>Ga0209373_10000985_pt1 | contig 37915 bp, 32 predicted proteins | sample Higcelweek5metaG_FD_187173 | JGI IMG/M metagenome (GOLD analysis project Ga0209373, IMG submission 187173) | Freshwater pond sediment microbial communities from the University of Edinburgh, under environmental carbon perturbations - High... | ecosystem: Environmental > Aquatic > Freshwater >... | reverse complement strand
TAAATAACTGGGGATCCGAAGTCAACAAAATTGGTTGTATTGCTGTTCAATGTGGAAAGGTCAGGTTGATTGATAATGTAATTTATTGAACCATGTTTATCGAAGTTTGCAAATCGAAAATTCATAAAGTAACAGTCACTGAAGCTAACCTGCAATATGTGGGGAGTATAACCATTGATGAAAATCTGATGGATGCTGCCAACCTGATTGAGAATGAAAAGGTACAAATTGTTAACCTTAACAATGGCGAACGATTGGATACCTATGTCATTAAGGGACAACGGGCAACTGGTGTTATTTGTCTCAATGGTCCTGCTGCGCGTAAAGTAGCTGTTGGCGACGTGGTTATCATTATGTCGTATGCCACAATGGATTTTGAAGAGGCCAAAACTTTCAAGCCACGGGTCATTTTTCCTGACACCGAAACCAATATGTTGACTTAGAGTCGGAAGTCAGGAGGCTGAAGACAAGACTAGAGAAATGAGTGCTGAGAGGTGAGCGCTGAGAGGGCGAGCACTGAGAGAGTGAGAATTGAGAGGACGGGTCATCCAGCATCGAGTATCGAACAACCAGCATCGAGCATCGAGCAACCAGTCAATTTATTTCACAATTATTGAATGGGTTACTGATTTCTGATTAACGGTTAAACATCCAAAATAGATTCCCTTTTCAATCCTTATTCCTGATTCATCTTTGCCATCCCAAATTACCTTTTGAAACCCGCTTGTTTTATCTGTTTTTGTTAATATTTTTATTTTTTGTCCTGAAAGGTTATAAATGGTCATTTCAACCTGATATGTTTTATTTGAAACGGGCAGGAAGTATTCAATGGTCGTTTCGGTTTCGAACGGATTGGGATAGTTGATCAGTCTGAAATTCTCTTCTGGATTCAACTCCGTGCGATCCAGTCCTGTACGGTTTCTTTTGAAAAAATAGTTTTCAGTAAATGACTCTCCGTACTCATTCCTGGCAGTGACTTTCCAATTGATTGTATCAGTTCTTCCACTTCGACCAATACTAATCGACACCATTGTATCTGTTCGGCTAAAGAGCTTGGATGAGAGAAGATTTCCCTGATTAATTATTTCAACCTGATATTCCTGCGCGCCTATTGCTCGATTCCATCCAAAAGTTAGCGATATGCCTTCGATGGTATCACCTATCAGAGGCAGAAGCGTTTGAAAGGGAAAAGGTTGTTGTTTCATTGCTTGAAATTTAACGCGCGATGCATACGACTTTACCAGACCAAACATGGCGTAAGATGTTAGGTTGTAAGAAACACCTGGAATTAGTTCATTTTCAACGTTTTTTGGCAGACATAGAGCAGGTGATGGAGAGTTAAACGATAGAAAATAGTCTGATCCATGGGTTGCTGAATCGCTGATTTCAAAAATATAGCCAGTGGCTTTTGGAATCGAGTCCATCTCTAAACAGGGAAGTAGTGATACCTCTTTGTCACCGTTTATTGGGTTGGCAATGGAGATACTTCTGTTGATTCTAAACGGGTGAGCGGTATATCCCGATGTGGTAATCGTATTTTGACTGGTTCCGGCTTCAATCAGCAGGTAATATGTATCGCCATACATTTCAGGGATTTTCCAATTCGTTGAACCGTTTGAATGAATGCCGGGTTGATGGTTTTTCTTTCTGACCTCCAGGATCGGATTCTTTAAAGAATCACACAGACTGATCTTTACAAATTTAATTTCTCCTTCGGTTTGCCATTTGACTGTATAAAGTGAGTCGATGAACATTCTTTCACCAGAGATTCCAAATTCATCAAGCGGAAAAGCAGAAGGAGCAGTAATCGTAATTTCCGGTTCACCCAGCATCATGAATGCGGGTGTTTTATAAAGGTATTTTTCTTCATCGCCGTATAGTTCATTCATTTTGAGCAATTCAATAGTAATGTAGGCCGAATCGGTTGGCGGAATCGAATGATCAGTAGCCCAATCATAGGTGTTTAACGATTGATTGACAGGAAATTCTTCAGTAATCACTTTCTTAACGTTATTTTTCGGATCGAAGTAGGTGAGCCTTACAGACGGTGAAACTCCAGATTGATTCCAACTGACTGGGTTTGACTTATTGGGAGCAAAATAAGTTTTTACCGGAGGGCTGATAATTGATAGCCGGTTGTGGTAAATGGTAAATGTATTTGCCGAACAGGTGGATAATTCTTCATTCGAAGCATTGGTTACTTTTATCAGGCACTGTGTGAGGTTAGTATCCGGAACCGACCATTGAAAAGCCTCCGTATTGGCGTCGACATTATTGGCCAGTAGGCTGTAATTGATGCCGTTATCTTCTGAAAAGTAGATGTTCACTTTTGCGGTTGAAGAGGGTGCATCCCATGAAATAGTTCGGATTTGAGAATGTTTTAAATAGGTTCCCGTTACCGATGGCCAAAGAATTTGGGGCGGAATGATTCCAAGCAAATCTTCTTTCAATGCGCCGAAGAGTTCAGAACCGTCACCTTTGCCTCTTACGATATCGGTGTGATTGTATTCGCTGAAAAAACGTATTTTTTTCGGGGTGTGTTCCAAAAAGGAGGAGCTGTGAATGGGAACAATCCCGTCGTTATTCACGTTGAAACTTTCTTTCAGCAGGTAAGAGCCAACCTTATACTGTTCATCAACATTGGAATAGGGTGGTAAAAGAAATGCCCCGGTAACTGTTGATGAATAACATATCAATTTAGGATCATAGTTGGTCATTGTGTTCAGGTTGGTTAGCCAGTCGTTCTTTTCGCCCGGATATTTCTCATAGTTAAGTAGTTTGTTGAAGTTGTCCCACCTGAGGTCGCTGCGGTTTACATCGTAATAGCGGGTGTCGCTGAATACCATCGATTCAACGGTCGACATGGTTAATTTCATTAGAAAATTTACTTTATCGTCGCGGGCAGGGCCGTTGGCCATGGGTGAACCGTGGTGAGGTGTGCCCAGTGTTATTAAAAGTTTAACAATATCACCGCATTTTTTTCCGGCGTTGATTCCCGTGGTATAAACATTCTCATTCATGAACGAACGTGAGACCAATCCACCCATGCTGTGTCCGATAATAACCAGCGGCAGCTCGTGCAAACCGGCCTGTTCAATTTCATCGCGCAACAAATTTCCGAGTTGATTTACAGATACGGCATTTGACCAATATTTCACATAATACGGCTTGAAATATTTTTTCAGTTCGGGGTCGTTCATCAGGTAGTTTTTGAAAAAATCCCAATAACCTGTTCCCGGAGGGGCTGGTTTACCGTTAAAGCTCCAGCCATGAACGAGTATCAGGGGGATTCGTCCTTCTTGTGAAAGTTCCGGGCTGACATCTTCAATATTCATCCAATCTTCTTCTGCAATGGCTTGTTCAAAGGAGGGATCATAGACCGAAGCGCCTGTCTCTGAAAGGATGGAAGGCGCGTTTTGTTGTTCAATGATCGGGTTAGCCTGAACAGAATCTGTTACTATTTCTGTGCCTGATGGATATTGATTGCTCAATAGCTGAAATGGCAGGCAAACTAAAACAAAGAGCAACAGGGCCAGAATGGATTTTCGTGATGTCATAGTGAAAAATTGGTTTCACTAAATTAAACAAATTAATAAATCAGGCAGATAAAGATTATGTTAAAATTTTACACTCAATCCAAACCGCAGGTTTGTTTTATTGCCCAAACCGTATTCTGCAAAAAGCCCAAGGTGTTCAAATGGGTATAGGGCAAGGCCGCTGTAAATGCCATAATCGGGGTTGTTCTTTCGTTCTGGCAAATAACCTTCTTTCGACAAAATACAGTAACCTCCATATTTGCCAGTCAAATAAAGATCTATCCAAAAATCCTTTTTTTTCAGTATGAACGGAAATAGGTGAATGGACGTACTTAATCCATACGAAGGGGTGGGTGCATATTCAACATTTAAAGCCGTTCCAATAATTATGTCGCTGTTTGGCTGTTTTATGGTTTTATATCGGTTGTATCCCAGGTAGATACCCATTTCCAAAAAATTAGAAAGGCCATAATTTAATTCACCCCTGAAGTTGTGATACTTATCGAAAACATTATCAGGATATTGAGCATACCCCAGCCGGATATTCCACCGGTTTTTAACGGAATATTTTTCCTGATTCTTTTCTGGTTTAACCTTTATTTCCTTTGGTGGTTTTGATGTTGAATTTTCGCCAAAAAACACTTTATAAGATACCGTTGGCATTATTGGGAAAAAACTAAGCTGGTATTTCGACAACGGTTTGTAATTTTCAGAATCATAGTTCATCGATCCATTCTTATCATATCCGTAATAGTACGAAGCTGGATTGTGCCGGTTGTAAACATTATAAACCGAGTAGTTCCACTGAGCTTTTCTACCACGCTTGGTTTTAACTGTTTTTGTGAACGCGATATCCAAACGGTGATAATCTTTCATCCGGGCGCTGTTCCGCTCGCCATAAATAAAGGCCTCTTCATATTCTGTTTCGCCACTTTCGCCTGCATCGGTAACAGGGGTTAACTGGCGCCCAATGACCGGGGTGTAAGGCAAGCCGGTTTGATAAACCCACGATGCACCAAATGACCACTTTTCGCTGATCTTCCGGTTCAGGTTGATCGACAGAGAATGGGGACGGTCGTAGTCGAAAAGGTATTCTTCCCCTTTGTTGATACCGGGGTACTGGCGGGTGGAGTTTGAGAAGGTATAACCCAGAAATCCTGTCCATTTTCCTTTTAATTTTCGCACCAGCAGTTCTACCCCTTTTGCTTTTCCATTTCCTCCAGTCTCAATCTTTGAACGCCAACCGCCGTCGCCCATCAGGTTCGAATAGCCCTCTTTGTAGGTAGCAAGCTGGTTTAATTCTTTATAATAAAGGTTGAGTTCCGATTCGAATGCTTCGTCAAAAAACTGTCCTTTCCACCCCAGCGAAAATTGGGTCGAGTTCGACGGGGCTATTTTTTCATCGGCGGGTATCCATATTTCATTGTTCATAATGCTTCCCGACGTAAATGCCAAATGGGCAAACTGGTTCACCTTTTGGCAGGTGAAGTTCACTGTTTGCGAAGGAGAAACCCGGGCATTAACCATCAACCGGGGTTCAACGACCAATTTATTGGAGCTGCCCGAATGGTAGTTTACCAACCTGGCTCCGGCATCGGCATCGATAAAATTGAACAAAGTGATGCGATTCGTCAGATAAACCGAAGTTTCGTTGGCGGTAATCCGTTCATAACCGGTGTTGACAGTCTGGTTCGTTTGAGAAATTTTATTTGGAACGTGAATTAAGTAAGAAGCTTTTGCCCCGAATTCGAGCGACCATTCTTTCATTAGTTTGTATTGCCAGTCGCTCCGCAGCGACAGGTCCTGCACCGATGAGAAATATTCATTTTTGTAGTCGACCGTATCGGTTGTCGATTTTGACCTGTATGCGTTGATGATTTTAAGCCGGTACCGTGTATACGAGAAGGTGTTGTCGACAAAAAGCCTTGGCGATATCACCCGGTTCCATCTCATAGAACCAAGCCAGTTGCCCCAGATATTCGTAAGTTTACTTTTTTCTCCTGTCTTCTTTTCAGCTTTCGACCAGTATTTTATGTAATCATCGCCTTCATAGAGGTTAACATAGATGCTGTTTTTTTCATCGGGATGCCACGAGAACTTCCCGTTAAAATCGTGAAAGCCGTAAAAAACATAAAAATCACCACCATCCGATAACCCGCTGGTCAAAATCATCAGCGGATCGATCATGGTTTTTCGGCCTGTAACAATAAAGCTGGCTTTGTTATTCAGCAGGGGGCCTTCAATGCTAAACGAGGCATCGGTTACCCCAATGCCCAGCGAACCTTTCAGTTTCGATTTATCTCCCTCGCGCTGGGTAATAGCCACTACCGACGAAAGCTTGCCCCCGTACTTTGCAGGGAAGCCCCCTTTGTACACTTCAATGTTGTTGATCATATCGGGGTTGAAAACCGAAGCGAACCCACCGAGGTGGTTCACATAGATTAGGGGAACGTTGTCGATCAGGTAAAGGTTTTCACCGGGGTTGCCGCCACGCACGTTGAGCAGGCTCGATCCCTCTTGTTGCGACTGTATTCCCGGCAACAATTGCAGGGCTTTCAGCACATCGGGCTTTCCGCCCAGCGAAGGGATATTCAGCATCTCATGATAGCTAAGCGTCGAAACATTAAACCGTTTAACTCCTTGTCTTTTAATCGTAATCTCTTCCAATACTTTTCCACCTTCCAGCGAGATATTAAGCAGGGTATCAGTATTGAAGCTTATCGTTTCGGTTTGATAACCTATAAATGAAACCTGGATGGTTTTACTTTTCGTGATCAACGAGAAATAGCCGTTATTATCGGCCGATGTGCCGTTTGATGTCCCATCTTCAACCACGTTGGCGCCAATCAACCGTTCGCCCGTAAGATTATCCTTTACAAAACCCGAGATATGGAATTGAGCTAAAGCGCAGTTTGTTAACAGAATGAACAAGAGTGTTGCTAGTACGAATAGACATTTCGTTCCATCGACAGAACGGTTATGGAAAAATAGAAAATTGGAATGTTGGAAAATTGGGAACCCATTTTTCAAACATTCCAACATTCCATTGCTGTGACTTTCAGACATATTGGAATCTTTTAAATACGAAATGCCTTCGATAGATGTACTGCTATTCTTCATAAGGCTCAGGGGTAATTGTGTCGGTGGCAAATACGGAATATCCTGCAAAGATGCCGTTTGCGTTTTCAATGTTCGAAAAAAGTGGAAAGGCTGTTGCTGGACTCAATAAGCCATCGGCAGATATTCCTTTTTGATAGAGGTAATATTGTTTTTTGTAGCGGTAGTATTCGTAGGTGACAGAGCGTAGTTCTATAATTAAGGGAACAAGAGTTGTGCGAAATACGCTACCACCATAAGTGCGTGAAGATCCGGTAGCATAATTTAATGTCATAGTGTAAGTGGGTCTATCCATAAGTTCATTACAAAAAAGAGCTATGGGCAACCCTTCGTTCAAAAGAACAGGGTCGGTTATCGTTTGTAACCATGCAGAACGTTGTTCTAATTTATTCTGAAATGAATAGAAGCATTTTATTGCAACTTCGAAGTACAATTGTATATCCGGGTCGTTAATGAAAGTAATTTTTATGGCAGGAAAGGTTGTCCCTTCTTCATCCCTTCCTGCAATGTTGATGTGTTCTACTTTCAGTATTGGGTTGGGGGTTGGCAATGTTTGGTTGCAAACAATTGTATCTTGGTTTGGTATTTTAACTTGGCATTTATACTTTTTTTCTGGCTCAATAATAGTTTTTGAGTTATATATTCCATCTTCAGTATATTTCAGTTGTTCACTAAACTCCTCATTAACGTAAAGATCTATTATTGCATTGTTTATGGTAGGGAGCTGTAAACTGTCTAATTCGCTGGTCAGTGAAACAAGAACTGATAGAGGTTTTCCTTCAACAAGAATTGAATTAATAGTTGGAGTTGATTCGTAATCAAGGAGATCATCTTGTATTAATTGGCGGCAGGATGTGAATTGTGATAGGATTATTGAAATAAAAACGAGAATGATTATATAGTTTCCTTCAATTGTAAAACATCTTATTTGATGCTTAAGTTTAATTACAATATGTTGATTCATAATATGAATTATAGTTAAAAGAATTTATTTGAACTGATCTTTCTGTTTGATTCTTTGGGTAGAGACATATTGATGACTATATGATTAAATAGATAAATAATTTAAATCAGCAAAAGGCTGACATTAAATAACAATCATTTAATGTCAGCCTTTTCTGTTTAAGATTTAATTACAAACAGCATAGGCAGTAGGTGTATATATTTGTACTGCCCAGCTATCGTATGAGTCTAAAGATAATTCATAATAATTGGGATTAAGACCATAGCCCACCACAATATATTTGTGAATAGAATAATCTTCTATTCCTGTTTCATAGTATGTTGCCGTAGTGCTAACCCAGTTTGCATCGGCATTTTGGTAAGTGAGACCTATATTGATATTACATGCGATAAACCGTTTTGCATAAAACCATATACCCAAGGTCTTATGGTATGCCCGTGCTTCAAATTCGCCAGTTACCATGAAAGGATAATTTTGACCTCTCCAGGCTCCAATGTAAAGTCTTATGCGCTCATCATCCGAATATTCGTTGAAATAGTCAGGTTGACAATCTGTTTGTACGCTTTTCTTTGAATCATGAATAAGTGAAATAATAGAACTACCTTCAATTTTTTGAGCAGAAGTGAAATCAGCATCTATCAGTTCATTAATTTTTTTTTCATCAACTAAAACTAGAGCTTCATTAAAAACTTTATAAATGGAATTTTTAACTTGAAAAATTCCATCAGCATTTGCAAGAAATCTAAATGGTGTTTCACTTAATGTAATTTCAAGCATATATTCTTCATTCTCATCTACTACCAATCTTAAAAATTTACTATTATTTTGAACAAATTGTTTTATTTCATCAGCTGATTTGAATTTTTCAGGATCAATGCTTTTATAAAACTTTTCAGCTTCAATTCCAAGCGAGGTAAACCCTTTCAATTCTTGCCATTGAGATAATTCATTTTCATTCATTTTGAGAACTTTGTTTAATTCAGTATCATACTCTTCAACCGTTTCAAAGTATAGCATATTTGAACAACTGAGATTTTCACCATTTTCGATGTCTTCTTTTTCACATGAGGTCAAAAAGGTTACTACTATAATTAGTAGTGCATAAATCAAATTTTTGCTTTTCATTGTTGTAAATTTGTCTTGTTAAACTTAAGGTTTAATAAAAACCTCATCACAACTTACAGGCTGCGAAACTCGTATGGGGTGGTGAGGTTGCTTTTTTTCGAACAACCACCTGGCAGTATTCGAAAATATCAACAATCTTCTCTTCCGTCACCCCCTTTCAGATTCGTTGTTGAAATGGATGCGAATTTGATTCCAATTCGTTGAAATATAGATTTTTGATAGTTGTTAAGATGTGTGAATGTAATAGGGTAAATAGTCATAAGGTGCATGTTGGTTTAGGTTATAATAACTCAAACATAACAATAATATTTTGATTACCCCCCCCCCTGTTTTTATAATTTTTTCTTATTATTTTATGAAACATGAATCGTAGAAGATAAACGTGTCGTTGAGTTGTTTAATTTACTATTTTATGTTGCCCACAAGCAACCTTTTCAATGCTGTATTCATCAATAGAAAACATAATAAACTGAAAACATGAAAAGAGTAATAGAGTCAATCATCATTGTTGTTTCATTGCTGGGTTTGTTGAGCTTGTATGGCTGTCCGTATCGTTACCCCAAACGTGAATTTCCTATCGGCGAATTTCCCGATACGGTATGCAACCTTTTACTTGTAAATAGTGAGTACGACGACATCAACATGGATTTAATGGAGGTGAACTGTGCCAATTTCCTTGTCTTTTCGTCGAACAGGAACACCAAAGGGGAAACATACGATCTGGTAACGAAGGAGGTAATCTTTTCATGGGATCAGGTAGACGGCGAATTTGCAGTCAGAGACAACGTGTTTGCATTAGACGATTTTCTGGAGAAAATGGTTGTTGCCTCAAGCACCAAAGCCAATGAGTACGGGCCACTTTTTTTTATCAAGCCAGACGGTAACTTCGCAAAATATTATCTTTTTTATTCCGACGATGAGAGCGGAACGCAGGATGTCCGGTTTTTTGAATTCGAAAAGAAAAACAACTTACCAATCAATGCCAGCTTTGCTGATTCAATAAAGAAGGAAAAGAACACGGTTGGTTTTCTTGGTAACACCAACTTTAATGAAGGGTATATTTCGTTTCAAGCCAATATGTATCCGTCGTATGAGACTTATTATTATTACGATACAACCATTCTTCAACGTCTGGTTTATTGCAGCGATTCGTCGGGTCATTACGATATTTACAGCATCGACATTCCACAAAATATTGCACTTGACTCTTTCTTGAGGTTGCAAAGTGGGGTAGCTAAAATGAATCTGGAAACTATCAACAGCACTTCGAATGACCGATGCCCAAATGTGAACCAAAATTTTATGGTTTTCAGTTCAGACCGCGAGGGTGGGTTAGGAGGATACGATTTTTATTATTCGATATACGAAAACGGGCAGTGGGGAAAACCCGTAAACTTTGGTGCCCCTATTAATTCGGCTTACGACGAATTCAGAGCCATCGCAGTTAAGGCTGCAGAATATGAAAACGATGTGCTGATCTTTTCATCGAACCGACCGGGTGGCAAAGGCGGTTTCGATATCTACTTTACAGGAATTGATGCAATGCCTGATTGATTTTATTGGTATCGGCTGAAAGAAAAAATGAATAAGACCTGTTTGGAGAAAACAGAATGAAATCGTTTTTTTCCTGTTTCTTATTATCTTTGGCTTATGGCAAAATCAAAAACCATATTTGTTTGTCAGGCATGTGGCGTTACTTCGCCCAAATGGGTGGGACGTTGTCCTTCGTGTGGAGAATGGAACAGCTATGTCGAAGAGGTTGAGGTGACCGATAAAAAGGGAAGTTCATTTTCAGCTGGCAGCAATTTACTTCAACGCCCGCAAACGTTGTCTGAAATTTCGACTGGTAAAATGAACCGGTTTTCCTCATCGAATGCAGAATTTGACCGGGTACTCGGTGGAGGGATAGTTCCCGGATCGATGATCCTGCTGGGAGGCGAACCCGGAATTGGGAAATCAACACTGGCGCTTCAAGTCGCTTTGGCTGTTGAAGATAAACTCGTTCTGTATATTTCGGGCGAAGAGAGCCTGGAACAGATCAAGCTCCGATCAACACGATTGGTTTCGAAAAACGAGAACTGCTTGTTTTTGTGCGAGACCTCGCTTGAAAATATTCTGGCTCAAATTGAAAATGTAAAACCCGAACTTTTGGTCATCGATTCCATTCAAACCGTAAGTACCGAAATGATTGAATCGAGTGCCGGGAGTGTTTCTCAAATCAGGGAATGTACGGCGGGTATTATGCAGCGGGCTAAAGCTATGGCTATTCCGGTTATCCTCATCGGCCATATCAACAAAGAGGGGAGCATTGCCGGACCCAAAGTGCTGGAACATGTTGTAGATACGGTACTTCAGTTTGAAGGCGACCGCAATTATATGTACCGTATTTTGCGTGCCAGCAAAAACCGCTTCGGTTCAACCAGTGAAATGGGCATTTTCGAGATGCGCAGCGATGGGTTGCGGCAGGTTTCAAACCCGTCGGAACTTCTCATCAACTCTGAACATCAGGGATTGAGCGGGACATCGGTTGCTGCGGCTATTGAGGGTGTACGACCATTTTTAATCGAAGTACAGGCACTGGTGAGTTCGGCGGCATACGGAAACCCGCAACGTTCGGCTACCGGTTTTGATTTAAGAAGGCTCAACATGTTGCTTGCTGTTCTCGAAAAAAGGGCTGGGTTCAAACTGATCACCAAAGACGTGTTTCTGAACATTGCCGGTGGAATCAAGGTTGTCGATCCGGCTACCGATTTGGCTGTAATCTGTTCGGTGCTTTCATCCAACTTCGACATCCCGATCAACATCAACATTTGCTTTGCTGGCGAGGTTGGCCTTACCGGCGAAGTGCGATCGGTAAGCAGGGTGGAACAACGTATTGGGGAGGCTGCTAAATTAGGTTTTGCCGAAATCTATATCCCCTCGGCCAATAAAGGTGCCGATTTGAAAAAATACGATATCAAAGTGACCCGCGTTAAGAATGTAAGCGAAACATTGAAGAGCCTTTTTCGAGGGGCATAAATTCGATTGTATGATAAAAAAAATAGTTTTTTTCCTGATCATTCTTCTGATAATTGCTGGTTGTCGGCGCGACCCGATGCCATCTGATGCGATCAATCGTAAGACCTTTATCGATATGATGGTCGATATTCACATTGCTGAGAGTATGTACATCGAGAAAAACAGAATTGAACTCGACAGCCTGAAATCGAAGTCGATGTATCTTTCGGTTTTGAAAAAGTACAACGTTTCAGAAGAAAAAATGATGGTGACCACGCTCTATTATTCCAGACATCCAAAGGAATATGATAAAATACTGACGGAAGTTTTAAGTAAAATGACCGTTATGATCGATGAACTTCAGGGCAATAAAGATGAGCCGAAAAAGAAATGAGGTATCGTAAAATATCAGGCAGTTTTATTTTTACTCTTACCGGAAACCCTTTGAAAAACGGGATTATCGTGGTAGATCATGAGGGAATGATTGTCGATATTATTGATACCGGTGGAGATTTAACTGAGTCGGAAGGAGTGGAGCATTACTCTGGTATTTTGTGTCCGGGTTTTGTCAATACCCATTGTCATCTTGAACTCTCTCACCTGAAAGGCAAAATTGCTGAACAACTCCACCTCCCCGAATTCCTTCGCCAAATTATGCTCCTTCGGAACGAAGATGAAGAGTTTCAGGAGCTGGCCGCAAAGCAAGCCGACCGTTTTATGTGGCAAAGCGGGATTGTTGCCGTTGGTGACATTGCCAACAGTTCGATAATGCTTGGAATAAAGGAGGAAAGCCTGGTTTTTTATCATACATTGATTGAATGTTTCGGTTTTTTACCCGCGAGAGCGCCTCGTGTTATTGAGTATGCCGAATTTGTTTCGAGATTGTACGAGGCCAGCGGGTTGAAGTCTTCTATTGTTCCCCATGCTCCGTATTCTGTTAGCGACGAACTTTTTGATTTGCTTGCTGAAGAAGCGAAAAAAGAAAAATCAATTTTATCAATCCATCACCAGGAATCAGCTGAAGAGGATAAAATGTTTGCTGATAAAAGCGGTAACCTGATTAAACATTACAGTGACAACCTGAAACTGGATGCCGATTTTTGGACATCGACCGGGAAAAGTTCTACCAATACAATCCTCGAAAAAATTCCTGCTGAAAGCACTCTTTTACTGGTTCACAATACTTTTTTGGGAGAGGAAGATCTGAATTTAATCAAAGAACGCCGATCTTCACAGAATACTTTTTTTGTTACCTGCCCCAATGCCAATCTCTACATTGAAAATCGATTGCCCGATTACCAATTGCTAATTGATTCTGGATTTCCGGTTTGTATAGGCACCGATAGTCTGGCTTCGAACCATACCCTTTCACTTTTGGAAGAAATGAAAGTGATCAATGAAAATATTTCTGAAATATCATTGAACGGCCTGTTGGAATGGGCATGTATCAATGGCGCCAGGGCATTGGGTATTGATGATTGGGCAGGCAGTTTTGAAATTGGCAAAAAGCCGGGTATCAACCTGATAACAGGTGCAGATATGAAGACGATGAAGTTTACGTCGAAATCGAAGGTGAAGAAGATACAGTAAATATTGACCTCCATTATTTTTTGAATTTTCCCCATCTCCTCATTTTCATATCTTCACATTTTCACATTTTCAAATTTTCACATCTCCTCATCTTCTCATTTTCTTCAGTGCTCTTTTTTCAGTCTTCTGACTTTCTCCATTATTCCTATCTTTGCATCAAAATATTCAGTGATGGCTACTTTTCTTTTCGATAAAACCGTTTTTGGTCCGGTAAAAAGCAGGAGGCTTGGTATCTCACTGGGGATAAATCTTTTGCCCAACGACAGCAAATTGTGTTCGTTCGATTGCCTGTATTGCGAATGTGGATGGAACCCCGATCCTAAAAAAGTGAAAGCAGTGTTGCCGTCAAGGGAGTGGGTATATTCTTCGCTCGAAGCACAATTGACCAGAATGTCTGTTGAAAATGAATTGCCCGATGTAATTACGTTTGCCGGAAATGGTGAACCAACTTTACACCCTGATTTTTCTGCCATTATTGATGATACGATTTCGCTTCGGAACAAGCTGGCATCAAAAGCCCGGATTGCTGTTCTTTCAAACTCCACCATGCTTCACAAACCCGCTGTTGTTGAGGCGCTGAAAAAAGTTGACGATAATATTCTGAAACTCGATTCCGGTATTTTCGAAACAATCAGGGTGTTAAATGCACCGGTCGGATATTTTGATTTTGAAAAGATGATTCGTCAGTTGATCGCTTTTGATGGCCGGTTGATTATCCAAACCCTGTTTATTCGCGGTGAATTTAACGGGGTTACGTTTGACAATACAACTGAAAAAGAATTGTCAGCATATATTGAACTGGTTCGGCAGATCAAACCGTTAAAGCTGATGATTTATACCATCGATCGAGATACTCCGCTGAAATCTCTCGAGAAAGTCAATCAGGCTGAGTTGAATAAAATTGCATCGCGTATTCGCGAAACGTTGAATATCGATGTTGAAGTTTCGGCTTAAGGCAGACCGAGTTTCACTTTCACTTTTTTCCCTTTATAGATAACAGGTTGAAATGTTTCAGACATCTCGCTCCCTATTCCGGTAGAATCAGAAACCATAACGACCCTGAAAATCCGGTCAGCGATCATGCCGCTGTATTCACCTTCAATACTGCCAATGGACAGGGTTTTGTCCTTTTCTGTATAGTCGATTTTAATTTTAGTAAACTGTTCGTTTAAATAACCGGAACCGTCGTTGTTATCTTCATATAGCGTAAATGTTCCATCATTACCCGGATAAACCCGTAATTCAACAGGAGAAGAAAGGCTGTCGGCAGAAGAACTGCCAATGGTAGCAAAAGGAATAATAGAACCGCTTTTTACAAACACAGGAATGTGATCGGTCGTGATCGCGATATTCTGATTCGAATTTCCTTCATAAACTTTTCCGTTCCAGAAATCTATCCAGTTTGAGCCCTCTGGTAAATAAACAGCAAGGTTATTTACAGATGGAGCTGTAACCGGGCAAATCATGAGTGATTTACCAAACATGTATTGTTGATCGATCGTGTGAACCTTCTCATTTTTTTGATAATCAAACAAAAGAGAACGGGTGAAAGTTTCATTCTTTAAGGCAACATTGCACGCAGTTGTGTAGATATATGGCAATAAATGGTATCTGAGCCTGATTGCTTTACTGGCGTTGTCGTAATAGGTGTTTGATTTTCCTTTCAACACAAACAGGTCACGGTCGGGTTTAGGTACTCTGAACACAGGTGTAAAAGCGGCAAACTGGTACCAGCGCAAAAGCAATTCATCAAATGAACTTAAGGTTGATTCTGGTGGCAAGTTTCCACCAACATTGGTGCTCCAGTATGGTTGTCCGGAAAGTGAAAGATTTATTCCGGCAGCAACCTGACCTTTTAGCACTTCCCAGTCGGGTTTCACTTCACCGGTGATTAAAAAGGTTCCAAATTTTTGGACGCCCGGATAATTTGAGAAAGTAGGGATGCAGGGCCTTCTGTCAAGTGTGAATTTCTGAAATTCGGAATATTTTGCTTTTAACACAGAATAAGCTGCTGCACAAGCAAGTTTATTACTGAAGTTTGCGTGAGTTGAAAGGATATTCGTTTCTTCCTCGAAAAAGGAATAATCGGGTGTCGTACCAGATTCTACAGGAATTCCGGACTCAATGTGTTTTTGAATTGCAGAGTTAAATGCATTTGTATTTTCATAGTTTCCGGTGAAACACCATTGACCAAATGCCCATCGCGGGAGCATAGGTACAGTGCCTGTAAGGCTTCTGATTTCGGCGATAATGTCGTCCCATGTTGGGCCATAAACGATGAAATATTGAATTTCATCAGCAAGATCAGAACTAATTTCCAACCCGCTTTTCTTGTCATTGAACAGTGTCGTTGAATAGTTATCCCAAATGAAAGCATACCCTTTTTCAGAAAAGAAAACAGGGGACGCTATTTTCGAGCGTGATTGAACCTGTGTGAAGGAATTATCTCGCAGATTATATCTTTTTGTACTGTCATTGTACCCAAAACCATAAATATTCTCATGAACGTTAAGGAAAAAACGTTGTTTGATTTTAAACTTAGCCTCATTTGAGTTTGATGGCTCGAAAAAGCGGTCCGATTCGAGGATTAATTTATTGCCATTGCGGTTTAGTATGGTAACAAGTCCGTCTTCCCTGATGCTAACAATCAATTCTTTTGTAGAAACTTCAATATTATTCTGGACATAAGCTACCTTGAATTTTATTTCTTTAGGTTGACCGGATGGGATAAGGCTCTGAAATGTCGAAAAGTTGACATCCATTCCTGAGATTAGTTTAACTGTTTTCTCAGACCATATCTCTACTTTAAGCGTTCTGGATTTGACTCCGAATCCTTCAAGATCGACGATAACGCTATTTCCTTCAATTTTATACAGCGAACGGCCAAATAAAGTCGAAACTGGCAGCAAAAAAATGAGAAACCATAATGCCCTTTTCATAACACGAATATTAGAAACATAATTAGTCTTACAAATTAATTGTTTTTTTATGGAAAAAAAAACCGGGTAGCATATTTGCAACCCGGTTAAATATTTAAATTTAGAATTTATGCTTAAAGTTTCTTTGCAACTTCTACTATTTTGAATGATTCGAGGAAATCGCCTTCTTTCATGTCGGAGAAATTGTTAATATTCATACCGCATTCGTACCCGTGAGTAACTTCTTTCATATCGTCTTTGAAACGTTTGAGTGAGCCAAGTTCTCCGGTGTATACAACAATACCATCTCGAATGAGCCGCACTTTGTTATTGCGGATAATTTTTCCGTCGCGAACAATACAGCCCGCAACAGTACCGACTTTGGTGATTTTGTATACCTCAAGGATCTCTGCAGTTCCGGTAATTTCTTCTTTCATTTCAGGGGCTAACATCCCTTCGATAGCCGATTTTATTTCTTCAATGGCATCGTAAATAATGGAGTAGAGCCGAATATCAATTTCTTCTTGTTCAGCCAATTTGCGTGCAGCCAATGAAGGGCGAACCTGGAAGCCTACAATGATGGCATCGGAAGCCGATGCAAGATTGACATCCGATTCTGAAATCTGACCTACCGCTTTGTGTTTTACGTTCACCTGAATTTCTTCATTTGAAAGTTTAATCAAAGAATCGGCGAGAGCCTCAATAGAACCATCAACATCACCCTTAACAATGATATTTAATTCCTGGAAGTTTCCAATGGCAATGCGTCGGCCAATTTCGTCGAGGGTAATGTGTTTTTGAGTCCGCATTCCCTGTTCGCGCTGGAGCTGTTCGCGTTTGTTCGCAATCTGTCGGGCTTCTCTTTCGCTATCCATCACATTGAATTTGTCACCGGCCTGCGGAGCGCCATTCAAACCGAGTACTAACGCTGGTTCAGATGGTCCGGCTTGTTTAATTCGCTGGTTGCGTTCGTTAAACATGGCTTTAACATGGCCCATGTGTTGTCCCGCTAAAAGTACGTCACCTTCCTTAAGCGTTCCATTTAACACCAGAACAGTGGCAACATAGCCCCGGCCTCTGTCGAGTGATGATTCGATGATGGAACCAGATGCTTTTTTGTCGGGATTGGCTTTTAAATCGAGCATTTCTGCTTCGAGCAATATTTTTTCGAGTAATTCATGAACTCCTACTCCGGTTTTTGCAGAGATATCGTGCGATTGGTATTTTCCACCCCATTCTTCGACGAGGTAATTCATCTGAGCCAATTTTTCTTTGATTGATTCAGGTTTTGCACCAGGTTTGTCAATTTTGTTGATGGCAAATACAATGGGTACACCTGCAGCCGAGGCGTGGTTAATCGCTTCGACGGTTTGAGGCATGATATTATCGTCGGCTGCCACTATGATAATGGCGATGTCGGTAACCTGTGCTCCACGGGCACGCATGGCTGTAAATGCCTCGTGACCCGGAGTATCGAGGAACGTAATTTTTTTACCGTTTTTCAATTCAACATTGTACGCTCCGATATGCTGTGTAATACCTCCAGCTTCGCCGGCAATTACATTTGTACTGCGAATGAAGTCGAGCAACGAAGTTTTTCCGTGGTCAACATGCCCCATGACAGTGACAATCGGTGGTCGAGGATCTAAATCTTCCTCGGTATCGATATTCTCTTCGATGGAGGCCATTACCTCAGCGCTGATGAATTCAACTTTATATCCGAATTCTTCGGCAACGAGCGACATCGTTTCAGCATCGAGGCGCTGATTTATAGATACAAATAATCCGAGTGTCATGCAGGTTGAAATAACCTGTGTCGCTGAAATATTCATCATGGTAGCCAGCTCGTTAACAGATACGAATTCTGTAACTTTAATGATATTATGACCTTGTTGTGCAAGGGCTTCTTCATGGGCCAACCTTTCACCGTAGGCTGCTCTTTTTTCCTTCCGGTATTTGGCGCCTTTCGATTTTGTTTTGCTGGTTAAACGGGCAAGTGTATCTTTCACTTGTTTCTGAACATCTACTTCAGAAACTTCCTGATGGAAAGGTCTTTTCTTTGGACGTTGTTGAACGAATTTGCTGGGTCCTTTTTTTACAACGCCAACTTCTTTCTTTTCAGTTGTTGTTGTTGTTGTCGGCGCAGTTGTAGATTGGTTCGTATTATTGCTAATATCGATACGTTCCTTTTGTATCCTCTTACGTTTGCGTTTTTTGAAATCATCCGTACGAGCAGGTTTGTCGTCGGTTTTCTTTTCGGGAAGCGTTATTTTACCAACAACAGTAGGTCCGCCTAATTTTTCAGGGCGATGCGATATTTCTGTTTTGTCGGCAGAAGAGGATGTTTCTTTTTTGTCAGGTCTTTTTTGGTGATCGCGAGCCTTTCTCTCATCGTCACGTTGTTTTTTTGATTTTTTAGGAGGTCTTGTTCGTTGGTTGATGGTGTCGAGGTCAATCTTTCCGATAACTTTCAGGTCACTTTCAGTCTTCTCGGGAACATTGGTTTTCATCTCTACCTCAAACTCTTCTCTCCTGGGCTTAATTACCAATTGCTTATGTTCTTTCTTTTCTTCCTTATGTTCTTTCTTTTCTTCTACAGGGGCAACAGGTTTCTCTTCGATCTGTTCAATTTTCTTTTCAACAACGGGATGAGCAACGGGTTTTGTGTGTTTTTGTTCTTCTTTAACAGGTTCGACCGGCTCAATTTTTTCGACCGGTTTTTCCAGATGAACGGGTCGGTGAACAGGCTTTTGGACAGGTTTTTGAGCGGGCTCGGCAACAGGTTCTTCTTTGTGAGGGGTTGGTTTCTTTTCCAGATCAATTTTGCCCACGACCTTTATTTCCTTTTTGGGCGTAATGATCTTAAATTCCTCTACTTCTTTCTCGTGATGAAATGTAGAAGGCGTGATTTTCTTCGTACTGTGATCTGTGATCCTCAGTACGTCTTCGTCTTCTTTTTCGTCTTCCTGATCATCAACAGGTACTTCAACATCATCGATTGAAAGCGTTTCGTTTTTTTGATGACGATGAGTTCTTAAATTTAGTTTTTCCGATTCCTTTTTTAAATCGATATCCTTGCTATATTCCTTTTGAAGAAGGATATATTGATCATCTTCGATTTTTGCATTCGGGTTCGGATCGACTACATGCCCCTTTTTGTTCAGAAATTCAACCATTGTTTGAATTCCAACGTTGAATTCCCTTGCAACCTTGCCAAGCCGTTGTGTTCCTGTGCCTAATACCATATTCAATCTTTCGAATTTTTTATCTTATTCTAAATTTAAAACCGCAGGTAATAAACATTACGATTCGAACTCAGATTTTAATATTCTTAATACCTCATCGATCGTTTCTTCTTCCAAATCGGTACGCTTAATCAAATCATCGCGCGAGATGGTCAGCACATTTTTGGCTGTGTCGCAGCCTATGGCTTTCAATGCATCAATGACCCAATCTTCAATTTCATCAGAGAATTCATCGAGGTTTACATCTTCATCATCGGCCTGCATTTCACGGTAAACATCGATCTCGTAACCGGTAAGCTGACTTGCCAGTTTAATGTTTAACCCGCCTTTCCCAATCGCCAGCGATACTTCCTCTGGTTTGAGGTAAACTTCGGCGGTTTTGGTTGCTTCTTTCAGTTTAATACTTGAAATTTTAGCCGGGTTTAGAGCACGTTGGATATATAGAGAAACATTATTGGTGAAATTAATTACATCGATATTTTCATTTCTCAATTCACGGACAATTCCATGAATTCTCGATCCTTTCATGCCTACACATGCGCCAACCGGGTCAATTCGTTCATCATAAGATTCGACGGCGACCTTTGCCCTTTGCCCTGGAATTCTGACAATTTTCTTAATGGTAATTAAACCGTCGAAAATTTCGGGCACTTCCAGTTCAAACAATCTTTCAAGGAAAGCGGGCTGGGTTCTTGAAAGAATAATCAGCGGGTTATTGTTTCGCAGTTCAACTTTATATACAACTGCCCTTACATTATCTCCTTTTCTGAAATAATCGGTTGGGATTTGTTCAGTTTTAGGGAGGATCAGTTCGTTACCTTCATCGTCGAGGACCAGAATTTCCTTTTTCCAGATTTGGTATACTTCACCGGTAACAATTTCACCGATTTTATCTTTGTATTTGGTATAAATACTGTCTTTTTCCAGTTCTAAAATTCTACTGGCAAGGTTTTGACGAAGGTTTAAAATGGCCCTTCTTCCAAAATCGAGAAGTTTGACTTCGTTTGTAACTTCTTCGCCAATTTCATATTCAGGGTCAATTTTTTTAGCTTCCGTGAGGGGTACCTCTTTGTTAGGATCGGTAAATTCTTCATCGGATACCACGGTACGGTAGTGCCAAATTTCAAAATCGCCTTTATCAATGTTGATAATGATGTCGAAGTTTTCGTCGCTTTCATACTTCTTTTGAAGCAGGTTGCGGAAAACATCTTCAAGCACACTCATCATTGTTGCCCTGTCGATGCTCTTCAAATCCTTGAATTCGGCAAACGTATCAATCAGATTGACGTTGTCCATTTTATACTTTTTTTATTATTTGAATGATATACTATTTCTAACTTCAGGGTTGTTTTCAAAATTAAAACGCAGTGTTTTAACCACTTCAACCTTTTTGCTTTTTCCTTCTTGTTTTTCGAGGGTCGTGGTTTCCAAATCAAAACCTTCAGCATCAACCTTAACGAGTGTGCCCGTAACGGGTTTTTCATTGTTTAATCTTACCTCAACGTTCTTTCCAATGTTTTTAAGGTATTGACGATAAATTTTGAATGGGTTGCCTAATCCTGCCGATGAAACATTCAATTCAAAATCTTCACTTTCCCTATCAAGGTGTTGTTCAATATGGCGGCTAACATCAACACATTTTTGAATGTTAATTCCATTGTCGCCGTCAATGACTACTTCAATCGAATTTCCGGTTTTGATCGTAACCTCAACGATAAAGTATTCATCGGTTAAGATCTCAGAAATCAATTTTTCTATGAGTTCTTTTTTAATCATTAATTAAGGTTAATAAAATAGGGGACACCCGTCCCCTATAATTTCACTTACAGAATCGCCGCAAAAATACAAATAATAATGAATCAAACAAAATCAGCGAGTTAAATATCAACGGATGCGAGTGATAAATTTCCGAAAATTTTAAAAATATTTGAGCTGCAATGCGCGTTGTGGGGACAACAATTAACGGCCGCATTATTAATTAATAGATATTCAGTCAGATAGAAGAAGTTGTAATTTTTTTAAAAAAGGAATTGTATTTTTATCTTTGGGAATGTTTGTCCTATCTTTATATTTCATTTTAACTCTCTGGTTATTGTGTTATTTTCGCTTTAAAAATTTGAGATAATTATCTGTGAATGTATTAAAAACCAACAAACGAAAAATTATTAATGATCCGGTATTCGGTTTTATTAACCTTCAGTCGGAATTGATTTTTGATTTGATCGAACACCCTTATTTTCAGCGGTTACGTAGAATAAAGCAGCTTGGATTATCATTTCTGGTATTTCCGGGAGCAACTCACACCCGATTTGAACATGCCATTGGATCGTTACACCTGATGGGTTTGGCCATTGATGTACTCAGGTTAAAAGGTGTTGATATTACAAATGAAGAAGCCGATGCCGTTTCTGTTGCCATTTTACTTCATGACATTGGGCACGGGCCATTTTCACATTCACTTGAATCGACCCTGGTAACGGGAATAAACCATGAGACGCTTTCACTTTTGTTGATGGAGGAATTGAACAGGGAGTTCAATGGTGAACTTGATTTGGCTATTCGTATCTTCAAAGATGAATATCCCAAAAGGTTTTTACATCAATTGGTATCGAGCCAGCTTGATATGGACAGGCTTGACTATCTAAGGCGAGACAGTTTTTTTAGTGGAGTTGTTGAGGGAACAATTGGTTCCGACAGGATTATTAAAATGCTGAATGTTGATGCCGATAGGTTAGTGGTTGATAAAAAAGGGATCTATTCCATCGAACAATTTCTGATTGCCCGTCGATTAATGTATTGGCAGGTTTATCTTCACAAAACCGTATTGTCAGCCGAGTTTCTTTTGATTAATGTTTTGAAAAGAGCGAAAGAGTTGGTTACCCGCGGAGTTGATATTTATGGTCCTCCTCAACTGCAGTGGTTACTAAACCATTATTTGACTGCGGAAGATTTGAAGAATGGCGACCATAAATCGAGTATGATTAAAAATTTTGTTTCGCTCGACGATTCTGATATTATATCTTCCATGAAAGTATGGTGCAACCATTCAGACCCAGTACTTTCCTATCTGGCAAATTCGGTTATTAACCGAAAACTGTTCAAAATAAAAATAATGGATCATTCTTTCCCTAAAAAGAAGTTCAAGTATTACAGAACAATTGCTTCTGAAAAATATTCAGTTGCTGAAGAAGATTTAGATTATTTTGTATTTCAGGGGGTTATAACCAATAATGCCTATGAATCAGAATATGAGAACATACTTATTCTCTTTAACAGCGGAAAGATCGCCGATATCAGTGAAGCCTCAGACATTGACCTAACGGCCTTGTCGAAAACCGTTAAAAAACATTATTTGTGTTATCCCAAGGAATGGGATACAAAATGAAATTTATTTTTTTTTATTTATTTTGCACCAAATTTATTCTGTTTATGGAATTTACTGCTTTTGAGATTGCCACATTTTTGAATGGTGAAATTATTGGAGATCCGACACTTAAGATCAATAATGTATCAAAAATTGAAGAAGGTAAACCAGGCACCCTTACTTTTTTGGCAAATTTAAAATACGATCATTTTATCTATGATACTCAGGCTTCGGTTGTTTTAGTGAACGAAAGTTTTATTCCTGAGAAAGAGGTGAAAGCAACCATTATCAAAGTAAAGGATGCTTATAGTGCCATGTCGTCGTTGCTCGATTTATATGTACAGTCGATTCCAAAAAAGATTGGCATCGAATCTCCAAATTTTGTAGCATCATCTGCCAAATATGGTGAGAATGTTTATTTGGGAGCGTTCTGCTATTTAGGCGAGAATGCCCAAATTGGTAAAAATGTAAAAATTTATCCCCATGTTTGGGTCGGCGATGGCAGTATTATTGGTGATAATACGATTATTTTCTCAGGGGCTAAAATATATCCTGAAACCAGAATTGGTAAAAATTGTATCATTCATGCCGGGGCAGTAATTGGTTCCGATGGGTTTGGATTTGCGCCTCAGGAAAATGGATCGTATAAAAAAATCCACCAGATTGGTAATGTTGTCATCGAAGATGATGTTGAAATAGGAGCAAATACAGCAATCGACTGCGCGACCATGGGGTCAACCATGATAAAGAAAGGAGTTAAACTCGACAATCTTGTGCAAATTGCACATAATGTGGTCGTTGGTGAAAATACTGTCATGGCAGCTCAAACCGGAATTGCCGGTTCAACATCGATTGGTCGTAATTGCACTTTTGGCGGACAAGCAGGTGCAACCGGACATATCAAAATAGGGAATAATGTTACTATAGCCGGAAAGAGTGGCGCTTCAAACAATGTTCCCGACAATAAAATTTTGATGGGCGAATGGGCAATGGATGTGTCAAAATACAGGCGGGTTTATGCCGTTTTCAGAAATTTGCCTGAACTTTTTATGGAGGTAAATCATCTAAAGAAAGAATTAAAAAAATTAAACGCTGAATAATATAATTGCTTTAACATTGAAACCATGGTAACAAAACAGAAAACTCTTTTACATGAAGTAAAAATCTCAGGGAAAGGATTACATACAGGTTTAATTGTGAATGTAACCTTGAAACCTGCTCCCGAAAATCATGGAATAGTTTTTAAAAGAATTGACCTGCCTGAACAACCAGAAATTGATGCAATTGTCACAAATGTTGTAGACACTTCGCGCGGAACTGTGATTGAAAAAAATGGAGCGAGAGTTGGAACGATAGAACATTTAATGGCCGCTCTGGTCGCTCTTGAAATCGACAACATTCTGATCGAAATTGATGCTGCTGAAGCACCAATCATGGATGGAAGCTCCATATTGATATTGGATGCCATTGGAGAAGATAATGTTTTAGTGCAAAATGCAGCTAAAGAATATTTCATAATTCGTGAAAAAATTGTTTTCACTGATGCTGAAAGCGGAGTTGAGTTGATTGCTTTACCCGATGAAGATTTTAGCATGAATGTGATGATCTCATACAATTCAAATGTGCTTGGTAATCAGTTTGCCAAGATGAATTCACTCGGTGAGTTTAAAACAGAAATTGCCCCAAGCCGGACTTTTGTTTTTCTTCACGAGCTTGAATTCCTGCTCAATAATAACCTTGTGAAAGGTGGTGACATCGATAATGCCATTGTTATTATGGACCGTGATGTCAATCAAAAGGAACTCGACCGGATTGCAGACCTCTTTCATCACGAACATATTAAACTGAACGGACAAAAGGGAATACTGAATAATTTAAAGCTACATTTCGACAACGAGCCAGCGCGTCATAAATTACTCGATTTAGTGGGTGATCTTAATTTAATTGGTAAACCAATCAAAGGGAAAATCATAGCAACAAGGCCAGGTCATTCGTCAAATGTGCAATTTGCCAAACTTTTGTATAAAGAGATGAACAAACAATTTTCTAAAACAGCAGCTCCCTTTTACAATCCCGATGCTGAGCCTGTGATGGACATTCAAAAGATAAAGGAATTGTTGCCCCACAGATATCCGTTTTTGATGGTCGATAAGGTTATTGAAATTAAAGATAATTATATCGTTGGGATCAAAAATATAACTTTTAACGAGCCAATGTTTACTGGGCATTTTCCTCAGGAACCTGTTTTCCCAGGTGTGCTTGCAATTGAAGCTATGGCGCAATGTGGAGGTTTGTTCGTTTTAAACCAAATGGATCCATCGAAAAGCTATTCAACCTATTTTATGAAAATTGACGGAATAAAATTTAGGAGAAAAATTGTTCCGGGCGACACGTTGAAAATTAAGGTTGAGTTAGTCACACCTGTTCGGAGAGGAATTGCGACCATGAAAGGATATATTTTCGTTGGAAATCAATTGGCTTCAGAAGGTGAGTTCATGGCCCAAATCATTGAAAATAGTCAAGAAATTAACTGATCAATAAATTGAATTTCAGAGAATGATTCAATCACTTACCAATATTCACCCCAACGCACTGATCGGGGAGAATGTAACAATCGAATCCTTTGTTACAATAAGCGAGGATGTTGAAATAGGAGAGGGGACCTGGATAGGCCCGAATGTTGTCATCATGGATGGCGCCCGTATTGGTAAAAATTGCAAGATTTTTCCTGGGGCTGTCATTGCCGGAATTCCCCAGGATTTAAAATTCAACGGTGAAATTACCACTGTTGAAATTGGCGATAATACTTCTGTTCGTGAGTTTTGTACTATCAATAGAGGAACAGCTTCTAAAGGGCGTACCATAGTTGGCGCTAACTGCTTGTTGCAGTCGTATTCCCATATTGCGCACGATTGTGTTGTAAAAGACTTTGTTATCCTTGGAAGTTATGCTGGTTTAGCCGGCGAGGTAGAAGCCGATGACTATGCGATTATTAGCCCTTATTCAGCTGTTCACCAGTTTTCGAAAATTGGGAGGCACGCCTTTGTCGCTGGAGGAAGTTTGGTGCGAAAAGATGTACCACCGTATGTATTAGTAGCCAACGAACCTTTGTCCTACTCAGGTGTGAATTCAGTTGGTTTGCGGCGCAGGGGTTTTTCAAACGAAAAAATAACAGAGATTCAGGATATTTACCGTTATATTTATCAGAAAGGGATAAATATTTCACAAGCTGTTGCCCTTATTGAATCTGAAATGGCCGAAACTGAAGAGCGAAACCTGATCGTCAATTTCATTAAGTCATCCAGCAGGGGAATTGTGCGAGGGGTTGAGGAATAGGGGTTTCAAATTTCAAAAAACAAAATCCAAATTCCAAATCAGAGTGGATTTATAACTGACGTAACTATTTCAATGGACTGTGTTTAGCACCGGACAAGTGATAGATCTTATTTTTCATTAGGATATCCCTTTTGTGTAATTGTATTTACCTTGTACACCGGATTGAAAGGGAACTTGACAGGGTTTGTCTGGGGATGAATGAATAAAAAGATTATTTCAACGGGTTCCAGCCCTGTGCCGTCAACTCAATTTCCGAACCAGCGTTTGTAACCAAAACTGTTCCTTCCGATTCATCAGCAATGTGTCCAATAACGGTAATGTCCGGGTGGTTCCTTACTTTTTCATAATCGGTAACAGGTATGGTGAAAAGCAATTCATAATCTTCACCACCGTTCAAAGCGGTTACCAGTGGATTGATATTGAATTCCAATGCCATATTTTTCGTATCGTTGTCCAGAAGAATTTTATCTTCATAAATTTTAGCACCTGAATGCGATTCCTTGCAGATGTGCTTGATTTCAGAAGAAAGGCCATCTGAAATATCGATCATAGCTGTGGGCTTAATCTTTAGTTCTTTAAAAATTGCAATAATGTCGAGTCTGGCTTCGGGCTTTAACTGACGGGCCAGGATGTAGTCATGCCCCGAGAGCTGAGGTTTAATCAGATTATTCCCTTTGAAAACTTCATTTTCGCGTTCGAGTAACTGAAGGCCCATATAAGCGCCACCCAAATCGCCGGTAATACAGATCAGATCGGTTTTTTTGGCTCCCGAGCGATAGGCCAGATCTTCCTTATTTGCTTCTCCAATAGCAGTAACACTAATTGTTAATCCGGTGAGCGATGACGTTGTATCGCCACCGATCAAATCGACATCATATTTTTCACAAGCAAGGTAGATTCCTTCGTACAACTCTTCAATAGCCTCGACCGAAAATTTTGAAGAAATAGCCAGCGAAACGGTTACCTGTTTTGGGGTAGCATTCATCGCAACAACATCGCTCAAATTCACAACAATCGATTTGTAACCCAAATGTTTAAGTGGAGTATACATCAGGTTGAAATGAACGCCTTCAGTTAAAAGATCAGTCGTAATAACAATCTGTTTATTGCTAAAATCCAGTACAGCAGCATCGTCGCCAACACCTTTTACTGTTGAGCTGTTTTTTAACTTAATTTTATTTGTCAACCGTTCTATCAATCCAAACTCTCCTAATTCGGATATTGGTGTTACATTGCGTTTGTTTTCAGTCATTTTGAAAAAGATATTGAAGTATGAATTGTCTCATTAAGAGGCCAAAAGTAAGACTACTTTGCTATCTTTGCAACATATTTTAAACAGTAAGGGTAAAACATTGTTAGTTTAGTAACCCATTTTTTTTGAAGGAATATGTCAGATCAAGATAAAATATTAGATCAGGTAACAAACGAAGATTATAAATTCGGTTTTGTTACCCAAATCGAATCCGATACAATTGAGAAAGGTTTAAGCGAAGAGGTTATCAGGATTATTTCTGCCAAAAAGGAGGAGCCTGAATGGATGCTGGAATTCAGGTTGAAGGCTTACCGGAAATGGCTCGAAATGAAGATCCCCGATTGGGCTTACCTGAAAATACCTCCTATCGATTATCAGGAGATCATTTTTTATTCTGCTCCCAAACAAAAAAAAGTATTGGGTAGCCTCGATGAAGTTGACCCCGAATTAATTGACACATTCAACAAACTGGGTATTCCGCTCGAAGAACAAAAGCATCTTGCAGGAGTGGCTGTCGATGCGGTTATGGACAGCGTATCGGTGAAAACAACTTTTAGGGAAACGTTGGCCGAACGGGGAATTATTTTCTGTTCATTCAGTGATGCCGTAAAGGAATATCCTGATTTGGTAAAGAAATACCTTGGAAATGCTGTTCCATCAGGCGATAACTATTTTGCAGCATTGAATGCAGCCGTTTTCAGCGATGGCTCGTTTTGTTATATTCCAAAAGGGGTGCGTTGTCCGATGGAACTTTCGACCTATTTTAGGATCAATGCAGCCAATACCGGGCAATTTGAACGCACCCTTCTCATTGCAGACGATGATAGTTATGTCTCTTATCTCGAAGGTTGTACGGCGCCGAAGCGCGATGAAAATCAGCTTCATGCGGCCGTTGTTGAGATAATTGCCATGGAGCGAGCCGAAGTGAAATATTCAACAGTTCAAAACTGGTATCCCGGCGATAAAAACGGGATGGGCGGAATTTACAATTTCGTTACCAAGCGTGGAATTTGTCGTGGTGATTTTTCCAAAATTTCATGGACACAGGTTGAAACGGGTTCAGCAATCACCTGGAAATATCCGAGTTGTGTTTTGTTGGGAGACAATTCAAGCGGGGAATTTTACTCGGTTGCTTTGACCAATCATCATCAACAGGCCGATACCGGGACTAAAATGATCCACATTGGGAAGAATACCAAAAGCATGATTGTTTCAAAAGGCATCTCTGCAGGTGTAAGTAACAATTCATACCGTGGATTGGTGAAAGTTTCAAAACGTGCCGAAAATGCCCGTAACTTCTCGCAATGCGACTCGTTGTTGATGGGCGATAAATGCGGAGCCCATACCTTTCCGTATATTGAATGCGCGAACAAAACAGCCATTTTGGAACACGAAGCTACCACATCAAAAATTAGTGAAGACCAGATATTTTATTGCAACCAGCGCGGTATCAAAACTGAAGATGCTGTGGCCATGATTGTAAACGGTTATGCCCGTGAGGTATTAAATAAACTTCCGATGGAATTTGCCGTTGAAGCACAAAAATTACTGGCAATCAGTTTAGAAGGTAGTGTAGGATAAATAAACAGGAAAAAGTCATTAGTAAAGAGTCATTATTTTAGCAGACTTTTTCTCAATGACCTTTTCTAATGACTAATGACTTTTTATATTTTAGATATGTTAACAATAAAGAACTTACATGCCAGCGTTGAAGGCAAAGAGATATTAAAAGGCATCAGCCTTACGGTGAAACCGGGAGAAATCCATGCCATTATGGGACCAAATGGTTCGGGTAAAAGTACACTGGCCAATGTATTGGCAGGTCACCAAAAGTATGAAGTTACCGAAGGTGAAGTGATATTTCAGGGCGAAAACCTGCTGGATCAATCGGCTGAAGAACGTGCACGAAATGGCATTTTTCTCAGTTTTCAATACCCTATTGAAATACCAGGGGTTGGAATGGTTAATTTTATGAAAACAGCCGTAAACGAACAACGCAAACACAAAGGTTTAGATCCGTTCACAGCTTCACAGTTTCTGAAACTGATGGAAGAGAAAAAGAAAATTGTTGAAATTAGTTCGAATCTTACAAACCGCTCGGTCAACGAAGGTTTTTCAGGCGGGGAAAAGAAAAGAAATGAAATTTTCCAGATGGCCATGCTCGAACCAAAACTTGCCATCCTCGATGAAACCGATTCGGGCTTGGATATTGATGCCCTTCGAATTGTAGCCAATGGGGTAAACAAGTTGAAATCGCCCGAAAATGCGACCATCCTGGTAACGCACTACCAACGGTTACTCGATTACATTGTCCCCGATTTTGTACATGTTCTTTACAACGGACGTATTGTAAAATCAGCAGGAAAAGAACTGGCCCTTGAACTGGAAGAAAAAGGGTACGACTGGATCAAAACTGAACTGGGAGAAAAAATATGATCGCAGAAATTAAATATACTGCCACTGAAGAACTGGTCGAACTGTTTTATCAAAACCGGTCGATCTATTATGAAGGGTGCTCACCTGCGATGAATGAGGCGAGGGAACTTGCCATTCGCCGTTTTCAGGAGAAGGGAATTCCCTCACGGAAAAATGAAAATTACAAGTACACCGATTTCAGACCAGCTTTTCAAAACGATTTTTCCGTTGTGCCCCGTTATATTGAACAAAAGGTTGATTTGCACGACGTTTTCAATTGTAATGTGCCACAGTTAGATACGCACATCATTTTGCTGATAAATGGCTGGTATTACGGACGTAACCGAAAAGTCGGTGATTTTCCCGAAGGAGTTGTTTGCAGCAGTTTGCTCGAAGCTGCCAACCAACACCCCGCTTTATTTGAGAAATATTATAACAAGGTAGCAGGTGAATCAGAAGATCCATTAGCTAACCTGAATACTTCACTGGCAAAAGATGGCTTGTTTTTCTATGTCCCGGATAATGTTACCATCGAAAAACCGGTGCAGGTTATTAATCTGCTCAATTCAAAGGAGAACACGTTGGGTGTACAGCGCAACCTTTTTGTAATTGGGAAAAATAGCGAAGCTACCCTTGTGTTTTGTGACCATACGCTCAACCATAATTTTTATATCCTGAATAATTTGAGCGAATGTTTCATCGAGTCCGATGGTCGGTTCAATTTTTTCTCGATACAAAACCAGCACAACGGAGCCGTAAATAATACCCACTTTTTTGCTTCTCAAAAAGAAAATTCAAACTTACTAACCAATTCAATTACCTTGAATGGTGGCATTGTACGGAATGATTTGAAGATTAAACTCGATGGGGAACATGCCCATGCCAGTATAAATGGTCTCATCCTTGCTGATGATAAACAACATGTCGATAATTTCACCTCAATCGACCATATTAAACCAAATTGTACAAGCGACGAGCTATTTAAAAATATACTTGACGAAAAGTCGAGCGGGGTCTTTGCCGGGCAAATACATGTTTTCCGCGATGCTCAAAAAACCGAGGCCTTTCAGCGGAACAACAACGTGTTGCTTTCAGCCGATGCTGAAATGAATACCAAACCTCAATTGATTATCGATGCCGATGATGTGAAATGCAGTCATGGCGCCACCATTGGGCGCATTGACGAAGATGCACTCTTTTACCTGCGCACCCGGGGAATTGGAGAACACGAAGCTAGGCTTATGATCATGTATGCTTTTGCTGACGAGGTTCTATCAAAAATCATCATTGCTCCTTTGCGCGAAAGGATTGAAGAATTGGTTGATAAACGGTTGAGGGGTGAATTAAACCCATGCCAGCATTGCACACTGAGTTGTAGCCATTAATTCAACAGAAAAAGGTCATTAGTCAATTGAAAAGAGTTTCCTTGTATTTTCCCAATGACTAATGACTATTCCCATTTTCTAATGACTTTTTCCTGATGACTAATATTATTTTTGCACTATGGAATTTGATGTAGAAAAAATTAGAACTGATTTTCCAATCCTCAACAATGAGGTTTATGGAAAACAATATACCTATTTCGATAATGCAGCTACTGCTTATAAACCGATTCAGGTACTGAGAGCAATTGAAAAAATATATACCCAATTTAATGGGAATCCTCATCGCGGGGCGCATTTCATGAGCAACCAGACCACTGCTGAATATGAAATAGTGCGCGATAAAATTAAGGATTTCATCTGTGCACCCTCGCGCGAAGAGATTATTTTCACCAAGGGAGCTACCGAAAGCATCAACCTGGTTGCCTATTCCTTTGCTGAAGCTTTTATTCACGAAGGTGATGAAGTAATTATTTCGGAGATGGAACACCATGCCAACATTGTTCCCTGGCAAATCGTATGCGAACGCAAAAAAGCAAAGATCAAAGTACTCCCGTTCGACAGTACAGGACGGTTGATGATTGAAGAACTTCCCGGTTTGATTACTTCAAAAACAAAAATGTTAGCTGTGACCATGTTGTCGAATGTGATGGGTGTGGTAAATCCGGTAAATGAAATTATCCGTATAGCACATTCCCAAAATGTTCCTGTTTTGGTCGATGGCGCTCAGTCCGTTCAACATTTGAAAATTGATGTTCAGCAAATGGATTGTGACTTTTTCGTCTTCTCAGGGCATAAGCTGTATGGCCCTACCGGTGTGGGTTGTCTGTATGGAAAGCGGGAGTGGCTCGAAAAAATGCCGCCATTCCTCGGTGGAGGTGAAATGATTGAAAAAGTAACGTTCGAAAAGACTACATTCAATGTTATTCCCTATAAGTTTGAGGCAGGTACACCCAATTATACCGAGGTGATCGGATTGGGGGCAGCCATCGATTACCTGAACAAAATTGGGATGAGAAACATCAGAGAGTATGAACAGCAACTGTTTGAATATGCTCGTACAAAGTTGAAAACCATTGAAGGGATCCTGTTTTTCGGAGAAACGCTTCACCAATCGAATGTGATTTCTTTCCTTGTTGGGAAAATCCACCCTTACGATATGGGCATGTTCCTCGACAAAATGGGTTTTGCCGTACGTACAGGTCACCATTGTGCCCAGCCGATCATGGATCATTTCAAAATTCCCGGTACAGTTCGTGCATCGTTTGCTTTTTACAACACTACCGAAGAGGTTGATCGGTTTGTGGAAGCGGTTCGGAAAATTTCTACAATGTTTTAATTATCTGATTTTAATATTCCAAAATAGAAAGCAGATATATCGGAATAGCTATATTTCTGCGATTTAGAGCGGCACATAACTTCTGTGTGAAAGTGTTTCTCTTTTTCCCTGTGTAAGATAATTTCTATCGGGTTATGAAAACCTGAATTGTATGCTGTCGCCAGAAATCGAACCCGTTCTGAGAGCGAATCGAATTTCAATTCATGAAACATGTTCTCCGAAATCGCACAAAAAAGTGAAAGGTACATCAGTTGTCCGTCCATCGTCGAGAGTCGTTCAACCCGTTTCAGTCTGGCCTCTTTGGTTGACGCAGTATCGAATAAAACTGAAATATTCAATTTTAGTTTCATCGGCAACCGGCAATAATCTTTTTCGAGTTGTTCGGCAAAGGTTGGTTTCATTTGAAATGGACCAATTGAGAAGTTAGCATACTGTTCACCATATTGAACATAAAGGGTTTTCAGCGCCTCCGCCTCAATTTTATCGCGCAATTCGTTGAAGCGGATTATCTCAGGAAAGACTATCGATGCAGCAAGTTGAAATTCTGATGAATCGGGGAAATATTTCTCAAATATATTCTGGTTTTGGATAATGAAATCTTCAGCCTGAATGTATTTTTTGCCAAAAATTTTATGGTAATTTTGATTCTGTCCGGTAGCGTAAAGATGGATGGATATAAAGATGGATATCAAAAAATATCTGAGATACATGCGGTTAAAGCTCTTTCTGATAGATAATAAAGTTCCGGTTTTCTTCCAGTGTAATCCATTTTAAGAACGTCTTTCCATTTTCTTCAAACAATATCATTGATAATGGGAAAGGGTAGGTTTTACCGTCGCTGAAAATAAGCTCACTGTATGTGCTAAATGCATACCCGTTGCCATTTTTCGACCACCAGAAATTGGTAATATTCTTGTTGTCTCCAAAATCTTTTTCAAGTTTACCTGAAATGAACAGCTTTCCATTTTCAAAATAGAACCACTTTTCGCCACTATTTATTCCAAAGTTCAGCTCTTTTTCTCCGGGGCATGATTCTAACAGGTCGATTTTTGTTCCGGAATTTATATAAATGTAATGGTTGCTTTTTGATTGAAGTGATTCGGGTTTTTTGATCTGTTCCATCTTCTCACCCATCTTGTTAATATCATCAACACTCATTTCACTCGTCTCAAACTCTTTCATCAGCTTTTCAACTTGTGCCGAATAATCTTCAATGGATTTCATGTCAATTTCTTGAGTGATGGTTTCCTCGGTACAAACTACGGCTGTTTTCAACGATTGACTGGCTTTCAATATTCCTGGTTCACCAGATAGTTTTACTTCGGGATAATCGGCTGATGATAGAAAATAGTCCGTCATAAATGATTGGTCTGATCTTAGTTTTCCGGTTATTGCTGCGAAATGTTTTCCATCGGCTGTGATGTAAAGATCTCTTACTGTCGAATATGGTCCCATGGTTTTCCCTTTTACCTTCAAAAAGCTTTCTCCTTTTTCATTGATAGTCACATAATCTTCTTCCCAGGCTTTGTTTTCATGCTCCGGCGTAGTGTTGGATTCATTCGATGTATTGGGGAATGCTATTTTTTCAAAGGCATTTTCTTTTTTACTGAATGGCCCTTTTTTAATTCCTTCAGAATAGACATAATAATTTCCTGAATTATCGACTGTACAGACCTGGATTCCTCCTTGTTTGTCGTTCAGCGAAATCGATGATTCGGGATACAGAATCTCTTCACCTTGATCAATCGACAGGATTAGTTTTTGCCCCCATGAGCTCAAATTGAACAAGAAAAATGTAGCAAGAACGAATATGAGTTTATTAAGGTGAAGTTTCATGATGTTGTTTTTTTACAGTTCTTTAAATGTTATTCCTTGTGGTAAATCAAATTTTGATGACGTGATGTCACCCTCATTCGCTTCAATAGCTTCCATGGTTACATCTTTACCTCCAAATTTGGTGATCGTTTTCATTGGAACACCTTCCCATGTCCAGGTTACGGCTTCCATCGGTTTCTCGATACTGACCTTTATACATTTTTTACCGGCAATATTTTCGTAACCCAATTTTTTCATTTTGTACCTTTCAATGTCTTCTTTCGAAACATTTTCATAATCGGTATACCCCGAGGTGTAAAATTTATTTTTTGTACCCTCGGTGGCTTTGAAGCTCCAATCGTAACGGTATCCATCGCGAACAATTGCTGCTCCTCCGGTTTTTTGTCCCATCATGACCATATAATTTTCTTCGTATTGAAGCGCGCCGTAATTGTCGAACCACCATTCGCGGGTCATTTCCATGCCGGCAACCTCGTTTTTATATTTTACATAGCCCGATTTGACAAGAAAAATTTTAGTTTCATTTGTCGCTTCAGTTTTTAATTTGTCAACTGTTTTTTCAATGGCTTTAGCTTCATTTTCAAGCTTTGTTATTTCACTCGGTTTTTTGTTGTTTGAACAAGAAAAAACGATTAACAGGGCTGCTCCCAATAGAATAATATTTTTCATATTTATTTGGTTGATTGATTAATGATGAATTTTTAGTGAAGTAATATTGGTGTCATTAATATTGAAATGAAGAGATAAATTACGATGGTAGTTAGAAGGGATGTAATAAAATAGGCCTTCATTTTATCATCCGGGACTTTGGTCATGGGTTTAAATCCCAGGTAAAGAAGGTACAAACCATAAACTCCTGCAAGCAAAACAAGAGGAGAAAGTGCCGGTATGATAAACAAGATGCTGGCAATCAATGTTGGTGTATATGAATATACAACCAATCGGTAAGCTCTGTTAAAATTTATTTTAGTACTGAAAAAAGATGCTAAAAATGATATGACCAAAGGTGTGATAAATGTGGCTATCACGATGGTGAAAAAGTTAAATGCGGCATGGCGATATCCAAGTTCAGCCGTGGCTATTGGGCCGAACATTCCCTGATCGGAACCTACTATTCCATACCCGATATAACAAGCAACAACCATAATAACTGAAAGCGGAAGCAAATAGCTTCGCAGAACGGAGGCTGTTGTTTTTTCTTCGATGGAGATTATTTCCCATTCTTTTTGAGGTGAGAGGATTACTCCCTTTGCCCTTTCGATGATTGATTCAATTTGAGACATAAATGTTGATGATTAATTGTTCAATAAATTTATGTCAAAAATATCGGATTGATAAAAAAGTTGAAATATATTTTACAAATAAGGTTATCTGGTTTTATATTTTTCTGAATTTATTTTGAATTCATGTAATATGAGGTGACTAAATATTAATTAAAGAGAAAAAAAACGACCTTTGTTGTGTTTAATTTTAGATTCATAGAATGAGTATAGAAGAAATTCAGCAAGAGATTATCTCGGAGTTTTCGGCCCTTGAAGATTGGATGGATAAGTATTCATTCCTGATTGAACTGGGGAACAATCTGCCTCCGATGGATGAAAAACATAAAACAGAACAGACCATCATTCGAGGATGCCAATCGCAAGTGTGGATCAATGCTGAATTTCACGATGGAAAGATCTTTTTCCAAGGCGACAGTGACGCGTTGATCGTTAAAGGATTAGTCGCTTTAATGATGCGGGTTGTCAATGAACAAACGCCTTCCAGTATTTTGAATTTCGATTTTCATTTCATCGATCAAATTGGTTTAAAAGAACATTTATCGCCAACCCGTTCGAACGGATTGCTGGCAATGATCAAACAAATTAAGCTTTACGCTGTTGCTTACCAGAAAATGAACAGTAAATAAATTTAGAAATGAGAAACACAGATGACCCTAAGATACAAAGCATCATTGAAGCTTTACGTGAAGTTTATGATCCCGAAATCCCTGTAAATATTTATGATCTTGGATTAGTGTACAGTATTGATGTAGACGAAGATAACTGTGCGAATATTATCATGACCCTTACTGCGCCCGGTTGCCCGGTTGCCGATATGATTGTTCAGAATGTTTTCGAAAATGTTACGGCCATTGAGGGGATTGAAGATGCAAACATTGAACTTACCTTCGACCCACCCTGGGATAAATCGATGATGAGCGAAGAGGCCAAACTGGAACTTGGGTTCTTTTAAACAAGGGCTATCGTATTTTTTTATTCTATTCTTTCTTTCAGAAAACGGATGGAATAATGGAATGTTTGAAAAATGGAAACCCAGTATTCCATCATTCCAATTTCCTTTTTTTTTTGACACCCTGCTGACATACTGTTGTCACTTGCCCCTATTTTCTTTGTGGTGAAGTTTAACCTAAAATTTTATTGCCATGAGAAATTCAGTTATATTATTCATGATTATCTTAACTGTAACATTATCATTCACAACTCAAAAATTAAATGCCATGGAAAAAAAGAAAGTAGAAAAAACCACTGTAATCATGTATTCACTTCAATCGTCACTTGCCACAATGACTCAGGATGTTGGTGACATTGCCAATGAATTAATGTCCAAAGCCCAGAGCCTCGGACTCGAAATTACCGGGCCTCAATTGTGGCAATACGTTGGTTCCGACGGGCAGCTCAACACCAAGTTCAAACTCGACATTTGTATACCGGTGAAAACGGCGAAAGGTGATCCCGGAAAATTCAAATTTGTGACACTGCCCGAATTCAATTGTATATCAGAAATTCACAAAGGTTCGTGGGATAAACTGGGGAATGTTTACCAACGCATCATGGGTGAAATTACCCGCAAGTCAATTCCAATTACGGGTACAAGCAGGGAAATCTACATTACCTGCGATTTTGCGAACCAAGAGAATTGTGTAACCGAAGTTCAAATGGAAATTCAGTAAAATTATTTAAGGATGACATCCCTGAAAAAAGGGATGTCATCCTTATTAAAACCAAAACCATGCAAACACAATCAACTATAAATGTAAACCTTGTTGCCAAATGCGGACTGTACTGTGGCAACTGCGGCAAATTCAAAAACGGAAAATGTGCCGGTTGCGAGGCCAATGTCAAAGCCACCTGGTGCAAAGCCCGTATTTGTTGTATCGAAAACGGTTATTCAACCTGCGCCGATTGCTCAATAAATCCACGCGAATGTAAAAAGTTCAGTAATTTCGTTTCTGATATTTTTTCTCTTATTTTTAAATCCGATCGTCCGGCATCGATCGATTGCATCAAAATACATGGCCGCGAGGCTTTTATTCAGATGATGATCGAACAAAACCGGATGGTTATAAAAAAATGATCGAAAAACTGAAAAGCTGAAAAATTGAAGTCTGAATTTTCAGTTTTTCAATCATTCAGTCTTTCAGTAATCTTTTTAAAATGAACCGTACTGACCGGCTTAGTGCCATATTGATTCAGCTTCAGAGCAAGCGGGTGGTGAG
>Ga0209373_10000984_pt1 | contig 37924 bp, 32 predicted proteins | sample Higcelweek5metaG_FD_187173 | JGI IMG/M metagenome (GOLD analysis project Ga0209373, IMG submission 187173) | Freshwater pond sediment microbial communities from the University of Edinburgh, under environmental carbon perturbations - High... | ecosystem: Environmental > Aquatic > Freshwater >... | reverse complement strand
GCCACCGACAGAACCGGCTATTTCGTTTGAGATGTTAACCACCATTTTTGATCCAAGACCACGCGGCAGTGATCCGTCTGCCTTTACAATTGTCACTATGGCACAGGGAATTCCCTGTTTTCCCCATTCATTAAGAGCTTTCAGCCACATATTGATTCCTTTCTTCATAATTTACTTTTTATACAAAGTAGAAATAATCATTATATTATTTGTTCATTTATTTATTTTAGATAATGCATTCAACAATATATTGTCAAGTTCATCACCAGTAATTTTTCTATGATAGAATAATTCATAGAACCTGCACGTCTCTTCTTTTATATTTATTTTATAAAAATTAGGATAAAGTAGATTTGTCAACCATTTGAGACCTATAATCCTGTTCACCGATGGCGGTCTGTCAACCCAGTTGAATGGAAGTGACGGAATCTGGTAAACTTTCCCTTTTCTTATTGCGTCAATAGTACTCCAGGACTTGCCGGATATTATTCTTGCGTAATTTCCAGTTCCCTGTGCATACCCCCGATCCAGACAAACAAGAATAATCTGCGGCTGCCATAAAAGTATCTGTTCAAAAGAAACCGTGGCACGGCCGTATCCGCTTATTATTGGTACATCGGCTGCATTTATTGCACCGGCCATTTTGAAAACCTCAGTATGCTGCGAGCCATCAGGGTCTGTCTCAAGACCGTTCAGCCCTTCTGCATAATAATATCTGACTCTTTGCGTCAAGGGAATATTCCAGACAGCCTTCTTCACTTCTGATATTGCATTGCTGCAATAATCAGCCAATGTATCTGCCCTTTCCTCTATTCCAAAGAGACTTCCCATAAACCGGTATGCCTGATCTATTGAGTCAAGTTCACCATTAACCATAACCACCGGTATTCCAAGCTTCTCCTCGATCCGCCTGGCTGCAGACATATCAGTATTGTCAAGATTTCCTGAAGACAGTACTATATCAGGATGCGCCTGTATTATCACTTCAGGATTTCCAGTTGTATTTTTACCGAACCATCCGCCAAGAACAGGCTTTTTTACGTATTCCGGAAGAAGCAGTTTTTTAGCTTCATTATCGAGTGTCCAGGTCATTCCAGCAATCTTTTCCGGTGCGAGGGTGTAAAGCATTATTTCACCCATCGGTGATGTTGAATATACCGTATTTATAATCAGCGGAACCGACACACTCCTTGCGGCCATATCTTTAATAATTCTTGTTTTATTTACATCTGCATACAATGACAAATATGCAATACTTATAAAAATTGCTATTCTAATACTTCTCTGATTTTTAAACGAACTCATTTCATCCTCCATATGACGGGGCACAAAGGCATCTGCCCCCTGATAATTGTACAATGTCAACATCAATTCCGTACATTTTCCGAAGTACTTCACAGGTAAGTATAACTGATGGTTTACCGTGTGCAATTATGTTGCCGTTATATAAAGCTGCAACATTGGTTGCACACATAAAAGCATGGTCCGGGACATGTGTCGTGAGGATAATTCCCATATTATTTCCTGCAAGTTGACTTATAAGCTTAATTGTCCGCAGCTGATTGCCAAAGTCAAGGTGGGATGTGGGTTCGTCCATTATAAGAAACTTCGGTGATTGTGCAAGTGCCCGCGCAATCAGCACCAGTTGACGTTCACCTCCTGACAGCTGTGCATAGTTTCTGTTTCCAAGTTTTTCAATTCCAAGAAGTTCCATAGCTTTTACCACTTCCTGCCTGTCCTTTTCACATGGTGGTGAAAAACTGTTTGTAAACGGTGTTCTTCCTGTAAGGACAACATCAGATACTGTAAAAGGAAATGGAGGTATATGTATCTGCGGAACATAGGCTACAATCCGCGCCCTCTCCTTTCGGGAAAGCCCGCTTATTAATTTATTGTCAATCAATATTTTACCACTTGACGGAAGCAACCCAAGAATTGCCTTGAACAGTGTTGTTTTTCCACAGCCGTTTGGTCCAAGAAGACACGTTATTTCCCCGGTCTGAAAAGTCGCGCAGATACCATGTACGACTTTACGTCCGTTATATCCTGCACTTATATTGTCAAGAACCAAATTCATATCCATCCCCGCTTCCCATATGCTAAAAGAAAAAAGAAGAATGGAGCGCCTGCGATTGCTGTCAGTATTCCGAGAGGGATTTCTATCGGAAAAGCTATACGTGCAATCGTATCCACAAATAACAGAAAAAAAGCGCCCATAAGTACTGATGCAGGTAAAAGCACTGGAAATGACGGTCCGACAATCATTCTTGCAAGATGCGGTATCACAAGACCTATCCAGCCGATCATTCCGCTTATTGACACCGCAGCAGCTGTCATGAGGGTTGAAGACGCAATTACCACCACCCTTACTGCTGCAGTATTGACTCCAAGACTCCGTGCCTCCTCATCGCCGAATGCCATGACATTAATCCGCCATCTTAAAAACATCAGAGGAATCAGGCCGGCTATGATCAGAACACCCGAGACACTGATATCTTTCATATTGACCGTTGCAAGACTGCCCATAAGCCAGTAGGTAATTGCCGGCAGTTTCGAATCAGGGTCAGCGGTATATTTTACAAGTGATAAAAATGCAGTGAACAATGTACCTGTTATTATTCCGCAAAGTATGAAAGCAAGTGTACTGTCTCCCTTTCTGTTAACAACAGATGACATGCCGGATGTGATTAAAACAGCTGTCAATCCCATAATAAAAGACATGGCCTGTATTTCTGCGATACTTGCTGAAAACAGAATCCCCAGAGCTGCACCAAGTGCAGCTCCGGCAGTAACACCAAGCAGTGAGGGCTCCACCATTGGATTTCTGAATATTCCCTGATAGCAGGCCCCGCTGCCGCTCAGTGCTGCCCCGACAAAAATTGCTGCAAGTATCCTTGGCATACGAACGCTGAACAGTACCAGATCTGCAGCACCGTCTGTTGACTTGTGACCCATATGAAGACGTCCTGATATTATATCAAATATATCCGTCATTGAGACAGGATATCGTCCAGTTGTCAGTGCAGCAAAGATCATTATGATCAAGGCAGCGCCTGCAAGTACAATGACAAGTGCACCTTTTGAATCCTGTTTCGTCTTCGTTTTACTATGTAAAGTCATTTTTAGAATCATGTCCGTTATATTTTTCATATTATCTTTCAATTGACAACTGTACAACAACTCCACTTTGAACACGCCATGCATACAGGTCCGCTTTCAAATTCAGTATCCTTGCCGCCAAAAACCGCCCGCCACACATTTGTCAAGTACATCTTCATACTCTTTCCTTATTTTACGCATCGGTCCTTCCGCTATTTTCTAAAATCACAGCTTAAATTGACATAATAATTTCTTCCCTGCTCAGGATACCCCTCAAGCAGGCAGTAATTGACATCAAGAAGGTTGTTTATGCCGGCGTTCAGGGTCACACTGCGATATGTAATAGCTGCATGAATGTTCTCAACAGTATAGGCCGGCGCAATCCGTTTTCCGTCGCTTGTGCTGTACCTCTTTGAATCCCATTCATGGCTCCATGACAATGTGGCAAATTTTAACGGGGAATAATCAAGTCCGACAGCATCTTTATACTCAGGTACATCTGTAAATAATATTTCAGGATTTGATCTGTTTTGCCGCTTTGTATAACTCCTGTTCAGTGACATTGACAACCGTTCAAATGCCGGAAGATTCTGCAAAAGAACATATCTGATACCAGCCTCATAACCGTAAAAACGCGCTCTTCCTGTATTCTGCATCTGTGTTTCACCTTTTGGCCCGGCATTGCTTACCGATTGAATCACATCGTCAAGATCAGCTCCCCAGGCGGCAAGCTGGATATAAAGATTGCTGACTGGCCTTCCCATATATCCAAGTTCTCCCTGAATCGCGTTTTCAGGATTCAGATATGGATTTGGAATTGCAGAGCCGAGCCTGTAGGAATAGCGGTCTTTTATACCTGGAAATCTTGACCTGCGCGAAACAGATGCATTTACAGTATTAGAGCCGTTCAGTTTATAAAAGGCAGCAAGTTGTAATGTCCAGCCGGTATCTTTTGACAATGGAAAGTCAGTTACAGCATATTTGTACGATGAAGGTTCTGTAAGATTCTGAGCTGTAATTGCCTTGCGGTAGCTTAGACTTGCTCCCGGCACAAGTGTAAGCCGGTCAAAAAGCAGAAGTGAGTTTTCAATTGCAACCGAGTATGTATTGTCCCTGAATTTAATATCCGGTTTGTCTACAAATACTTCCTTTGCAACTGACATTGCCGTATCATTTGTCGTATTTGTCTCATAATGATTGTCATCTTTATACTGAACTGCCACTTTAAGACTGTCATTTGGAATAAGTCCGGTAACAAACTCAATCGAGCCTCCTGCAGAAAAATCATCATAGGAACTCTTGAAACTTGAACGTTTCTTGAAGGTTGTATAAGTTGTGTCATCATAGGCAAAAAGAGAATTTCTGAACCTGTCATAATAGACAGGGATCTTCAGGTATGTTGCCTTTCCGAGATTTACTTTATTTATGGAGTAAATATTTGTTTTATCATAATATGGCCATTTCCAGAACCTTGCATTTGCTGTTGATGCAGAGTCTGTTCCGGCATACACAGGTGTTCCTTTTTTGCCATTCTGACTTGCTATACTTAAAGAGAACTCGCCTATTGCTGAATCTTCGTATCCGACCTTCAGACTTGCTTTCCAATCCTGTAAATTTGAATTCCCGCGATCCTGAGATTTCTGAAATTTAACGGTCTTGAAATCATCTGACAATGAATAATGGTCACTACTTACATAAGATAATGATCCGACGCCGTAGAATTTATTTATACAGCTTCCGACATTGATTGCTCCAAGGTAACCTTCGCCACTCTTTACTCCTGTTTTGACAGATACATCCAATGGCGACGCCGGTTTACGTGTTACGATATTGATGACGCCGCCCATTGTATTGGGACCATAAAGCGGAGATACTGCTCCCTTTTCAACTGAGACTTCTGATATGTCAAATGTTGTGAACCTTGCCAGATCAATATTTCCATCATATGGAACATAAACCGGAACACCATCAAGAAACATTGTTGCCTGAAGGCTGTTGAATCCGCGGATGTAAATATTGGCCTCATTTCGCGGACCGACATTAACCGCCGTGAGTCCAGGAAGATCACTGAGCGCCTTTACAACATCATTTTTATTTTCACGACTCATTGTATTGGCATCAACTTTATCGAACGAATGATATCGCTGTTTTCCGGTAACGGTGATTTTTCCCAATTCAAAAACAGCGCCAGTGTCGTATCTGCTGTTGTCCTTCACAAATTCCTGTTTCTCTTTTGTCTGTGCCCCCGCATTAAAAATAACGGCAGCGGATACAATGATCGTAAAAATCACACGTTTTCTTTTACCAGTCTTGTTTGTCATGTTGTTCTTCCTTGTTGAACGTATTTTTCAGCAACTGATGGTAAACTATTTCTGCTTATCGTTATGCATTTTTTTATATAGCCATGGGATGACAGCATAATGCAGCATTAGTCAACAGAATATATCTCTTTTTTAACTGATTACATCGGCAGTGCTATTATTACCTGTGAAGAACTGAATCCTGCGTACATCCCCATACCTTCCTTCACCTGCAGAGATTCAGCACTGTGCCTGCTGACAACCGAAGTAATGATTTTCCCCGGAGCAATCTCAAGCAGCACTTCGCCATTTACCTGCCCCAGACGCACTTCAGCCACTCTTCCATGCAGCATATTTTCAATACTGCACTTTATTGGTTCAGAGCTTTCAGGAAACAGGAGTACTGCAGGGGCCTTTACAAGTGCTATTACATCAGATTTTTTCTGCAATGACAATTCGTCAACACTGCCATTTGTTATAACGGCAATGATTTGAATGTCGTTGCCAATGTCAATTTTAACTTCAGCATTTATCATTCCTCTTGTAACACTGCTTACTGTACCTGCCAGCTGATTACGTGCACTTGTTTTCATACAGAGCCCCTTCATTATCTTGAAAAACTGTTCAATGTCGGGCATGACATCATTTAAAGACTTGAAGACAGCCTGATAACTTCTTTCAAGCGAATTGTAAAGCCGAAGAAGTGAGTGCCCGTAAGCCGAAAGCTGTGTTCCCCCGCCATGTCTTCCGCCAACTGATGTAATGACAACCGGATGTGATGACATATTATTCAGCCGGTCAATCAAATCCCATGCCGACCTGTAGCTCATGGGAACTGCTTCTGCCGCTTTGACAAGAGATCCAAGTGAATCTATATTTCTCAATAGTGAAATTGTTTTCTCCTCAATGAATTCCTTTCCATCAAAAAGAAGCCAGAGCGGGGCAGTCAGATGACCGGAATTTCTGATTGAATCCATTTAAGATATTCCATATCGTTGTATATTTTCATGCATATCGTATATAAACTTATAACAAATCCTGTTTTATTTATTGCAAAACACGTGCCAGATCTGACAACTCTGTTATATAACACAAATTGATGTAACAGATGCAATTTTACCGAAATCAAAAGAGCAACTATGAATATAGATTAGTACATTAATGTTCACCAGATACTTATGCTATATGAACATTGATATGATTTTTCTGTGTAACAAACTTAATAACAACTGGTTAACAGGAATAGTACAATTCTGTCCACATGAACATTATTGTCTTTTACTCTTTGTTCCGTATTTTTTTATTGTGCCATACGAAAGTGTTTGTAAGTTTTTTGTCAATTGCAGCTGTAAGCTTAAATATCGCAGGATAGGATAAATACAGTTTCTGTGATATATCACATTTATTTGGCAAGAGTACAAAGTCCTATTTTTTAAGATAGAGATACAGATCTTCGACTTTTTTTCTCGCCCATGGAGTTGTCCGCAGAAATTTCAGACTGGATTTGATGCTTGGATTACTTATAAAACATTGAATATGAATCATATCACCCAGTTCTTCCCAGCCGTAGTGATCAACAAGTTCGTTGAGCAGTTTCTCAAGAGTGACTCCGTGAAGCGGATCTTTTGACTTCTGGTCCGGCATTTGTACCCTTAATTAATTCAGATGATTTCATTTCAGTTTCAGATCAAAATGGTTGAATAACATGGAAAAGGCAAAAGAAATCTTTAAATGATCTGAATTCCGGTTCCGATTATTATTACTTATGTCAATCAGTTCCTATTAATTATTAACAACATCGACCTTGTAATAAAAGGTCTTATCGTTAAAAGTGACATTACATTTTTTTCCAGCCGGAACCGCAATATTATTACCACTTTGTATAGCATTTCCATCCAACCCGCTTCCGCCGTAATTTTTGGACCAGTCACCAAATACATCGAATTTAAAACACTCCGACGGTGTATTTCCAAATTGAATGCCGCTTGCCGACCAGACATCCCCATTTTTAATCATTGATGTTGTTCCCCAGCTGTTGAAGGTTCCCCGCAGGCACAGGGAAGGTAACGATGAACCCTTGAATTCCTGTATGTACTGCCCGTACCTGAACTTTCCTGTTTTGTTAATTACATCAGATATACGAAGTGCTGTCAATCCGTTATATGACGAGTAGGTTGTAGCATTGAAAATATTATCCCAGCCATGATCATTTGTAATGCCTCCGGAGAGAGCGTTTTCGCCTTTTATCGTAACACCCTGCCTCAAGGCTTCTTTGCCGACCCAGAATACAAGCGTTTTGGCCTTTGAGGCAACATATTTGCCGTCTTCGTAATCATTATCATCCATCTCAAGACAGGTGAAATGAAGATTTATCTTCCTTGTAAACGATTTCGGTATTGAGACGATATAATCGTAACCATATCCGTTGCTTTCATTATAAGAATCATACCCGGGGATCAGGCCTCCATTAAGCTCGGCAGCCCGCGGATGATCTTTATCTGAAATCCTCCAGTGAATGCCTGAAATCTTGAACCCAAGACTTATATCAGCCATAGACGAATCAAATGCGCTGATTGCATATTGCATAATTCTCTTTCCGTGTTGAGCAAGAGCATTATTGTACCATGTAAAAAGGTCTTTACCATAAGGTGTTTTTTCAGCTGAAAAGTACCAGAAATCATCCATCTGGCTGCCTGACGGTTTGCCAGGAACATTTACAGAATCCCATGTTGTAATTGGAGGATCTGATTTCCAGGAAGCCTGCACGGCTTCCACAGTTTTGTATTTTGCTTTCACCCAGTTTCTGAAATCATTTTTTGCCCTGTCGGAATAGCCCTGAAAAGCACCCCTCGTCGGATAACCCGACTCTTTGTCATGCGAATTATAGGAGGGATATCTGAGTTCGCCGGCAGGACCGCAGGATACATTCAACTCCTGAAAAACATTTGAATAACTGCTGAAATGTCTTTCAAAATCGTTCATGAAATCTATGTATTCCTGTTTAGCAACAGTATCAGCCCAAAGCGACACATATTCCGGGCAATAGTTTCCCTGTTCGCTTTTATATTTCATATCAGTGCCTTTTGTCCAGATCCATGAAGGCAGTATACTGCTGTAAACATCGCCCACATTGCCGCCGCACTGATGAAAAGACATGATCGGTACGATCTTCAGATGTCTGCTTTTTATTTTTTCAAATATGATATCATAGTAGCTCCAGTCGAATTTATTATCAATTTTTTCGACGTCCCCCCACCATACGTCAACCGAAACCGCATCAACTCCCATTGATTGAGCAGTTGAAAGCCACCCCTCGAATTCGCCCATATTATCAACATGAAGCGGAGCCATGACATTTGCTGTGAAGCCTGGTTTTACTGAGGTTCCGAGTTCTGTTCCAGTGAGCATCCCTGCTGATTTGTGCGGATTGTCCAAAACTTTTACAGATGATACAGAGCAGGTTGACAGGATTGAAATAAGGGCTGCTGACAGTATTTTTACAATTGACTTAAACATTGGTTTTCCTTTCAACGATTGTCCATTTAGTAAACAAAATGTATTTCCGGAATTCTCATTGTATGACTATTTCTACTTAGTTAGAATAACACACCGATCGTTGAGCGGAGCTGAAACGATCGCTATTTCGCGAATTTTCACCTGCTCATTTCGACTCCGCTTAATGAGCTTGCAAAAGTTATTTTCAGTATTCTAACAAAGTAGAATTATCTATTATGTAAATAAGCTCTGAGCATTGTCAGTTTTATTTCCCATCCGGAAACAATTGATGAATCTCCTGTTCCACAGAACCATTAATTGCCGCATCAATCAGCACAGGTCCGTCACGCTTCAGCGCATCGCGTAAAGCAATCCGCAATGATTCGGCGTTTTTAACTCTCACACTGTACATTCCAAATCCTTCCGCAAGCGCAGCAAAATTTACACTTGGGGAATTGATGTCCATAAACGGAAAACTCCCCGGTTTTCCGCCTGTGTCCTTAAGATAATGGAGCAGATTTATTTTCAGTATGCGGTAGGCACTGTTATTACAAACAATAAAAATGATCTTCAGGCGTTCATTTACGGCTGTCCACAGCGACTGCAGTGCAAAAAGTGCTGACCCGTCACCCGATGGAGCAATAACTCTGCGCCCGTTATGCGCAATTGCTGCGCCTATAGCCCCGGGCCAGCCGACTCCGATACAGCCGCCGCGCGCTAAAATATATGATCCCATTTTGTCAGGCTGAAGATAATGAATCAGAGCAGCTGTTGAAGTAAGTGATTCATCATAAATCAGTACATCTTCAGGAAGTTCCTCAACAAGAGTACGCATCAAAGTAGCAGCTGACATGAAATTCTCAGTGTCAGGTACAGCCTCTAAATTACGTCTCTCCTCTTCAAATGCAGCTTTTTTTTGAGCGGTAACCTTTCTGCGCCTAATCTCAATTGACTTGATGTGAGGCTTTATCCGCTCTCTGACGGCATTGATCACAAGTTTGAGTGATTCTTTCGGATCTGCCTGGACACCCGCATAAAGAGGAAAATTCTTGCCGATTTCCCATGAATCACGGTCGATCTGCATGAGAATTGCATCTTTTGTAAAGTACGGCTCAACAGATGGAAACAATTCGGCAAAAAGAGGTGTACCTATTCCAAGCACTAAATCAGCGCTATTAGTAATAGTTCTGGTATGACTTCCAAATGAGTGTCCAAGGAGACCCATAAACATCGGATCCCTGAAAGACAGACTTAAGCAGTTGAATTCCATCCCCCAGACCGGGCATGCCAAAATATCCGACAGCTCATGTAATTCATCTCTGGCATCTGACTCTGCAACCCCGTCTCCGGCAATTATTATTGGTGATTCTGCGGAGATGAGTTTATCTGCAATTCTTTGAGCGATTTCAAAAGAACAGACTCCTGGTGATATATTTTGACACTGAGGATAAGCGCCTTCATCAATAATTTCCTGATCAAGGACATCCATTGGAAGAGAGAGAAAAACTGGTCCTAAGGGTGGTGTTGACGCTACCTTTATCGCCCGCCTGAGCATTCGCAGAAGCTGACGGCCATGAGTTATGCGGGCAGACCACTTTGTTAAGGGCATTGCAATTCCTGATAGATCTCCTGCCAAAAAACCATCAAACGCCTGTAATTCAAGCGGTGGTTCACCCGCAAATACAATCATCGGAGTGTGACTTCGAAAAGCTTCATATAAAACTCCCATTGCATTGCCAAGACCAACAGCTGAGTGTACCTGACATACCGCAGGTTTACGGGTTGTTCTGGCCCATCCGTCAGCCATTGCTGCCACACAGGCTTCCTGTAAACCAAGCACATATTTTATATCACTGTGCTCATTTACTGCTTCAAGAAAATTCTCTTCAGTACTGCCGGGATTCCCAAAAATCACATTCATCCCGCAGGCTTTCAATTGGTTTAACAATGCGTCTCCGGCTTTAATCAATCCCATTGATTCCCCCGCCCTGTTTTTGAGTTTCTGATTAGTTCTACTTTGTTAGAATAACACACCGATCGTTGAGCGGAGCTGAAACGATCGCTATTTCGCGAATTTTCACCTGCTCATTTCGACTCCGCTGTGAGCTTGCAAAAGTTATTTTCAGTATTCTAACAAAGTAGAATTAGATTTAAAACAATTATTTCCTGGTGCGCCCCTGCTTGTCTTCATCAATAAAAAGTCTGCCGCTCAGAGGTGGTGTTCCGTCAAGTATTGCAAGCATGGCAAGCGCTCCCGGATAACCATCGGGTGTAGTACGACAGGTAATAAATTTTCCATCAACCACAACTGAATATGGACTTCCTGGCGGTGAAAAGAATGTGCCTTTTGATCCGATTGCATCACTGAAATACCCTTCGGAATCGATCAGCGGATTGCCGCCTGTGCCGGGCTGATACCACTTTTCTGCCGCACAGTATGCTTTGAAATCAAATAACCCGTCTTTCCAGAATGAATCAGGATTTGTATTGAAAGCCTGAGTCCATCCCCACCCTGACTGATATTCGTCAAGCATTGAATGTGTTGTGACTGCACGTCCATGCAAAATCGGCATACCTGTTGCCGGATCAATTGTCTGAAGTATACTCAGACCACCGTTACACTCACCCATAACCGGTTTCTGCAATTTGTAAAATGCAAGAATAAGCGAATGCAGCCCCCTGTCAAACATGAGTCCGGGAATCGCACCAGATCCGCCGGCTATACATATTGCATCAAAATCTGAAGCCAGCCGCATTGATTGCTCAAGATTTTTTTCATACTCTTTCAATAATGAAGCGTTTTTGAAGTAATCGCCTGCCTGAGGAGGTTTAGCCAGTTTACTTAAATCAAAAATACTGTTCTTATTAAAAATTGCATGTTCCTTACTGTCCGGATTCAGGAACCGAAACGCGAGATCCCGTTCCTGAGGAGAAACCACTGACATCCGCCATGCACCATCCTGAAATGACGGATCCATACTTGGACCGAGCATATGCGGAACAGAACCATCTTCTGTGGCAAGTCTTACATCGTATCCGGCCTTGAGAAGAACCCCTGCAACCAGCGTGAGTTCAGATGCCCATACTCCGAATTTTGATGCAGCAAGCAGGACTGGTTTATGTTTTTTCGGATGAAATGATGCAATTTTTACTCCTGTCATGCGCAAAACCTCTGCCTTGATATCAATACTCCCGTCAAGAAGTTTTGAAGCAGCCTTTGCCACCGGACGTGTATCCTGCATTCTTGCCCGGGCTTCATTGAAACGGTTCTTAAGGTCTGCGGTTATCTCTTTTACCGTAGTTTTAATGATATCAGTGGTTCTGGTTGCAGCCTGATCAGTTTTCCCTGCAATTTCTGCGACAGTTTTCATGCTTTCCTCCATGTTAAACAGCTGTTATGTAATTTGATCCAAAACTTTACCATAAATGCAACATATATAAATTCACTCAGTACATACTTCCTGATAATCCCGGTTATTTGACACTAAGGTAATGTATATCCATGAGGCATGATAGTAGAATTATCACCGACAGACTCTTTATACTGAAAGGCAATCGGGGAGACATACGCAGATCTGTGTTTACAAAAAAACAGACAATTAAGGCCTTCAATTTTGATGCCTATTGTCTTTACAGCGTTTTTAATGCACACATAATTCATTTAACATTCCCCGGAGTAAAGGAACCAATGAATCAGCAAGTATATAATTCAAGACAATACCATGCAAGAAAAAAGGATACCCGCGCTTAAAATCAATAACAGATCCTGTAATCAATAAGTTCCGTATATGACATTCTGATAAAAATGAATTTTTACTTGCTTTTAATTCTGCCTGCTGGTACAATATTTCTTTACTGTCAGATAGTTTTATACCATGACAGAACAGTCATGTTTACATCTGGGATGTCAATATCAATCCAGAATACGCAGTCTGACTATTTCAGTAAACAGTTACTCTGCATAAAACTGTAACTTTTCATATTTTTTTTCAAATAGATAATTACTGCAGTTTTTCCAGTTCACTGCGGCTCTGAAAAATAAAATCAGAAATAAAGTTCAGAAATCAGTATCAGAAGCATTTTCTCATTATCAATTTCACCAAACAAAGGAGAACGCATGAAAATCATGCACAGACATCTGACGATAAGAATCGTCGCATTTTTAATCTGTTCATATCCGTTCATTACTTACGGATATGAAAATAAAAACAATATCCCGACTGCAGCTGAGTATGATTCAAGGCTGGCAGCAATAGCCATAAATTCGGCTGTGACAAAAAAAACACCAAATCCCATTACACTGCTGCCGACAGGAAAAGAGTGGATCAGCCATATTGAAAATGATCTGATGCCATTCTGGACATCAAAGACTGCGATCGGAACTCCTCCGGGAAACTTTCCGACTTACAGGGCAAATGACGGATCAATGATCGATACCAGCAATCCGCCTCCGGAATACACTTCCATTCCCAATTCTGAAACATGGATTAAAAACAACCAGAGAGTTGTCCGCTATTATTCAAGAATGATGGGACGTCAGGTATTCGCATACTGCGCAGCTTTTCATCTTACAGGAAATGAAAAATATCTCGAACTGGCAAAACTTGGTCTTGACTACATGATGCAGAACATGGTTGATCCGAATGGAGTTTTCTACACCTGGACAGTAAATAAAAAAGGTTATCCTGAGGATCCTGACTGCAGGATCAGTCAGGACTTGACTTATGCTATTATGGCGCCGGCGGCATATTATTACCTGACCCGTGATTCAAGCACTCTTGCATATCTTCTCAAGGCGAAAGACTACATTTTCAAAAAATACAAATTTCCTGATTGCGGTCAGCTTCGCTGGGTAAATAAAAACTATACAGATCCAGCAGACAGTACTGATAAAAGCGACACAACACAAAAGGAACTTGTAGCACAGCTCGATCAGATCAATGCCTACATGCTCCTGACAACAGGACTTCTTGAGGGTGAGAATAGAAAAGCCTGGCTGAAAGACATGGTAATGCTCGCCACTTCCATGAAAGACAATTATTACAGTGCAAAAAACAACCTTTTCTGGGGATGCATTGCCGGTCCGAGCTGCAAACAGGAGCTTGGTCAGCCGCATGTTGATTTTGGTCATACTATAAAAACTTTCTGGATGATGTATCTCATGGGGAAAAAATTCAACAAACCCCTTTTTGTTGATTTCGCAAATAAAAATATGCCGCGTGTTTTCCAGAGCGCATACGATACCTCCATGAAAACATGGAAAGAAAAACCTAAGACTCCTGATAATAATGGAACAGACCGTATCTGGTGGCTTCATGATGAACTTGATCAGGCAGCTGCAACACTCTCCCTTATTGACACAACCAGATATTTAAAATATCTGGTACCGACCTATCATTTCTGGTTCAAGCATTACATTGACCAGAAGGGAAAAGAGGTATGGCACGGGATGACAGGACCGGTTGATCAGGAGAAGCCACTCTATCTAAAAGCCCATCTGTGGAAAAATGCTTTTCATGCATCTGAACATGCACTTGTCGGATACATAACCAGTCAGGCCCTTGCCAGGCAGCCGGTTGAATTGTATTATGCCTTTGTCAAAGAACCCGCAGATTCACTTATTCAGCCATATCTGTTCAGGGGTGATATAAAGAAAGTTGATTCATCGCCGATGCAGGATTTGAAAAATTTCAAAAACCTGAAAAAATACAAAGTAACATTTTCAAGAATCAAACCATAGGAAGATATTATGCCAAAAAATACTCTTGAAGGAAAAAAGGTCGCTGTACTTGTGGAAACAGAGTACATTCACGATGAAATATCCTACTACCTGAATCAATTTCCACTTCTGGGAGCCAAAGTGGATCTTGTCTCATATCTATGGGGTCAACCACAAAAGGAATTTGTCTGCGATATAGACAGCCCTGAGAGTCCTGTCAGGAATATCCACACGCTGACAGTTAACAAGTGCGTCTCAAAAATCAATCCGGACAATTATGATATAATTATTATGGCCGCAAACTATTGTGCTGTGCGGCTCAGGGAAATTCCCCCCATGGGCAGCATAGGTTCTCCGGATCTGGTCGGTACAGCGCCTGCGGTCAAGTTCTTTGCAAAAGCAATGAAAAATAAAAAGATTGTCAAAGGGGCAATGTGTCATGCGCTATGGATTCTCACCCCTTGCCCGGATCTTTTAAAAGGGCGGAAGGTGATCTGCCATACAGTGGTATTATCTGATATTGTAAATGCCGGAGCGACGTTTGTCCCTGATCCAAAGCTTGTTGTTGTTGATAATGATCTTGTGACTGCGCGTTCCGCAGCCAATCTGGAAGATTATTTCAAGGCGATAGTGAAAACAGCCTTGAAAATCAACTGATTTTTTACAGTCAGCAGCAGATTTATCTGCTGCTGACAATTTTTCCCGGCCTGTTCCTTACTCGTCAACACCGATCATAATGCTTGACGCCTTGATAACCGCATACACTTCTTTACCTTTTGCGAGATCGTATTTCTGTGTCAAATATTTTACTGGTCAATCCGCTTTATTTCCCTTTTTTCTGACAATATATTATCTTAAAAGTAATGATTGTGTTGAAATGACGGGTTTTGAATACCCTTTAGGCTTAAAATCTGTGCCATTACGTCTTCGTTCAACAGGTTTCTTTCTAAAACGAAGGAAGTTTGAGTGTTTATGCTTTTTTGTGGCGTTTCAGTAAGAAATCTTTACGTTGGGCCTTAATAAGAAGCCACTTAGTCTTAACTTCGGTATGTGTACGATGTCTAACGGGAAGAAAGAAATGTTTACTAAGTTATCGTTATCATGGATAGAGAGCTTCTTTGAAGAAGCTTGTGAATCGTTTCGTGGTAACTTGGATGTTTCAGAACTTAGCGAGTGTAGAGTTTCCGGGGTATTTTAAGGAGCTCAGGTATGAGTAATATTATTTTGCCGCTATTACCGCCAAGTACAGAGCTTGAGACAAAGGCAGTTCTCAAGAAATGCTCGCAGGCGAACCGTTATCTGGCAGAACTAAAAGGAATTTCATACACTATTCCTAATCAGAACATTCTTATTAACACACTTTCGATACAGGAAGCCAAGGATAGTTCCGCAATTGAAAATATTATTACTACTCATGATGATCTGTTCAAGGAAGAGCTGTTTTCGGAGTTTATGCAAAACGCCTCTGCAAAAGAGGTCCATAACTACACGGTTGCTCTTAAAAAAGGATATGGACTGGTAAGTCATTCGGGACTATTGACAAATAATACCATTTTAGAAATACAGGTCGAACTGGAAAAAAACAAAATTGAGTTCATTGAAAGAGATCTTGGCGTTACACGCAAAACAGCCGCGAAGTATCTGGAAGAATTGACCTCCGCAGGACTCCTTCGAAAAGAAAAAATCGGAGTCAGCTCTTTCTTTGTGAATGAGCCTTTATACGAAATATTTACTCAAAGAAGAGTCTGATATGGGTAAAAAAATGAAAAGTTTACCCATATCAGACTGGGTATGGGTAAAAAATAAGGATTTGTACGCATTCAACCAGCACGCAGCTCAATATAGCATTTTGAAATAACGGGTTACGGTGAGTGCGGAGCGTGTGGAAAATTGTACAGGTAAATGAAGTGTCAGATGTAATAATAGTGCAATCTCTGATCAGATTTGAGTAATGAGCATTCGGTGAAACGAAGACTCTCAGAGTACATAAGTACGATGATTGATGAAATCTTGACGTACTGTCATAGAGATCCTCCTGTAAAGGTTAATATTAGTAGAGCTACACAGGAGGAAAGGTAACAAATTATTTACATAAATGGAATGTCTTTTAACTGCCCGCGGAGCGGGCTTGGTTCAGGCCAACTATGCCAGCCTCAAATCAGGCCAGCATAGATTGAGCAACCCGTTAGTAGCCATTTTTGACCTGTGCGGAGTGTCTTCGAAAGAGCTTTCTTTGGCTACTTTCTTTAGTAAAATAAAGCAGATGCAATGCAAGCACCCGCTCAATTGCAAACATTCATCGAGCTCCGCTGGTCAATCCGCTTGATTTCCCTTTTTTCTGAGAATATATTATCTTAAAAGTAATATTTGTGTTGAAATGTCAGATTGAATCCCATAGATAAGAAACGGTTGTACCATTACAGCCTTCGTTCAACAGGTTTCTTTCTAAAACGAAGGATGTTTGAGTGCTTATGCTTTCTTTTATGGTATTTCAGATAGAAACCTTTACGTTTTGCGAAATGCTGGAGCAAGAAAAAAACGCGCGCGAAGACAAAAACAAATAAGAATTTTAAAAAGTAGGAGTTAAAAAATGGGAGATAAAATAGTCATAATCGGTAATGCTGGTGGTGGAAAATCTGTCTTATCTGCAAAATTAAGTAAAGCATTAACTATTCCTATTTTTAAATTAGATAAATTACAATGGAATCCAGGTTGGGTACCGACTCCAGTTGAACAATTCAATAAATTGCATGATGAAATACTTTTAAAACCAAAATGGATTATTGATGGCTTTGCAACTATGGAATCAATAGAAAAAAGATGTAAAGCAGCTACAACAATAATTTTTATTGATCACCCAGTTTTAATACATTTATGGTGGGCTTTAAAGAGACAATTTCTATGCCTTTTTAGACCAAGGCCAGATTTTGTTGAAGGTTGCCCAATGATACCAATGACTGGAAAGTTAATAAAAATGATTTTCGCAATTGATAAGTTATTAAAACCAAAAATTCGGGATATATTAAAACAATATGAAAACAGTAAAGAAATATATCACATCAAATCGCCAAAAGAATTGAAGACGTTTACAAAGACATATTGCAACTAATTTTATAATATTGACTATAAGGGAAGAGTGCGCTTAAGAAAAGGATTAAGGAAATGGATAAGCCATTCTGGGAAGAAAGTTATTTGAACAATGATATTTCAACATTTGGAATTGAGCCAAATGTGACAATAAAAGAATTTCTAAATTATTACCAAAAAGATTGGGAGATTCTTGATGTTGGATGTGGCGAAGGGAAAAACGATATATTCCTTGCAAAACAAGGGTTTCAAAACATAGATGCATTTGATATATCAGAAGCAGGAATTGACAAACTTAAAAGAATTGCAAAAAACAATTCAGGCGATATGTCAAGCTGCAATGGTGTTTCCATATTTGACGATTATTTTACATTTCACGATTTTTATTATTTACAGTATGTTATTAATGTACACGCATATAATATTTAAATTTTGACATTATGTCTATCTTCAAATATATTTACAATTAAAACAGCTGTCCAAGATAACGTTTTGTCAAATAATGTGTTATGGCCGATCGGGTAATGATACCGACTACTTTTCTACCATCAACCACCGGCACCTTTTTTACACATTTATTACTCAGTAAGTTGCAAACGTCTTCAAGAGAGGAGTTCAGTGCTATTGTAACCGGTTTGTCAGTACCAATTTCAAGTACATTAAGATTCATTACAGAATCCATTTTTTGTTCAAATTCAATGTCCGGGTTCCAAAAGCCTATGAATAATGCTGAACTGTCAGCTGCAAACGGTGGATGATCATCCTCTCTCAAATACCGCATAATATCACCATCACTAATAAATCCTACTGCTTCGCCATTTACGGAAACAATGGGAGCTCCACTGATATGCTTGTTTGCAAAACAGGCAATGGCATCACGCACGGTTTCATTTTCCTACAACGTATACACTTTATGTTCCATATGCTGTGATAAAAAATCAGCGTGGCCACGATGAACGTCAAAATTGCTTCTTAACTTACGATAATAATGATCAACATAAGCTACATAAATGATCCCTCCAATTATATATGCAACAGCAGTCAATGCGAATCCGCTTGACAGTCCGACAGTTTCCTGCAAACAGCCCATCAGGAGAGCACCTATACCGATGCCAATATCATAAGACAGTAAATATGTTGCATTCGCCACTCCTCGTTTCGGAGCTACTGTTGTTCCCGTAACAAAAGATTGAAAAAGCGGCTGTAAAATACCGTACCCGAGTCCAAAAACAAATCCGGCGATAAGCAGATGTATTCCCGTTGTCAAAAATACATAGCTGGCCATCGTACCGGTCAAGATCACTAAGCTGATATAAACCAGAATGTGGTGCTTCCCGGCATCAATCATTTTCTGTGTAGAGAATTTGGATACAAGCATACCGGCGACAAGCCAGATATAAAAGTATGGAATAACAGACGTCAGATGCTTTTCCTGTGCCAGTATGGAGGAATAAGCGATTACGGCGCCATACGGAATCATAAAAAACATCATATTAAACATGAATGGAAGCGCAGGATTATAAATAGTATCCCTGAGAGCGAACTTCTTCCTGGTCACCTTTGGATAACTGATTTTAGTTAATGATACGCAAATCAAGGCAGCCAGCGTAATTCCAAAAATCATAAGGAATGATACTTTACTGCTCATATGATTCTGTACCTGAATGCCTACATAGGGACCAACTGCCATTCCTATTGATATTGTAAATGCAAACCGGCTGATACCCTGTGTAATTTTAGTATGAGGCAAAACATCGCTGGCTAATGTCATTGTCGCAGAGCCGCATACGGCATATACAGCGCCCATGTACAGACGGATTATAATTAGCGCACCGAATATCGGGAAGATGATAAAGCTTGGAAATGCTAAACAAAACAGTGCTAAAAACAGTAAATACACACGATAACGGTTGAAATTATCCAGTAAGTATCCGGCAACCGGACGAAACAGGATGGTTGCAACGGACATTGCCGTCAGCACGATTCCAATTTTTGATCCGGTAATTCCAATCTGCTGACAGTAAACCGGAATAATTGGGATAGATGCGTAAAAAGCCGCCAGCACAAGAAGATTTGTAATGAAGAGAAGAACAAATTTCCTGTTCCAGATTTTCTCTGTTTTTTCCATGCAAAAAGCGCTCCTTTAAAATATTAGTGGCAAGTGCAACCTTTATTAAGATACCAAAAGAATCGGTGAATATCAATAAATAGTTGCAATTGCCACGAAATCAGGTTAGATTAATCTAATAATACTAAGGAGAATCACATTATGCCCAACATCATGGGTAGTTCATTTAAATTAATTTCTATTTTGTATAGAAAATCTCACATCTGGCTCAACGACGGTTGTAAACAATATAACCTTACAGCCGCTCAGGCTGCTGTAATCTTAATTGTTTGTGATTTCGAAGTGCTGACGCAAGAAGGTATTATAAAACGGCTCAGTCTTGATAAGAGTGTAATTGCAAAGACCTTGATAAAGCTTGAGAAAATGGAGTTTATAGTTCGTAGCACCAATGAAAAGGACAGGCGAACCTTTAATATTAGCCCAACCACGAAGGCTTGGGATGTATATCCATTTTTGAAAGAACAAATGGATGTGTGTTTCCATCGCATGACTCAGCAAATGACGGATGCAGAACGAGCAGAATTTGAACGACTTCTACTGCTGGCTGCAGAAGCATCTATTGCACTGGATGACTAATCAGCCGCATATGATTCATTAACATTATGGCATTTCTTTTCATTTCAGACAATAAACCTGAAATACGCAATTGAATTTGCGTATTATTTGGAACGATATTAACTATGTAAACCTTTTTGAAAAAGGCAATGTATCTTTTGATTTTGTATGAATTTGTGTATTCAATATACAACTAAATCTATAGCATAAAGTAACATTGTAATTTCTGCTGTTTATCAGATAAAAGAAACTTTCAACAAATACACTTTTAACGTTATGTATATAGTAAATTTACAATTACAGTTTTTTCAAATTCAGGAGGATTTTTAAAAATATCCTTTTTGTCTATTTTTAACCTGACTGACTCAATTGCGGATAAGATAACAATTCTACTTTGTTAGAATACTGAAAAAACTTTTATAAGCTCATTGAGCGAAATCGAAATAAGCAGGTGAAAATTCGCGAAATCGCGATCGTTTCGACTCCGCTCGACGATCGGTGTGTTATTCTAACAAAGTAGAAATAAATATCGGTGTATAATATAAGATAGCAGATGAAATAGCAGCGCATCCTGTTTTAAAAACGACAGTAACTAATTTTTCTGCTTGACAATTGCTTTCCATTTATTGAAAACTTTACTAAATAAACACCATTTGCAATTTTTATATTATTCATATTGAATACATACTGTCTATTCTTTCCTGACAAGACTTCCTCGGAGAAAATCATCTTCCCGTTTAGTTTCAGCACTTCGGTTTTAATTACAGATTGATCGGGTGTTATTATTTTGTAAATATTATGATCCTGTATTATTTTATTCACAATCACATGTTCAGATCTATTTATTTCCCTCGACTGATTAAATGAGATATTGTCAAATGACAATGTATGCATTATATCAGGTGCTGATGGTAAAACGACATAGCATAGATTACCAACTTGTTTGAGCGCAACAGGCCTGTTATCCAATGATACATTCGAACAGGTCCCGTGCAATACTACACTTACACCCGCCTTTACAGCTCCCCTAAAGTAAAGATGGCTGTTGAAACCGTCGTTTACCTGCACACAGTTATTTAGAGAATAGACTGCATTTGCATTATCAGCATATTCATCGGGGAATACATAACCGGCATTGCTGTATTTACTTTCAATACCATTAAAAAGTGCATCCATTCTTTTATAACTATTTTCTGTCGAATTCAAAAAAACAGTCTCAGGATGTCCGCCGATTTGTGCTAAATGACCACCTTCCAGTACAGAATGCAATGGGACTGTATTGTTATTCTGATCAAAATCTGCCCAAAAAACGCTGGAATTCACCCATAGTCTGTTTTTCTCTCTCTGAACCGGAAGGCAGAAGAACTCAGGTAATGTATTAATGCCAAGATAAACAAAGCCGCTATCTGCAAGTATATTGACTAATGACGAAGTAAACATACAACCCGGAGGCCTCATGAACTTTAAGGACATCCTTGACAATCCTACTTTTTCAATGCCGGAAAATATTTTTTCAAAACGCAGACGATCTCCGGTTGTATCATAGTATTGGAATTCCCATCCAGGCCCGGGTTTATCAAGTTCAAAAATGGATGGAGTATGGTGATAGCCATGACATCCCAGATGAATGCGATTTTCCCACCCATGCACTTTCTCCATCTTGTCAATTCTTTTTAAAAAATTTCTGTATGATTCCGGAGCTTTGGAAATTATGGACTCTAATCCGGAAGCATCTGCCCAATGACGTCTTTTATTATCGAAAATATATGCCGGTTCATTTTCTTCAAACCCCGGATTTCTGATTAAATTGATAGATTCATCAGTTGTTCCATTATTGCAGATCAACCTGATGTCATCAAAATAAGCGCTGCCGCTGCCGCTTTGAATACGCAAAAACACTTTCAGAAGAGTATCATCGGCCTCAGTACTGAAAGGAAGTTCATATTGCATCCAGTCAACACTTCCCGTTGTCTGCGGCCCTGCTGTGATTAATGAATCACTGATTAAAGAATCCTTACTTTTACTGTAAACCTCACCATAGGCACCGGCCCCGGTGATATTTTCTGTTTTCATCCGATAGTACATAGTATACTTTGTCAACGGCTTGCATGGGACATACTGACTTATTCTCAAAGTTGTATCTTTAGCCCGGAAATTCGCACAATATTGTCCTTCATATTCATCAAGAGAATCAGCAATAATGTAGAGTGAGTTGATATTCCAGTTTGCAAATGCAGTACGATCCCTGAAAAGCATTCTGTCAAGCATCAGCAGATATCCCATTTTTAATCCGGGATGAGAATTCAATAAACGTACCCAGAAATGGTCATACGCCACATTTCTGGCATCAGATGAAGTCATAAAATTCCAGTTATCCCTGTTTGGCAATTCATCCCAGAACATTGTAACCGCAGGTGCAAAGCCATTTATATGTTCACTGAATGATACAGACGGACCGCTTGTATTGGATAACGATATTGTTACATCACGGTATATCGTATCATATGGAAGTAAAGTTGAGACTGCTGGCGGGCCGCGAAAAGACTGGGCAACTGAAGTACTGTTTGATGGCAATATCGGCAGAATATCCAGCCTGTGGCTGCCGGATCTATTGCTGTTAAATTCCCAATACGAATGAAACGGGTTTATCATTGAACAAACTATATGAATTAATGTATCTGAACATTTTGAATTTACACCATAAAAATCAGCATAATTATCAAGATGAGATCTGAACTTGCTGCCGCTGGAAAGATTATGATTTACGGGTTTAAATCCGACAACACCCGTTTTAACATTATTCAGTGTAAGCTGCGGATCTTCACAGACCAGGCTTAAGCCGCTATCGAATTCCGTTGTCCTCTCCACCCATAATTTTAAAGAAACCCTTAAAACTTCATCAACCAGCTTGTAATTTACTAATGCAGATAACGGATACTTTCCAAATCCGCTCAGTCTGAGTGATAAAGAATCTTCACCTGAAAAAATAAGTTTTTTTTCAGATGCTCCAACAGCTCCACATTTAAGAGTAAAAAATGAAATATCTGAAATTGAACTTTTATTATCTGTAGAACGGATTGCAGACAGAGCGCCAAAATCAGAGTGATTTGAATCGCTGATTATAGATGCACAGATGTAATCATTACATAGATTTTTATTATTACTTGCAAAAGAGTTAAATACAAATAAGATTAATATTGTTAAAAAAATTCTGTTTAATCTCATTAATACATTCTCCTGTATACAATTTATTACCAGGCATTGTGGACAAGCATTTATTAAGATAATAAAAATTAATTGAAAAATCTATTTTAAAAAAAACTGTCCCGATTTTTACTATTCATTCAAAAATCGCCTGCGGTCACTTTATGGTATTTTTAATATTTTCGCACTTTATTGGCGGTAAATACTAATTTCAAATTTTGAAACGGGTTTAAATATATTGCAGTGATTGAGGCCTGACGATTCAACATTATAAATCATATATCTGCTACAACATTAATTCATGATTAAACAGTATGTTATACTGATGAGAACTGATAAATTGAACATTAAAACAGCTCCAGGAAGAAATTGGCTTTTATATATCCTTGAGTGCAGCGACAACTCTCTTTACACAGGAATAACAAATCGGCTTGACATACGCCTGTCAGCTCATCAGAACGGAACCGCAGCCCGGTACACGCGCGGCAGAACTCCTGTAATGCTTGTGTATACCGAAGAATGTTCAGACCGCAGTAATGCGACAAAAAGAGAATATGCTGTTAAGAAATTGTCGAAGCCCGAGAAACTTGAGCTTATAAAAAATTACTCTCCGCCTAATGCAGAAAACAGTTTCTGAACATCACGTGCGTCTTTTCACCTGTATCCACTTTTATCAGATAATTTCCGGATTTCAGTTTTGTGTCTATTTTCCCATTTGAAATCTTTTCTCCGTTATCTGCAATTATCAGGTATTGTCCGGCAAGCTTCCCCTGAAATGTAAAAACAGAAACTTTTGCACGTGAGATATTCTGAAGCCTGTAATTGATTGATCCTCCGGAAACCGGCCTCACAGACACTTTCCTGTCTTGCCTTTTTGTTAGTTGACCTGACGCAATACATTCAGGGTTACCGTCTGCTGAAACAATATCATCATTGCCGTATTTTTTTGACAACTGCGGATAAATATCAATGCGGCTGTTCGTTTCACGCCTGTTATTTTTCCAGTCAAACAGAGCTTCACTCCAATCAGCCGGCTCCCACACAAATGTACCTGCCCCTTTATTACCGGGTAGATTGAAAATTATATCATTTACAGCCTGGTGATTATCGGCATATTCCGCAATTGCAATTTTCACTGTATGATTTGATGCAATTTCAGTTACCATATTTTTAAGATCCGAAGGTGTACCGTGCCACTCAGAGTAGTAGGAAAGCCCGAACACATCAATCCGGCTGACACCTGCACTGATGAGATTTTTAAGCCAGGTTGAAGGTGAATTTTTGGATATTGAATGGATCATGATTTTTATATCAGGATCAACATCCTTCACGCCATCAATTCCCGCATTGACAAGCACTGCGAAATTTGACATATTGGCAATCTTTCCATCAGGCCAGATCATACCGCCGACAACCTCATTGCCGACCTGCACCATATCAGGAAGAGTGCCGTCAGACTTGAACAGCTCAAGTGTCTCTTTTGTATATGATCGCACTTTTGCGGTAAGTTGACTAAACGATGACAAGTTCCATGAGACGGGTTTATATTGTTTAGCCGGATCTGCCCAGGTATCGCTGTAGTGGAAGTCAAGCAGGAGTTTAAACCCGGCAGCTTTAACTCTTTTTGCCATAGCACGGGTACTTTCAAGATTGCAGTAACCTTTTGCTGAATATGGAGATTCGGTTTCACCAGTGATTTTTGCTGTCGGATCAACAAAAAGCCTGAGCCTGATATAATTAAAACGATGTTCTTTTAAAATCTCCAAAATATCTTTAACAGCACCACTGTCTGCATACTTCACTCCGCCTGCCTCACGTTCAGGTATCCACGATATATCGGCTCCCAATATAAACGGCTCCGGTAGCGCACCTTTTGTCATGATTGCACAACAGCCGATTATCAGTAGTGAGTACAGAATGTTTTTCAAAACATTTTACCTTCCAATAAAACATTGATGATGAACCCCGGGGCCTCATTTTAATAATTTATATAATAAAAGGTTAAACATGTTAAATATAGTTTGTTTTCACCGGATTTAATATTGACCTTACAACGCAACATTCATAATGACGACTTATATTGTGACTATATTTTTTGTGAAATAATTATTATATGTTGTATATTATAATACTGGTAAAGCATTTATTTACAACCTGATGTCAGAACTTTTATTTGCAGGTAATTATTTATATAACTAAAAGTAAATCATTTAATTAACGCACTTTTACCTGAGAGATTCCAATTGATTGCAAAACATAGAAATAATTTAAGAATGTTTCTTACAGCTGCGGGATTTTCATTATTATCACTTCTAAGCTGCAGTCCGACAAACAATAATACACCAACCGGTATTTCAGATCCACCAGGATCTGCTGCCGTTGATTTGACAAAAGAACATCAGCTGATCAGGGGCTTCGGCGGTATGAATTGTCCACCCTGGGTTGGAGATCTGACTAAAGAACAGGCAGATATTGCTTTTGGTAATGAAACAGGTCAGATTGGCATGAGTATTATGCGTATCCGGATACCATATCTACCATCAGAATTCAGTAAAGAAGTGCCAACTGCAAAAATAGCAAAATCTTATGGAGCCACACTGATTGCAGCGCCGTGGACACCTCCGCCGGGCATGAAAAATAATAATGACACAGCAAACGGTAATCTTAATGAATCATCATATTCTGACTATGCTGCTCATTTGAAAAGCTTCTGTGATTACATGAACGAAAATAATGCACCACTGTATGCAATCGCATTTGCAAATGAACCGGATTATCCTCCACCCTATGAATCCTGTGAATGGACAGCATCACAAAGTGTCAATTTTCTCGTTGATCACGCCGATGAAATCGGCGATATCAGACTTATAGCCGGTGAGTCATTTGCATTTCAGAAATTTTTAACAGACCCCATACTTAATAATGAAACTGCTGCATCAAAGATCTCGATAATATCCGGGCACATTTACGGAGAAGGGCTTGTTCGATACCCTCTGGCTGAACAGAAAGGCAAAGAGGTGTGGATGACGGAACACTTTACAAATACAGACAGTGCCAATATCTGGAGTTCAGCATTGCCGGTCGGAAGAGAAATTCATGATTGCATGACCGCCAATTTCAGTGCATATATCTGGTGGTATATAAGAAGGTTTTACGGTATGATTGACGAAAGCAGTAATGTTACAAAAAGAGGCTATGCATTTTCACAGTATTCAAAATTCATCCGACCGGGATATATAAGAGTCGATGTTCCTGAAAATCCTCAAGGTGAACTTTTTGTAACTGCATACAAAAAAGGCAATAATCTTGTAATCGTAGCTGTAAATCAGGGTAACACAGATATCATTCAGCCGTTTACAATTAAAAAAACTCTAATTGGCAGCTTTACAAAATATACTACATCCGGCAGTAAGAGTCTGGACAGAGATACAACTTCTATAATTGTAAAAAACAGTTCAATCAGCACATCTTTTGAAGCTATGAGTGTCACCACACTTGTCGGAACAGCCGATTAACAATAAAAAATTGAGACATATGATAAATTTTCCCTATAAAAACCCCACGCTGCCGGTACCAGAGAGGGTTTGTGATCTGCTGTCACGAATGACAATTGAAGAAAAGATCGCTCAATTGACAGGAGGAGGCACCGGTGACATTTATAATACTGAATTCCTGAATGACCCCCGGAAAATGGACAAGGCATTATCTAACGGCATAAATTCGATTCATCAATCATACGCTGATATTAAAGCTATCGTTGAGAATCGTAATATCATTCAGAGATATCTTGTGGAAAAAACACGTCTTGGGATACCTGCCCTTTTTATTGACGAGGGGCTGCATGGTATGATGTGTAAAGAGGCGACTGTATTCCCGCAGGCAATAGGTCTGGCATGTTCATGGGACACAGATTTATTTGAAAAAATATTTGCTATCGTCGCGCATGAAATGCGCTCCCGAGGCACTCATGTCGCGTTCTCTCCTGTAATTGATGTATGCCGGGATCCAAGATGGGGACGCGTTGAGGAGACCTATGGTGAAGACCCATATTTAAACGGAATGCTCGGCAGTGCAGCAGTCAGGGGACTTCAGGGGTCGTCAGATGGAAAAATAGGGCCCCGAAATGTCGCGGCCACACTCAAGCACTTTGCCGGCCATGGCCAGCCTGAAGGCGGACAGAATCAGGCCCCTGCAAATTACAGTGACAGAGTGCTTTACGAAACGCATTTCCAGCCGTTTAAAATCTGCATTGACAGATCAAAACCACTGTGTATCATGCCCTCCTATAATGAAATCGACGGTGTGCCGTCACATGCAAACGAGAAACTTCTTAAAGACGTACTTAGAAACGAATTTGGGTTTGACGGCATAATTGTCTGCGATTTTTTTGCCGTTCATCATCTTTACAACAGACACTTTGTCGCATCCAATGATCTAGAGGCAGCGGAATTGGCATTTAACAGCGGCGTTCAGTGTGAATTTCCATATTCCGAAGGCTTTAAATATCTTCCTGATTTACTTAATGATGGCAGGATAAAACTGTCTGATATAGATATGGCTGTTTCGCAATTTCTGAAACTTAAATTTGAACTGGGACTTTTTGAAAATCCCTATGTCAATACAGATTCGGCCATAAAAACAAGTATCCGCAATGAGCACAGGGAGGCCGCACTTACTGCCGCCCGTGAATCAATAGTCCTTCTGAAAAACGACAACATTCTTCCTTTACCAAAAGATAAATACGGAAAAATCGCAGTCATAGGCCCATGTGCACAAGATACATTTCTTGGCGGTTATTCAGGCGAGCCTTATTATTCTGTAAGCCTGCTTGATGGAATCCGAAGTAAAGCCGGCACATTTTCAGAAATACTCTTTGCGCAAGGCTGCAGACTGACTGCAAATTTATCTGACAGCCACGCCAACTGGAAAAGTGACACTGTTATTTTCCCGTCACGTGAAGAAAACATGTTGTTTATTGATGAGGCCGTGCGTGTTGCGCAAAAAGCAGATATTGTAATACTTGCCATAGGTGAAAATGAGCACCTCTGCCGCGAAGCCTGGTCGCAGAACCATATCGGGGACAATTCAACACTTGATCTGTTCGGTCAGCAGGATGATCTTGCCCGGGCAATTGCCGCAACAGGCAAACCGGTAGTTGTGTATCTTGTAAATGGTCGCCCCTTGTCAATCAATTTCCTTGTGCAGAATTCATCTGCCATTATTGAAGGCTGGTACATGGGTCAGGAAACAGGAACTGCTGCTGCAGATATTATTTTCGGCGACATCAACCCATCCGGTAAATTGACAATTACATTCCCTAAATCCGCAGGTCAGCTCCCTATGTACTACAACCATAAGCCGTCAGCGCAGTTTTTAAACTACCTCTCGGAGGACACACAGCCCATTTTCCCGTTTGGTCATGGACTCAGCTATACGACTTTTGAATATAGTGAAATATCGCTTTCATCAAATACCATGAAATCTGATGAGACAATCACAGTTTCTATTGACATATCAAACACGGGCATTATGGATGGTGATGAGATAGTCCAGCTGTACATCCGGGACAAATTCAGTTCCGTCACACGCCCTGTAAAAGAGCTTAAAGATTTTGCGCGGATTTCATTTGAGGCCGATGAAACAAAAACTGTCAGTTTTACTATTGATAAATCCAGGCTTGTGTTCCTGGACAAAAACATGAACTATACAGTGGAACCAGGTGAATTTGACATTATGATAGGACGATCATCTGCAGATGTCAAGACTGCTACGATTTGCGTTGAATGACTTTAAAACGCAGATAAAATTATGCATTTTGTATCTCGCCCCCTAAATCCCCCGTGGGACTTGTAAGATTCTGATTTTCATGAAGTCCCCCTGCGGGGGATTTAGGGGGCGAGAGGCCGCGGTTAAATGTTTTATTTGTCAACTTACAGAATTATCCATCATGATAGAAAACAGATCACATATAATTTCTTTCGTAAACTCATGAGACCTCACCCGCGCCAGAGCGCGCGCTAAATAATGTGTTTACAAATAATTCTAATTTTCGAGTAAATAATGAAAACATTATTATTTGTTCTTATTCAGCATCTCGAATCCGGCGATTACATCAAAGAGCTCCGCATCAATGCCGTCTTTTCGCAGTTCATGAAATGCACCAGAAAGGCTGCTTAACATTTCGGTAATATTTTTTTCTGCACGCTGCATCGCAATAAGGCGGCTTGTATTTTCACTTGCAAGTGATTCTGCACACACACGAAAGACAGAGATAAACAGGTATTCCCTGATGAAAGCCCTTAATATTTCATTGACATTGCCTAAAACTTGCGGAATATTTTCTGTCGGCCATTCTATTTCTGTCATTGTCTTCAGCCATTCCGTATCAAGCGGCAGCAGCCGCAGATCAACCTGAGTGTATGAAGACGCTGATTTCAGTTTATTGTAAAAGAGATGAATCTCAGATTCATCATCCTGACCGTGGCCTGTTTCGCATTTAGTCAACACTTCGGCAACAAAAGGTGTTATTGACTTGACTGAAACCGGGACAGCAAAGAGCCCTGTCACCTTTATACCTGAATCAATTAATCTTGTGTAAACACGCTCACCTATGGCCCACACCCTGAGTTCTCCGCCCATTTTTCTCAGGGCATTTACTGAAAAAAAAGCGACAATATCATTGAACTGCCCTACAAGCCCCTGATCAGATCCGAAAACAACCGCATTTATTATATGTGATCTTGGCTTTTCATTTTCAGGAGCAAACTGCATAATTTCTTTATTGTCAAGACACCTGCTCAACCCCAGTTCGACAGAACGTGAATATTTTACAAGAGCACGGATTGAATTCTCATACTGTCCAATTCCTGATGCTGCTACAGCTTTCATTGTACGGACAACAGATTGAAGATCTGTGGCTCTTATTATCTTCCGCCTGAGGCTTTCAAGTGTATCACTCATGTTTTGAGGTTGAGGTTGAGGTTGAGGGTGAGGGTGAGATTGGGGTTAAGGCAGCTTTGGCTATGTTGATTATTGTATTGCGATCAGCGATGCTTAGGCTTTCGGATGATTGAAGTCTTTTTTTCAGTTCTGTGTCCAAACTGTCTGCTGCGGCTATTACAGCTTGTTCTGCATCTTTCATATTTTCAAGGGGTATCTGATCAAAGAACTTTTCGGCCAATGCAATAAGTACTGCAATCTGCGCCGCAACAGAAACGGGTGAGCATTCAAGCTGTTTCAGACAGGCGCGAATACGCTTTCCGTGTTCAATAACAACCAGTGTCTCCTCATCCATACGGGCCCCGAATCTTGAAAATGTTTCAAGCTCTTCAAATTGCGCATACGCAAGTTTCAGATCCCCCGCCGCTTCACGGTACGATAAATACTGGGCTTTTCCTCCGACACGTGAAACCGATTTTCCTACGTCAACCGCAGGAAGAATCCCCAGTTCAAACAAAAGCGGCGACAAGTAAATCTGGCCATCAGTAATGGAGATAAGATTTGTCGGTATATAGGCTGAAATATTCTGCGCTTCAGTTTCGACAATAGGCAGTGCGGTAAGAGAACCGCCTCCCAGTTCTTTACGAAGGTGAGTCGAGCGTTCGAGCAGCCGTGAATGTATGTAAAAGATATCTCCGGGAAATGCTTCACGTCCGGGCGGTCGTCGCAACAGTAAAGACAGTTCACGATAGGCCCGCGCATGATGGGTAAGGTCATCATATACAATAAGAACATCCCTTCCCGACTCCATAAAATATTCTGCGATACTGGTTGCAGCATAAGGGGCAATGTATGCAAGCCCCGGCGGATCATTACCTTCTGTCACTACAACAACAGTATAATCCAATGCTCCCTTTTCCCGAAATGTTGCCACCACCTTTGCAACTGCAGATGTACGCTGACCTATTGCGCAATAAACACATAGTACATTATTTCCGCGCTGATTTAGTATTGTGTCAACTGCTATTGCGGTTTTGCCGGTCTGACGGTCACCAAGGATCAGTTCACGCTGACCACGGCCTATTGGAATCAGAGCATCAACGGCTTTTAACCCTGTCTGTAAAGGTACTGTGACAGGATCCCGATCCATTATCGGAGGCGAGGCACGCTCAATCGGCAGACGCAGCGCAGTTGCGACAGGCCCCTTTCCGTCAAGTGGTTTTCCCAATGGATCTAAAACCCGGCCAAGGAGCTTTTCCCCAACCGCGATATCCATGACCCTGCCTGTGCGCCTGACCTCATCTCCTGCGCGCAGACAGCTGTGATCACCAAGCAGCACTATCCCCACTTCGTCTTCGTCAACATTAAAAGCAATTCCGGATACATTGTCTGATAATATCACCAGTTCATCATAGCCGACACCCGGAAGACCGGACACTTTGGCAATACCGGTTGTGACACTGGAAATTATGCCAACCTCCTGAAGCCTCAGCTTTGGCGCGAGACTGGTCCGCACCTTGGCCATATTGTCAAATACCTGTTCATAAACGCTCAATAGATTTTCTTTTTCAGCGTTCATCTTCAATCACCCGGCCTGTCCGATTTTCCAATGTAATGTTTCCCTCCAGGATTTCATCCATGCTTTTTTCTATTGACGAAACATAATCATCAAAACTCCATGCTATCTTCTGACCATTTGATATAAGTTCAATTCCACAGATCAGATCCGGTGATGTCCTGAAATTCACCTGTACAAACTGACAGATATTTTTTTTGACTGCATCTTCAATTTTATCACACTGTACTTTTGACAATTCGTACATTGTGCTGATAATTACAGGATTTGACTCTGTCTGCCTCGCAGAGATCAGAAGTTTCTTTTCATCTTCATTTAACTCATTCAGCTTGCGTACAAATATATCAACCATACGTTCTTCAAGACCTGTCTCTGCAAGATCTGTCAAGGCTTTTCGTGTAACATTATAGGTTTCCAGCTTTACCTTCCGACTTGCAGCATGATAAAAAGTAATCCTCTCATTCTGCAGTGTTTCATTGAGTTTTTCACTCATTGCCGCTGCTGTACTTCTTGCTTCATCAAGAAGGCGCCTCCCCTCCTCCTGTGCATCATCAGCCGCACTGCTTAAAAGCCGGGAACGCTCCTGATCGATCTCCATGTTCTTTCTTCTGAATTCATCAATTTCTTTCTGCGCGCCGGCCATTTTCATATCTGCATTTTCCATCTGACCGGCAATTCGCTTTTCCCTTTTATCAATAGCGTCGAGGATCGGCCTGTACAGAAACTTTTTTAACAGCCAGACAAGCACAAAAAAATTGACTAATTGTGCACAGATAGTAAACCAGTCTATTGCCATGATTATTTTCCTGCTGCCGCGGCAATAAAGTGGTTCCAGAACGGATTTGCAAATATCATTATCATTGAGACCACAAAGCAGTATATAGCCATGGATTCAATCATGGCAAGTCCGACAAACAGTGTGCGCGTAATGGTCGCAGATGCATCAGGCTGCTGAGCCAGAGAGCTCAGTGCTGAAGATATTGCTTTACCTTCTGCGATTGCCGGCACCATGGTTCCAAAACAGGTCGTGACACTGGAAATAATAATCGATGCCACTGCAATTATTGTCACATTATCCATTTTTAACTCCTTTATTATGTTCATTTACCTGTGTAGCCGCTGCTATGAAAACTGTTGCAAGGATGCTGAATATATAGGCCTGAACGATTCCTGTCAATAGGCCTAATACAATCATCAGGAGCGGAATAAAAAGCGGCGTTATTGAAAGTAAAATCCCTACTATCATCACACCGCTCATCATGTTTCCAAACAGACGTACCGCCAGTGCGATTGTGCGTGTAAGTTCACTTATGATATTAAACGGCAGCATCAGGAATGTCGGCTCCATATATGACTTCAGGTAATTGACAAATCCTTTTTCAATAATCCCGTAAAATGGAACTGCAAAAAAGATGCTCAGTGCAAGTGCAATAGTTGTTGACAGCGATCCGGTTGGAGGTTCATAAACAGGGAATATTGTGAAAAGAGCTGCCAGGGCAATAAATAGAAACAGTGTACCTATAAAACCGATATATTTTCGTGGTTTACTTATACCAACGTCCCTGATCTGGTTTTCAATACCTGTTACGATTATTTCCAGAAGGTTCTGCCATCTGGAACGTTTATGTTCCGTAGACAGGCGGCAGGTAATGATCATTGAGCCGCAGGTCATGACAGTCATAAGCCCCCAGGTGTAGACAATAGTGGCGTTGAGTTTGAAAGCACCGTATTGACAAAACACAATTTCATCCGGGCTCAGATGCACTCTTCACCCCCTGAGTCAGGTTTTTCTGTTTTTTCGTATTGCCTGTAATCTGATTTATAATTATTCGGGCAATGATAATGCCAAGTAAACATAAAAGGAGCCGCTCCAGCCTGCCTCCTGATACAAAGTAAATGCCGACGAAAAGAACCGCTATTCGCATAAGTAAACTTAACAGAAATATGAGAACCGGTTTTTCAGACTGTACACCTATACGAACAGTAAGCGCGAGTCCGCCATAAAAAAACGCGCCAAGTACAACACCCGCAATACATGAAAGCCCCAGGATCAATGTTTCATTTACCATTATGTCCCTCCTGTCTTTTCTGTATTTCCTTACTCTCTTTACTTACCCAGTGCCATGCAATCATGCATCCGGCTATAAGTCCGGCAAACAGTAACATCAGTGTCCATGAATAATTATCCTTCAAGTGACTGTCAAGCCAGACTCCTCCCATCACCCCAAGTATTGTCGGAATTGTCACAGACCATCCCACAAGTCCCATCATACCAAGACCAAACCAGATTCCCTGTGCGGGATTGTTACGTGCCCAAAGCTTATTATTTACCTTTTTATCAATGCGGCATCTGAACGAATCGTTTTTTTTCACCTTTTTATTTTCAGCTTTTTCATTCATGACTCAGCTCCATCAGCCTGTGTATGAAGTCAAGCTCCATTCTCGCCATCACTGCACGTGCCGACTGTTCATTTTCGTCAAGAGTCATAAATTCCCTTTCCACTGAATCCCGCAGCTCCCCAAGATCTGTTCCTGCAATTGCATTTCGTACAGATACTGATACATCGAGTCCTGTTTTGACAAGCACACCTTCATCAACAGCAACGTAAAATTCCTTATCACTCTCATTTTTATAAATAAGAATTCCTGGCGCAAGCGCTGCCGCGCAGTCAAGTCTGTGAGGCAGCATACCAAATGATCCTTCGCTGGTTTCAGCGGTAATGCTTCTGATATTTGCCTCCTGCGTAAATATCTGATACGGCAGCAGGATCTTTATATTCATCAGTTCAGAAAGCATGTATGACCTCCGGTTTTTCCAGACTTGAATTTCAGAATTATTATGAATTTCTGCTGAAAACCAAATCCTTCTTATTTACATTTCAGATGCAGGAACAGCCTCGGTTCTGCCTGTTTTTTCCTTTGCCTCATCAATTACTCCTATCATGTAAAGAGCCCGTTCCGGATAATCCCTGAACTCATCATTAAGTATCCTCTCACAGCCGTCAAGAGAATCACTCAGACTGACCAGTTTACCTTTAATGCCGCTGAACTGTTCTGTTGTAAAAAATGGCTGCGTCAGAAAACGCTCCAGCCGCCTGGCGCGTGCCACTACATTGCGGTCCGAAGAGGAGAGCTGCTCAAGTCCGAGCATCGCGATAATATCTTTAAGCTCTTCATACTGAGCCAGAGTCCGCCGGACATCCTGCGCGATCTGATAATGGCGGTCGCCAATGATTCCGGGCATTGCCATTTTAGAATTTGACTGCAGCGGATCAATAGCCGGATACAACCCTTCACTTGACCGTTTGCGTGAGAGCACGATTGATGCTGACAAATGAGAAAAAGTGTGTACTGCCGCCGGATCAGTGAAATCATCAGCCGGCACATACACTGCCTGAATTGACGTAATGGCACCAGACTCAGTGTTTGAAATACGCTCCTCAAGCTGTGACAGCTCAGTATTCAGGGTCGGCTGATATCCAAGCCGTGACGGCATCTGACCCATCATGCCCGACACTTCAGAGCCGGCCTGAATAAACCGGAAAATATTATCTATAAGAAGCAGCACATCCCTGTGTTCATCGTCACGGAAATATTCTGCCATTGTAAGTGCGGCATGAGCTACCCGGAAACGGCAGCCCGGCGGTTCATTCATCTGCCCGAATACCATCACCATATCTGGCAGCACACCAGCTTCTTTCATTTCCCGGTAAAGCTCCTCCCCCTCACGGCAGCGTTCACCTATACCGCAGAAAATGCTTACTCCTTTATGATGTTTTATCATGTTGTGAATTATTTCAGTGAGCAGCACAGTCTTTCCGACACCGGCTCCCCCAAAAAGCCCCGCTTTACCGCCGCGTTCAAGCGGCATCAGCACATCAATGATTTTAATTCCTGTTTCAAAAACTTCAGATTTTGTTGTACGCTGCGAAAGAGAAGGCGGTTCATGATGAACCGGGCGCCAGATAACATCAGAGGGCGGCGGCATGCGGTCGATCGGATTTCCGAAAACGTCAAACATCCGTGAAAAAATCCCCTTTCCAACAGGTGCCATGAGAGGCCCATTTGTGTCTTTGACTTCTGTTCCTCGGACAAGTCCCTGGGTCGGGGTCAGAGCAATTCCACGAACAGTGCGTGAATCAAGCTGTGATAAAACCTCTAAAATGATTTTTCCGTTTTTCGCATGAAGAAGCGTATTGATAAGCGGTAAATGGGTTTCGAACCTTATATCTACAACACTTCCCCGTACTGATATGACAGTGCCGTAATTTGAAGCAGTATCAATTCCCATGCATGTTGCCTTTTTTAAAAGACTTTAATAAGTGATTATCCCCCGGATATTTCCGGCAGATCCGCAAGATTTGCATTACTTCGTACAAACCTGACCTCAATCACAAATCAAAGTCTCCCAATACTGTCAGGCAGGGAATGATTGAATTTTATATTGGTCGGCGGGAATAGTCAACCTGAGAAGAAATTAAGTATTGATAATCTGATTTTTCATATACAATTCTGATTTTCTTAAAAAATTAGAATTAACTGACCAGGTCCATGTGTTGTCATTTTTCTTGTTATTAATTTATTTATTTTTTATTATAATTTTTTAACTTCTTTTTTTTCAATAGATTACAGCATATCGTCATCATTAAACTGTTTTCAACTAACAATTTTAAATAAACATTACAAATTTATTTGATTATATTATTTTTGAGTATACTTAATCGAAAGATTTAAAATATGATAAGCATTTTTGACTATACCGATTTCCGTAAATATCTTTCTGACTATTATGAGAACCGCAAAAAAGATGAGCCTCGCTTCTCTTACCGGCTGCTTAGCTTTCAAAGTGGAATCAATGCCGGGAATTTTGTTAAAATGCTTAAAGGAGAACGCAATTTATCGCTTGCCGCTGCAATAAAAATCGCAAGCGCACTGAAGATAAATAAACGGGAGCGTGACTATTTCTTAGCTATGCTTCAGTTTGGCCAGGCAAAAAAACATGAAGATAAAAAATGCCATTTTGAAGAAATGATGACATTCAAAGAATCAACTGTCCGGATACTTGATTCGAGTCACTACATTTTTTATGACAAATGGTATTACACTGCTGTCCGTGAGGCGCTTGCATTTTTCCCTTTGACCGATGATAATTTCAATCTTCTCGGAAAATGTATCACTCCAAATATTTCCGATAAACAGGTGACTCAGGCTGTCAGGCTTCTGATCGAACTAAATTTGGCAGAAAAAGACCCCGCCGGCCGCTACATACGAACAAATGCACTTCTGAGTACAGGCGCAGGAATAAGGTCATTGACTCTTAACAACTTCATTATCCATTCCATGAAGCTCGCTGCTGACGCCATTAATGCTGGATGTAAAGAGACAAACCTCTCATCAGTCACATTTTCAATCTCCGAAAAGGATTTTAATGATATACAGGAGGAGATCCGGCAGTTCAGGCGTAAAATAATGGAGCTTGCCAAAAACAGTGCTGCTCCCGACAGAGTCTATCAATTCAACATGCAGCTGTTTCCATTGACAGAGCGATATATACAGGAGGAATCATGATAAAATCATGGCCTGTAACAATAATTACTGTTTTTTTAATGCTTGCTGTTTCATGCATGCAGTCATCCTCCATTAACGGAGGAGGGGGCTCAGAAGTTGAAGTGGTCGGATATATTTTTTGCGGCGATGGTGAACCGGCAGCCTCTACACAGGTCAAGCTGATTCCAGTCGGCCATGATCCGTCTGCGGCAATCGGCACTGACAATCTGATGGTTGACACAACAGACATACGCGGCTGCTACTTATTTGACAAG
>Ga0209373_10000982_pt1 | contig 37959 bp, 35 predicted proteins | sample Higcelweek5metaG_FD_187173 | JGI IMG/M metagenome (GOLD analysis project Ga0209373, IMG submission 187173) | Freshwater pond sediment microbial communities from the University of Edinburgh, under environmental carbon perturbations - High... | ecosystem: Environmental > Aquatic > Freshwater >... | reverse complement strand
AATGATAGGCATAAATCACTCGAAAGAATTTTCCTTTGGTAGCATCACAATGCATGCGCACTTTATAAATTTCCAAGGCGTCATTCTTGTGAAGCCGATTCCAGTGCTTCGAACCATTTCCCTGCGGTGATTCAGTCAGATACAATTCCTTAAGCTGGCAAAAATCTTTTTCCAGTGTGCGATATTTTTTGGAAAGTCTTTTTATTTCTTTGGAGAATTCGCTTGTTTCTTGAAAATTTATCATTCAGGTTTTTCCTAGAGCTTATCATATTCCCTGACTGATAGTTTTTCATCCCGATAGAACACGCCGTTGTATTCCACTTGCTCCCCCATCTTAGCCGCTCGCCAAGGCATGTCTTCATGGGAAAGATCCGACAGCTCCTTAGCAGTCTTGTCAGCCAGTCTTCGAAGCTCCCAATCGATATGCTTGATTTCTTGAGCTGACAATGGAGTCAGATCAACTTGATAATCTGGATTCAAGAAATATTTCTTCTGCTCCCGGTCATAGAATTTGGATTTCACTTCTTCAATTTCATTTTTGGCTTTCATCTGATCAATGATTTTTGCAAACATGATCGGGGTCGGCCCGAAGTGATTCTTGATATACACAGCACCCATCAGCTGCTCTTCGTATTTTTCATAATAATCGAAGTCTATGAAATAGAGCAGCTTATAAATCACTGTCATGCCGATATTGGGTTTGCCTCCGACTTTCTTGAGAATATATGTCAAAACAGTCTTGAATTTTTTCTGATTCTTTATCGGCACAGAAATTCTCTCTTCGCCCGCCGCATCTTTCACGAGAGATGATCCACCGCGTCCCGAATTTTCCTTTTCCAGAATAACCTCATTTTCCACAATCACAGCATCCGACAAAAAATCCATCAAGGTCATGCCGAAAATATCCGCCAGCATTCCCGCTTCGGTCACAGTGATATCCCGCTCGCCTTTCTCAATTTGCATATAAGTCGGCCGAGATATATCCAGCTTTTTCGCCAGATAATCCTGAGAATAGTCATTCTTCAGGCGAAGCTTCTTGATTTTTTCGTGGAGCTTTTTGGGCATAGTTTTGTTTATTTTTCCTTCTTATATCTGAATAATACAGGCCAAATCATTTTTTGTCAAATTATTTGACAAAGAATGATGATAACAATACTTGACATATAAAATATACCAGTTAAAATATAGGTGCAAAATCAAAAATAAAACGGGGTATCGGTCGATCCCCGCTTGAAGATATCATCCATATCTCTTGCAAATTAAAGATAACATATTTTTAGTTTTTGATGAAGCAATTTAATCAATCTAGGCTAATAAACATATGGCGCGTTATTATGTCAATAACCATGTACAAGCCAACGGCGACCACGAAGTTCACAAAGATGGTTGTAGCTGGATGCCTAATGCAGAAAACAGAAAATATCTTGGTGATTTTTCATCATGCCGAGAAGCTGTTGTTGCAGCTAGAAAATATCATAGCCAGGTCAATGGATGCTATTACTGCTCCGGCCCATGCCACACGCAGTAACTAACCACCAAGTGAAAAACAGGAGGTGTGGACACTTCCTGTTTTTTGCATGGACATTCTTTCCAACAACCAGATGCGATTTCAGATAATAATCTTTCGGAAGGTAAATTACTGGTAAAGATTTGGATAAACAAAAAACAGTATTCAAGACATTCTCCTTTCAGAATCAGTGAACTCTGCAAATTTAGCTTCCATTGTGGGATTTCCGCGCGTTAGTCTTTTGATTGTCAGATCCTCAGCCTTGTTATTGGCAAGACGGAGATTATTTTCAGAAGACAATAGCGCATCTTTGGTTTTTTGGAGATGATCGATAGTTTTGTCTATTTCTTCGATAGCGGTTTTGAACTTACGGCTGGCAAGATCGTAATTCTTGGCAAAACCGTCCTTGAATTTGTTTATATTGTCCTCAAAGTTTGTGATATCGACATCTTGATTCTTAACCAATGCAAGCTCCGCTTTATATTTCAGAGAGCTCATGGCTGCGTTGCGCAGCAGCGTGATGATCGGGATAAAAAATTGCGGACGGACGACGTACATTTTGGGATATTTATGGGAAACGTCAATAATGCCCGTGTTATATAGCTCGCTTTCCGCTTCCAATAGCGAAACCAGAACAGCATATTCGCATTTCTTTTCAGTGCGATCCCTGTCCAGTTCCCGCAAAAAATCCTCATTACGTTTTTTCGTAGCAGTTTCGTCGCACTCATTTTTCATTTCAAACATGATCGAGATGATTTCATTGCCAGCTTCGTCAGTTTCCTTGTATATGTAATCGCCCTTGCTTCCCGTCTTTGAATCGTTGTCTTTTTCAAAATAGGCGCTTTGAAAAGCAGTCGCGCGAAGCCTGTTGAATTCCGTTTCGCAATGCTGCTCAAGCGTTTCGCCGACCATTTTGGTTGAAAGCTTGAGTTTCATATCCTTGCGAAGAGCAATCTCCTCATCCTTCATCTTGATAATATTTTCCTTGGACTGAAGCTCTGAGGAAAACTTTTCATTCAAAGATTTCTCTAACAATTGCTTCTCGGTTTCTTTGTTTTTCAGTTCGGCAGCCAAATCATCGCGTTCTTTTTCAATATTCTTGACTGCTTCGGCAATAGTAAGCCTTTTCTCTACTTCCGCTTTATCGATTTTTGATTTCATTTCAGCGAGCTCGGATTCCTTTTTCGCCAACTGTTCTGCAAGATTGCGATCCTTTTCGGCTTTCAACTCCAATAGCTCTTTGTCCTTTTTCGCTAACTCCTCTTGCAATGTATTTTTGAGATTGGATTCGGCCAACCTGACGGCATTTTCTTTTTCTCTTTCTGCGATATCCAATCTCTCACACAATTCCTTATCGAACTGATGATCACGAACTTGCTTGAGGATATCGGCAAAACCAGCCTCATCTACCTTGAAAGCTTTTTTACAACTGGGACATATGATATCTTGCATATATTTTTTAATATTGTTTAATGCCAATTATCAAAACGCATCCCGCCACACCTTGTGCGGACATTGGATATAGTCATAGAGTTTTGAACCGGTGATGGTTTTCATGAATTACCAATTTCTAGGAATATTAGGCGATTGTTTTGGGTCTATTATTCTTCTTATTCTATATCCATCAAATGTTTCGTCCAAGACAGAGATATTATGGATATTGTCCAAATAAATTGTTACTACATGACTATCACGGTTAAAACCACCCTCTTCATATCCTAAAAGCATTTCCCTTGCGATTCTTGATTTAGAGTCTTCTTTGGGATAGATATCATATGGAGCAATATCTCGTTCAACATAAGAACCATCGGATTCTTTTCTGAAATTTATACTTAACATATTTTGATTCTGAATTGCTTCAATAATTTTTTGTTTGTACAAAATCAATGATTTTAATGGTTATTTTTCGAGTTGTTGTTTTGATTTGTGAATCTATATTATGAATTGTCAGTCTTCTTTTTTATATAAATTTACAATCATTGGTATATTGGATTTAATCGCTTTTCCGGTTACAATTGCATGATACTGTTTTAGATTTGGCAAAGTCTGAACCATGTCTTTACCGATATAATTCCCCAAAAAGCTAAAGCTAGTTTCATCAAATGCCTGAAAACAAATAACTGTATTACATTGCGTTAGAACAGTTTTTGATACATTAGCTGTTCTTTGGGCTATAACAAGAAGGCCAACACCATATTTCCTCCCTTGAAGCGCAATTTGACTCATCTTACTGACTAAGGCCTTTGAACTACCATAGTCGCCCAGATCACCCAGGAAATTAGTTTCTGGTATAACCGTATGTGCCTCTTCTAAAACTATACAAATTTTCTTTCCAGGAACACGTTTTGCATAATTAAAAACGCCTTCCAAGAACATTTGCGTAAATTCCATTATAAACATTGTGTTTGATAATTCAGGAATTTCAAACATTGCTATCTTAGACTCTGATTCCATGAATGACGCAATATACCCGTCCAATTTTAGCTGAATCGCTCTTTTGTATCCCAATATCTTGGTTTTATCAGGATATCTACCACTAGATTCCATTTCTTTTTTAGCAATTTGCTCTTCAACATCGGGTAACCTGTCTTTATCAATCAAATCAATTGGTTTTAATGAAGAAAGTTTTTTTCTCCACTCTCCGGTAAAGTCAACACAAATTATTTTTGTATTTACTTGTAATTGCTTAATTATTTCACAAGCTATAAAAGATTTTCCAGAACCAGTAACTCCCAATAATGCTATGTGGTGGCTAACTGCATCATTTAAATCTATAACCGACGGTAAATTTGTGCTTGGTATTACCCCTAATTTATATTCTGGATAAACAAGCTTTGGCAAAACAATATCACTTGTGTCTGCTTTAAAAATCGGAGTATTGATAGCAGGCAACCAACCAAATTTTTGAAAAGATAGCCGTTCATCCGTCCATTCTCCAAGCTGCATTGCCACGCCCTCAATAAAACCGGTTTCATTCTTTGCCTCCAAATTTTCCTTAACAGTCACGCCATTCAAGACCTGATAAAATAAACGAGTTCCGTCGATTTTTAATTCCAATAAATCCCCCTCTTGCAAATCATTATTCTTTTTAGAATATTCGAATTTAATTTTTCCTATATTTGATCCCTGGATGACAACTCCTACAAAATTTTCTACATTAAGAAGTTTTTTCGTTTCTTCTAATTCCTTCTTCTCTGATATTTTATAAACTATGTTGTCTTCCAAGCTAACAACCTTTTTCATTGTCTTTAGTTCTAAAACTTTAACCCATTTTTCCTGATTCAATAAATAAGTGTCAAAGATTATACCAGTAATGATAAAGTCGTTTGAATCCTGCATTGAATATCTAAATTTAACAACATCAAATCTTTGTATACTTTTTCTGTCTTTTACTGAAAATAATCTGACCAGAAATATCTTTTTAGACTGAACACCGAAAATTTCACCCAATGCATTCTTGTCTAATTCTTTCTTTTTGAAAGAAAAAGTATTATGCAATTCATTCGGGTCTATAGACAAAATAATTCCCCAAATCATCATCAGATATAAGAAATATCCATTCCCGACTCTTATAAATTCCTCAATTGGTTTTGATGTTACATTAACTAACAGAAATATGATGAAAACTGCTGAATACAATATTTTCCCTTTACCTAAATATACTACACACTTTTTAAGAATTTCGGATATTTTATTTTTTAAATTATTAGGGCCTTTTTCTTTATCATTTAAACTCAACGCCAAAATCGATACGAACAATAAACCAAATATAGACCAAAAAGCAAGTCTCCAAATTAACTTGTCATCAAAGGTATGTTCTATCGATAATAACACCAATAGTAATGGAATAGTGTTTGTAATTACATTCTTCGGAGAAGTGTAGTACGGCTCGATAAAAAGAATGGAGAACAAAACCATAAAAATACCCGAATAAAACCACAGGTCCTTAGTATCCGTTGTTGGGAGCCAGCTATTGGAGAAAAAATAATTGCCAACAAAAAAGACGACCAGGAAAATAACAAGCAATACGAATCTATTTTTTCTAAAACTGTTTATTCTTTCATTCATATCGCATGAACAGCTTCCATATCAAGTTTTTTCTAAGATAATCTGCTGTTATTTTTAGTTATTTCAATCCTACTCCTCTTTCTACCCTTTAATCAAGCCCATATCCAGGCACAACTCAAGCATTATCGGATATCCTACCACATGGGAGATAAAATTTTGATAAAGATTTAAACAAACAAAAAATGCCTAATCTAAAGCATTTTCCTTCTCTCCAATATTATCATCACTTTTCCTATCGCTTTTTCCGGATTTTTCTTCACTTCATGTTCCCAAAAACGCAGAACCGTCCATCCGAGCTTTTTCAAATCCCGTGTATTCCTTTCATCCCTCAGTATATTGGTTTCTATTTTGACCGGCCAATAGCCCTCCGGCAGCTTATGTCTCTTCTCTTCGAAATCATATCCATGCCAGAAATCCCCATCGATGAATATGGCCAGCCTGTATTTCGGGAAAACCACATCCGGCCTGCCTGGAATACCTTTATAATGTTTCCTATACCGATACCCCATCGGCCACGCTTCCTTGCTGAGTCCTTTCCTGAACGATACTTCCAGCTTCGTATCCTTGCCGCGGATCTTAGACATTATCTCGCTCCGCTTCTCCTTTGAAAAAATATCTGCCATAAACAAAATAAGCAACCCTAAGCTTTTTGAAATACAAACAGATGCTCATGCATAATCAGAAGGAAATTATGTTCTTTCGATTTATTAACCCAGAAGCCCGTTGCCTTGCAATTATGTTGCCTTTTAATGATGTCTTCTTTCAGCAAAAAGCCTTGCTTAAGGAATTTTTCCATAATCTTATACGCCAAAGGCTGATACATCTTGTTTCTTCTTGTGTCTCCAATCAATACCGCACAATATTTTCCTTTTTTCAAAACTCTATATAATTCTTTAACTACTTTTTCCATCTCATCCACAAACACATCTAAATTATGTATTCCAGATAAATCTTCCTTTATTCTCCCTTCGCTATATTTAATAATATCCGCGTACGGTGGATGAGTCAGCACAAAATCAACCTCTTCATCCTTAATAAAATCCATGCTTCGAGCATCACATTTGATTATTCTTTGCTTGGAAGCATTTTTCACTTCGAAATCAAGTGCCTTCTTGGTGCGCTCTAGAGCCGCCTTATTAATATCCACGCAAGTAATATGACGATTGAGTATTTTTGCTTCAATAGCAGTCGTTCCCCCACCAATCATGCAATCAAGTAAATGTTCTTTTTCTTTCGAATAGCGCAAAATTAGATTACGCACCACTTCTGGAGCCCAATTTCCCCTCCAATCTGATTTATGTGTCGCCCAATTTCCCCGGCGAGGAAACGACCAGACAGTAGTACATTCTAAATCAAATGCATCGGGATGGAGTTTTATTTCACCTTTTGGCATTTTTGTTTTAAAACTAAACTATTTTATATTTTTTTGACTTAATAAGCCTTATAGAGTCATAGTCATTCTTATCAGCAAATGCATATTGCCAAATCAGATATTCATTTTTTCTTTTTTCAAAAAACAACAAAAAAACCTCTTTTTTTGTATACTCAGCCCATTGCCTAAACGGATAATATAACTGCCTAATGATTGTATTTTTTGTTTTTGAATTTTTGGCTTCTATAAGAACAATTTTATCCCTTCCTTCATATCCAGCGTCTACCTCGGTTTGAACACCCTTTACACTTATATCCTGCTTATTAATTCTAAATTTAAATTCTGGAGTATATTTTCTGCCTCTTATTGTTAAAACAAGAGTTGGATCTTCCATAAATGTCCTGATAAGACTTGACGCATAAGCGAAATCGAGGTGTTGCATTTCTGAATTTCCTATCTTAGATGTATCTAAGCTGAAGTCTAGTTTTGTATTATAAGTTTCTGCCTCATTGTCTATATCTTCAATATCAACAAATCCCTCTCCCTTAACTATGACATATTCTCCATTTTTTACAGGTAAGAGTACTAGGTTATTTTTTCTCATTATTTCAGGAAGCTGTTCACGAGTATCCATTTTGCATAAGATACGAACTTCTTTTTCTGCGGTGTTTTTGAATCCCTGAACAGATTTTTTTATATCTTTCGCAGATAAATAAAATGGTTCTTTGGAAAAATCATGTTCTAATATGCTATTGTCTTTAAAAATTTTATCCCAGGATTTACTATTTGCCATAATATTTCTTTATTTCTAGAATTTTTTTGATATCTTAATAATTTATCACCACCACCTCACTAACCTTCCCTCTCCCACTTCCTTTCGAATTAATCGACCTTCCCGCAAAAACTTTCTTGATTTTAATTTTCTTGCCTAAGTTAGAATAAAGTTCATTAATGAATGGCGTGTCAGAGTTGGAGAGCATAACAAAACAACCTCGATTGTGAAGTTCAACAAAAACGTCTCGCAATTCTGTCTGTTCTTTTTCCAAAAAAGATTCTTTCACATAGCTCGTGAAAGCTGAAGTTTTATTGACTGGATAATAAGGAGGATCGAAATAGATGAAATCGCCTTTTTTGGCACTTTTCAAAACCTTCTTATAATCTTGATGCAATATTTTGGTTTTCTTTAGTGATTCATAAACTTTGCACAAATTCACCTCATCGCAAATCAAAGGATTTTTGTTCTGGCCATATGGCACATTAAACCCACCGCTTTTATTCACCCTATAAAGCCCATTGAAACCTGTACGATTGAGATATATAAAGCGTGCAGCAATGCTCACAGCGGAAAGCTTATCGACTTTTTGAGCACGAATTTTAAGATAATATTCTTTGCTGTTCTTTTTCTGATGCTCTTTGAGTTTTTTAATTAGATCATCGGGATTATTTTTGATAACATTATAAGTTGTCACCAATTCATAATTCATATCAGAAAGAATTGCCATTTTAGGACGTAAATCAAAAAACATTGCGCCTCCACCAATGAATGGCTCAAAATAGGTGGCCGTTTTTGGATCGAATTCAATTGGAGGATAGAGATCTAGGTCCCTAAACTGCTTGGCTAATTGTCTTTTCCCACCAACCCACTTCACAAACGGTCGTGGCCCATTTTTTCTATACTCCCTATAAGTATCCATAAGACAAGCCTCCGTATAGCATTCGGGAATACTATTTTGGTGCAAGAAAAACATCCTAATATGTATTGGATGCTCCTCAAGTTTAACAGCTAAATTTTGTATTATTTTTATATTTTGCATACTAAATTTATTATAAATATTTTTTTATTTATTTGTCTGGTGATATTATATCACTTTTTTATTAATCGTAAAAAATATTATATTCGCTTCTATATTAAAATAAATTCTAGCGCATTCCTAAGTTGAAAAATCTTCCGATATTTTCAAGGCATCTGCCACTAACCCAATTCTATTCCTTTTTAGCCCTAATTTCAAGCCAAAAAGGCACAATTTGCCCTCTGCCAGTCTTTCATCATCCATCACGAAACCTTTCACGATATATTCCCTCAGTTTCTGAGTCGCCCAGATGCGGAATTGCGTGCCACGAATGGATCGCACCCTATAGCCGACCGAGATTATAACGTCAAGATTATAAAAACTAACGTTATACTTTTTATTGTCAGCAGCAGTATGCTGGGATTTCCGGCATACTGAATTTTCCACTAATTCGCCTTCCTTAAACACATTCCCAATGTGCTCTGTAATAGTTTTTCTGTCCTTAGCAAACAATTCCGCCATCTGTTTTTGACTCAGCCAGACAGTCTCGCCATCAAGACTGACTTCGATTTCCGTCTTTCCATCCTCCGTGCTATAGAGGATTATTTTGTTGTTATTTTCCTTTTTCATATTTCATATTTTAAGCTTTATTTTCAAGCGAAAAAAGGCACAATTCGCCTATTGTACCTATCATAGCAGATGGGAGATAAAATATTTCTCAAGTTTTCCGTTTCAGGGCTAAATAGCGCTTGCGGAGAGGTTCGTCGAAGCGTTCTATGGCGTAGCGGAGGGCGGTTCGAGGCATTTTAGGGGCATGGGCGTCCAGGAAGGCGCGCTCGGTTTCCTCGCCGCATCTTTTGCCCACTTCGCGGAGCATCCAGCCGACCGCCTTGTGCATCAGGTCATGCTTGTCGGCAAGGAGCTTTTCGGAGATTCTCAGCGTCCATTGGCTCTGGCCGTTCTTGATGAAATGGAAAGTCGCCAGAATCGAGATCCTCCGCTCCCAAAGCAATTCCGATTCAGCCAGCGCAAGAAGGATTTTTTTATCCCTGTGCTCAAGATAGCTGCCAACGATCCTGTCGGCAGTCAGATCGACCAGATCCCAATTATTCACATATTTGGTGTTGGTAAGATATGCTTTGAAGATTTCCTCCTTCTTTTCCTCATCGCCTCTTTGGAATTGATCGACTGCGACAAGAAGCGCGAAAAGGCGTTCTTCATGGAACTCGGAATGGAGAAAAAAGAGAATATCATCCATCGGGATGTCGCGATATTTCAAAACCAGGCGGCGGATATCTGGAACGACTATGCCCAGGAACTTGTCGCCTTCGCCGTATTGCCCTTTTTCCGTCTTGAAAAATCCCGCCAAAACCAGGGCTTTTTCCTTGCTTGCCACAAGGCGCAGGTCTTTCTTTATATTTGAAACGGTTTTTTTGTTCATGGGTATATGATAGCTGGAAATGGGGATAATAAAAGGGGGCGCTTCAGTATTACCGAAACGCCCCAGGGGGTTATTGGTTCTGTAATGGATTTGAATGTACTATTTCCCTGGCTACTAGACTTGGGCTAGGACTTGCTAGCCTTCTCGGCGTTGTCGTAGCCGGTCTGAACTTGCTGATGAGCATCCCAGGAAACACCGGGAGGCTGGTAATTCGGCCGTCCGAGACCGAGCTCGAAAGTTTTGCCGCCAGTGGCCTCGGCGCCGCCATGAGTGTTGACGTCCATGCCATTGGCATGATCGCCGTAGGGATTGTTGCTCACAGGAAACACCTCCGTTAAAATGGTTGATGAGCAACTCAAAAATAGCAAATACAGCAAATCTGTCAAGACCAAAGCAAACCTCTTCGCAAAAATGCAAATCAGACGTGACTGTCGCTTGTTCGTTACATAAAACGATAGGTAAAAATATTTATCAACTTGATTAGGGATAATAAAAAGCGGACCGGCGAAAGAATTCACCGGCCCGGTAACGTTCTGGGTGCTAATAGGTTGAGATAATGACATGCCTCGCTATTTCATCTCCGTTTTTCGAAGCAATGAAAATTCTCAAACATCCTTCGGATACTTCTTTGAATTCCACACTGCAATCAAGGAAAAGACGGAGCACTTCTGCGCAGAAAAAGTCCTTGATATACTCAATGGTCATTTCAAGCGCTTCTCGCCAAGCATTTCTGACATCATCATCCAAATCCATGCATTCTATGGAGAGCATGATATCAGAAAGTTCAACAGTTTCTCCTACGGAAATCTTACAATAAAGGCCGACTCTCTTGGATATTTTCAAGATCCCATTATCAAATAAGACATTGATAAGACGCCTGTCATTGCCATCATTCGTTATTTGACACCCCGACAATAATTTTGAAAGTTGGATAGTAAAAATGAATGGAATTATCTTGTTGCAGTTTTTGACTGTCTCATAGAAACCATTCACAACGAACCCGATCCATTGATCAGAAACCCTCTGGAACATGTTGTTATTCGGGATTTTTGAACCCTGTTCACCGTTCATATCAACCTCCAGTATAATAAAGAACGACCTATGAAGATTATATATACTTATTCGCCGGTGTCAACTGCGGCTCTCCCGCTCCGCTTTCGCCGCGACCAGCTTTATCTTCTCATAGCTGATGCTTTCCGGGAGGATATCTTTGATAGGTTTGAGCCTTTCTGCGCTTCCGAGCCGGTCGATCGCCGCCATGATATCCTCTTCCTCGGCTTCGGAAACGAATTTGCGGATGTCCAGATCCTTGCCGGCCAGATACCAATCAGCCAAGTGGCTGATGATCGTCCGATCGCTCAGCCCCCGGATCTTCACCATCTGTTCCAGGGTATACCCGCGCTGATAGAGATCGCCAGTCGCGCGAACTGTCGCGCCGATGAGATTCCTGGTGGCTTTTTTCTCTTTCAAACGGTTCTGAAAATCGCTGCCGCTGTCTTTCTTCCTTTTCCAACCCAGGCACACGTCGCATCCCTGACAGTTGTCGCCATGAGACGGGTATTCCGGATCATCGAAATATTTGAGGATATTCTTCCGACGGCACTTGGGAGTTTCCACATAGCCGATCATCTTGTCGAGCCGGTCATATTTTATGGAAATGAGGCGGCTGATCTCTTCATCCGGCTTTTTCTGATCCCACATAGCCTGGCGGTCGTTCCGGATGAAGAATTTGTGCATAGTGACATCGCGCTTGCCATGAAGCAATATGCAATATGCCGTCTCGCCGTCCCGTCCGGCGCGTCCCGCTTCCTGATAGTATCCTTCCAGATTCTTGGGCATGCCGGCATGGATCACGAACCGGACATCGGATTTGTCCACCCCCATGCCGAAAGCGATGGTCGCCACGATCACTTTATAGTTGTCATCCATGAAGCCGTTCTGGATCTTTTCCCGTTCAGGAGCGCTCATGCCAGCGTGATAGGCCGCTGCCGGAACATCGTTCTCCTTGAGGAAAAGCGCCATCTGGTCAGCTTCCTTCCTGGTGAGAGTATACACGATCCCGACTCCTTCCATCGTTCCGACCAGCCGCAGGACCTCGGCATAGCGCTCGCGAGGCTTGAGATCCTTCTCTACGAAGAATTTCAGATTGGGACGATTGAACCCGCGCACGAAAACTTCAGGATTCTTGAGATTCAAGCGCACGGAAATATCATCCTTCACTTCCGGCGTCGCTGTCGCAGTGAAAGCCGCCACCGCAGGACGGTTGCGAAGCCGCCCGATGAATTCTTTTATCTCCAGATAGTCAGGACGGAAATCATGCCCCCAAGCGGAAACGCAATGCGCCTCATCGACTGCCAGGAGGAAAAAATCGATATCCGCGATGAGCGATTGGAAATATTGGTTGGACAACCTTTCAGGAGCGACATAGAGCAGCTTGTATTTCCCGTTCCGGACTCCCTGGATGCGGAAATCGGCTTCGGAAGAAGAAAGCGAGCTGTTGATGAAAGTGGCCGGGATGCCGCGGGCGTTCAAGGCATCGACTTGATCCTTCATGAGCGCGATGAGCGGAGAGATGATGATCGAAGTTTTCTCGCTCAGGATCGCCGGCAATTGATAGCACAAAGATTTCCCTCCGCCGGTCGGCATAAGGGCGACAACGTCTTTTCCAGCCAGAATCGCCTCAACGATTTCGCGCTGCCCGGGACGAAACCGGGAAAAATTGAAATATCTTTCTAGATGTTTTTCAAGCATGTATTTCATCTTATCCTGTATCTGCCTATCTTACAACATCCGGATAAAATATTGATAAAAATGGGGATTCACATCAATCCTTCGTCTTTCAAACTGAAATATCTGTCTTTGGACACGATGACGTGATCGAGAAGGCCGATGCCGATTATTTTTCCTGCATCAGAAAGGCGCTTGGTGACTTCGATATCGTCGTCAGAAGGTTCAGGATTGCCTGAAGGATGATTGTGAGCCACGATCAAATGAGCGGCGACATTCTTGACTGCCGGCTCGAAAACTTCCCGAGGATGGACCAGATTGGAATTGAGCGTGCCGATAGAGATTATCTCTCGGCAGATTTCCTGATTGCGAGTATCGAGATAGAAGACTATGAAATGTTCCTTTCTGTGATCGCGAATATCTTTCAGGTTTTCCCAAACGTCTTTCGGTTTCATGAGAAGCGCAGCTTTCTTGTCTTTCAATTTCCGCCTTCCAAGCTCGAAACAAGCCATGATTTCCGCCGCCTTGGCAGAGCCGAGCCCGAAGGTGTTTCTGAGCTCCTGGAATCCAGCGCTCGCGATACTGTCATTTGGGAATTTCCTGAGGATCTTTTTGGCCATTTCGACCACATTGACGCCTTTGGTCCCGGTGCGAAGCAGGATAGCCAGAAGTTCCGCGTCAGAGAGCTTTTCCGGGCCATATTTCTCCATTTTCTCCCTCGGACGCTCTATTTTATGCAGGTCTTTTATTTTTGGCATGAGGGTTTGTTTTTTTCTCCTTATCTCCCTTTATCGAATCCCAAACTATTTTGATAAAGCTTGCGATGACGAAAAGTTCGGATAGCCAGATGGAGACCATCTCCTTTCCTGGAGTAATATCAAAGAATCCGCCTGAGTATTCGGGAGTGGATCCGACAATGGCAACTGTCAGGAATATCCACACAATGGAAAAAACAAGCCATTTTTTGAATACCTTATCGCTAACGAAAAACAGGAATAGGGAAACCATGAAAACAGCGAGAGAGATGTGAAATAATGTTCTGATAACCGACATATTAGAACTCCAAAAACATCTACGCAAAACAAAACCGCACGGACCCATATAGCATCCAGACAATACTGATACAGAAATCCCAGAAAGAGCAACTCTCCACCAATATGTTTTTTTCATAAAATTGCAGCGACTCTTATTTCTTATTCTTCCTATAGTATATCACTATTGCAACCTGAACGATTACGAAAACATATATAGCGATAACTAGAAGGATGACCGTCTTTATCATCCGCTCATTGCTCTCCATCCGGCAGTCGCATAGAATTGCACTATCGCCGTTGCACGAAATACTCCCAACATCGGATTCCGCCGCTTCTCCCTTTGTTTCTCCCCTGTCGATTCCCTGATAGGTCAACGTCAAGACTTTCGCATCTTCCGCAGACGGCATGCTTTTTGCACTGCCCGTGTCAAATACGCTCTTTTCATTGTCGCTATCGCTTTCGTTTTCGCTTTCAGAATCATCGTCGCTATCACTTGATGAATCGGTTATCTGAACAGAAGATCTGTCTGAAAAGTCCGGAACAACTGAATAATCTTCCACCCCATCTCCATCATAATCGGCTGTGAGTTTTGTTATGCCTGATATGCCCCTATTTGGTATATCAAGATTGACATTGGTTCCAGACGAAACGGCAAGATTAGAAAAGACAACCGCCGACAAGATCTCGTCTTTGCCGGAAGAGGATGATTTCACTTCATCAATCTTGAGAGTATATGATCCGCTGTCATAGCCATCCATCTCCATCTTGATATTCTCGCCGCTCGGAATTCCGACATATTTTCGACCATCAAGGGGCATATAGTAGCTATTCGGAATTCCTTCTTCGATGGTTGTCGTTTCCTGCCCGTCAATCATGACAGTTTTCGGTCCTGTATGATTTCCTTGCTCGTCATACAGATGGATATCCAAAGGAGAATAGAGAGACATGCGGATGCGCGGTTTGGCATTGTCATAATCGTCCGGTCTTTTGGTCTCTATATATTCCGGGAGGGAAACGCTCTTGTATTTATTGGTGATGATATTCGAGACAAAATTCCTTATCGGGTCAGCTTCAAACAAATCAAGGTGTTTTCTAGCTTGATTCTTGTCATTATATTCATGTAAATCAAACCAATACTTTTCCACTTTATCGCTTTCCGGCATCATCAACGCGCTTGGAGCGACGACTACCTTATCCCCATCAATCGTGAATTTGGGCTCATAAATAGAGGCGTATTTTCCATTTCCATAACATACCGGGACAAGACCTCCGCCTGGTCGGCACTCGGTTTCCTCTTTTTTGGCATAATTCATCCCACTGACAGTATCCAAGCCCCATCCGGCAATCTGGATGAGCTTCGTTCCAGCTGGCGGCGTCCAGAAATCCATCTTGTCATGTTCGTTTTCTGATTCTTCCAACAGTTTTTTATTGAGGACATCCGCTGATTCGAGATCGTCTTTTTCTGGATCGTCCCTGTTGTCATTCTCTCCTGTCAGAAATTTTTTGAACTCGCTATAGCTTTCCAATCCGTCGCCATAGACATCTTTGAATTTTCCCCACGAGAAATCTATCAGCCGGTCTTCCGAGCGCTTGAAATATTCCTCGCTCGGAAGAAGTCCATAGGCTCCGGGAACGTTCGACGAAAGTTCCCTGGCATCGGAATCCGAAGCAATCAAGCCGCCTGCGAGTCCGCCCTCGTATCCATGAAGCATGGTCAGAGCCGTAAGCGGCGTTCCCATCTGTGGTGTCCCGACGAAGACTATTTTGTCCACTTCGCTACTTTTCCCCTCTTCCTTCAGTTTTTCCATAATCGCCTTAGCAAGCAGTCCACCGTTCGAGTGAGCCACGATCGTCACTTTTCCATTCTTTGACGAAGATGCCAAAGAATCGACTATGGCTGTTGGAAATTTCTTTTCCCCATCAGAATACTGCGTTCCATTCTCGACGACGTCTTCGACGCTCTGACGCCAGTCATAAGCGAAAAGATCAAATTCCTTTATTTTTTCGTCATCATCCCTGAGTTTGATAAGGTCTGCAATGAAAGACTTGTATACATCCACCCTGCTGAAAGCTGATCCTATAATATCTTCCGTGTATACATCTTCAACACTCTTTCCCTCCTTATCCATACGCAGTTGATGCATGTCGTTGCTGAACGGAGTCGGTGGCCAAAGCTGGTCTTCCGAATCAAGCAATCCGCTCTTATACAGGTTACTGCCTTCGATTCCAGGAAGAAACAAAACGTTCGACGCACAGTCGGCGCAGATGTCGTTGAAACGGTGGTCGCTCCAGCCGGAAAGGGTATAGTCGCCGGAAATCTTTTTGCCCGACCCTGAAAGTCCATATCCGCCAGGACCGTTCGCGCTTCCATACCAATTGTTTTCAAGCCTGACCGTACTCTTGTCATGAGTCAGATCATATGAACTGTCGTATCTTCCGGAAAAGGAAAGAAGGGCTGTTCCTTGGCGATTGGTGTCCAGGTTCGAATTCGAAACGCTAAGGCTGCTATATGCATCCTCTCCCGGATATGCGAAAAGGTTCACTTCGATATCCGCATAGTAACTATTCTTAAATGTCGAGTTTTCAATCCGGGCCTTCCCGCCATAAAAGCTGATGGCGGGATTAAGCGTCACCTCACTACTTGCATAGGCAGTGTTGAAAAAAGATGACGATTTGCGATCATCGAATCCGATTCGGGGCGGACAATTGGAAGTGTCGTATTCAACATATGACCCCATGTCCTCGAAATCCACATATTCGAATATCGAAGGCTCGTCATCTTCTTCCGGTATGTCGGAAAATTCGATCATGCCGCCTTGAGGCATGAAGCACTTCGGATCGTATTCCCGATTCTCCTCGGGGATAACGGATGGATCGAAAGGAGGTTTCACAAAAACGATCTTCTCGCCGGATGTCCCCTTGGCAACTATCCTGCCGTTTCCGACATTTATGTCTCCCACTTTTATGCGGCTTCCTTTTTCTATGGTGAGTGTCGCATCATCGATGATTATGACGTATTTCCCGGAAACATCGATGTCTCCGCTCCATGTGGTGTCGTGATCTATTTCAAGCGATTCGCTGGAATCCGCGCGCGCTTCATTCGTGCGGTCAAGAACCGAAAACAGACCTTCCGGCGAAACCGGCAGGGCGGTGAAAATGAAGATGAGAAGCGCGCTTATCGCTTTTTTTGTTTTTCGCATTTTTTCCTCGCTTTGGCTTTCTGAAATTTTCTTCCATTCTAACTGAGCAGGGATAAACTTTTGATGAAATTGTTATGAGGAAAAGATAAAATACGCAAAAAACAGTCCCGCCCAGGCGGGACTGTTTTCCGATCGTTTCTGAAAATTATTATCGCATGTTGTCGCAAGTTCCGTCTCCGTTATTGTCGACGAATCTTCCTCCGCGGTTCGTTCCTTTTCCTTCTCCCATCATCCCGCGGCCCTGTCCCTGACCAAGTCCAAGTTCCGTCCTGATTTTGGCAGCTTCATCGGTCTTCCCTTGAAGCATCAGATTGTGCATCTCGGTGAAGCGGGCGAAGTTGTCAGCAGTGACGACCTTTGCGGCGCCGCGGCCTTGCATGAGGTTCTTCCAGGTTTCATAGTCCTTGTTCTCGAAAGCCTTGAGCATTGCCTCATGGCGTTCTGGAGAATAGTTCGGTCCGTTTTGGGTTCCGTCGCCCCTATATGCATATGCGCTTGAGCTATATGCGATGGCAGCGACAGCCGCCAAACCCAGAAGCCCGATTGTCAATTTCTTATTCATGATTATTTTCCTTATAGTTGATTATTGATGCCGGCACCAGATAGAACGGATGGTTTCGGGATATGTTTTCATTCCTGTCATTTCCCGCCACGCATCATCCCCTGACCGTTCATCATTCCTCCGCCATAGCCATTACCGCCTCCTTGACCGTTCATCATCCCCATGCCGGACCAAGGACGGATTTCGTTCGCATGAAATGATCCAGCACCCTGCTTTTTCCCGATGACCTTTATCATTTCTCCTTTCGAAACATCCGCTGCCGGACGCACCAAGGTGTTTTCGTCGATTGTCACGTCCCAATTTTTGCCATTAAGATCAGTCAGTGCCGCATTTCCTGAAGACACGGAGTCTATGGTTCCGGCAAGAAAACCTTTGTCCGGCTGCATCCACTGGGATTCCTTGGTCATCATCATGTGATTGCCATAGTATGGAAAGGATTTCGCGACAACTGAGTTGAATCTTCCACCGAATCCGATCAAGGAAAAAATGATTCCGAAGATGATGAGGCTTCCGATAGTCACCAGGGCGATTTTTCCGACGCCATATCTATATCCATTCTCAGTCTTTCGCATATCGATAAAGGCAGCCAAAAGAAAAGCGCCGATAATGAATATCCAAAAATATGGAATCAGAGGAATGGCGAAACCCAGGAAGCTTTGATGTGCGAATCTATATAGGTCCCAATCCAGACCGGAAACCAGATAGTATGCGGCGGAAAAAGAAGCTGATCCAAGAAGGATGATCGCGCCGAAAATAACCCAGGTGAAATATTTCTTGGCGATATATTTCCATTTCGATTCAGGAGCGATATGTTCGTTCTTGATTTTTTCGATCGTGCTTTTGACTATGTTGTCCATATATTTAGAAACAGTTAATGTTTTTCTCTTTCATGTTCCTGACGAGCATTTCCTTGCCGCGCGAAACGAGTGTTGCCACTGATCCCTTGGGCTTCCTGAGGATGTCCATGATTTCTTCGTAGTCTTTTTCTTCGATGAAACGGAGAATCAGGACTTCCCGATATTTCATCGGGAGTTCTTGGATGCATGTTTTTATTCTTTCGATGCAATCCTTGTCCATGATAGCCTTATCCATTCTGACGCTCGAGCTGATCAACCTTTCCCATTCTTCATCTTCCAGCGAATTCGTTTTCGGCCTGGCATTGGCTCGCCTGAAGTGATCGATCACATGGTTGTGCGCGATCCTATATACCCAGCTGGAAAACTTGAGCGATTCGTCATAGCCGTTCAGGTTCTTGTATATCTTTATGAATACCTCTTGCAGGATGTCTTCAGTGTCTTCTTTGGAAAGCTGGCCGATGCGGCGGATATAGTTGAAGAGCTGCGCTTCGTAGCGCTCCATCAAAAAGCCGAACGATTCGGGGTTTTTTTTGGATAATTCCACCAATTCGGCGTCTTTTTGAGGCTCTTTTTCATTCATAATACTATGATAGCACGTATAGTACGCGGCGAAGCCTTGATTGTTTTCAAGAATTGGGAGAGCAGAACAATAAAAAATCCCTGATTATACAGGGATTTTAAACGTTTTGTAGGGTTATTTTTTTCCTAATTCATTCACGAATTTTTGGAACTGGTCGCCCTTCTCTTCGAAATTCTTCCAGAGGGTATAGCTGGGTGAAGCGGTGGAGAGGAGGCAGGCGTCGCCGCTAGCGGTGTTGGCATAGGCGAAAGCCACGGCATCTTCCATGCTTTCGGTTTCCAATATATTGAGGCCTTCTCTTGATTTGAAAATCCTTTTTCCGCTGTCAGGAAAAAGAACGATATTCCTGATCCCATTTTTCTTGATATCTTTTTCCAATTCTGAAAAATCATAGCCGCGGTCTTCCCCACCCAGGAAAATGGTGCCGACGCGCGGAATCGTTCTTATTGCCATGATGGCTGATTCGGGCGTGGTCGATATGGCATCGTCATAGAACCGGATTCCCTTGAATTCACCGACCGGTTCGAGGCGGTGCGCAAGCGGCTTGAAATCCTTAACCGCGCGCGCGATCGTTTCGTCGTCTATGCCAAGCTGCTTCACGACTGCGATCGCTGCTCGGATATTGTTCTTGTTGTGATCCCCCAAAAGGGACGTTTCGATCCCCGAAAGCGGGATGTCGGAAAAAGAAATGCTTTTCGCCGGAGTCTCGTTCTGCCATTTCAGAATCCTTTCGTTTTCCCCGCTATGGATGAAAATGTCTCCCGGTTTTTGGAAAGAAACGATGTTCTTCTTGGCGGCATAATAGTTTTCCGTCCCGCCGTGATAGTTCATGTGTTCCGGAAAGAGATTGAGCGCTACGGCGATATTGGGAGAATATTCGATATCGTCCAGTTGATAGCTCGACAGTTCCAGGACGAAAATCTCATTGGGGTCAATAGGCTCCATCAGCGATTCGAGCATCGGTTTTCCGATATTGCCCAGTAGGCTGACTTTCTTGCCGGCTTCTTTCAGGATCGAATATATCAGCGAAGAAGTGGTGCTTTTCCCTTTGCTGCCGGTGATTCCTATCGTCATGTTTTTGACGCTGGAAAAAAACAGGTTGGTCGCGGTGACATACGGGATGGTCGCCATATTTTTCTTGATTCCGGGAGTCTTGATGGCCAGATCATATCCGGATTGCTTTTCGAGATAATCCTTATCCAATTCCCTGTCCGCGATACCTATTTCAAGATCGGGGAAATATTTTTTGAGATATCTTTCCGTTATCCTGCCTTCTTTTCCATATCCCAGGATCAGGACGCTCTTTATGCCGAGCAGCTTGAATCTGGCGGGGAGGGTTGGCGCATTGTTGGTTTTCATGACCTTCTCGATCAGTTTCTCCGAGCTTTTTATTTTCGGCATGAATTCTTTGACAATGATGCTCTCTTGGAATTTTGGGCTTGCCAAAGCGAGAGCGGCTCTTGATTCGTCGAAGGTGCCGACGCAATCGAACGGTTTCATCTCTCCGAATCCCAGGATATCCCGGAACATCGGAATCAGCTTCTCATCATCGAACATGTTCTTCCCGAAAATATCGAGAAGCTCTTTTTCACTCATAAATGCAGCAAGAAGCGTGAAGACGAAAGCGCACTTCGCGCATTCGCCGCACCAAAGCGATGACGGCCTTTTCTCATGAACCTTGAAACTCCTGTTGCAGCTTGAAAAATATGGGAAATATTCTTTGTATCCGGAAAACATCTCGGCGATCCTGATTTCAAAAAAGGGCCTGAGCAGCGAAAAATATGTGACATCGGGCGAAAGGAATCTCCTCGAATATGTTTGGAAAAGATTTTCGAATTCGATGGACTTGCTCCATTGGTGATTGATTTCTTCGCCTTCATATTCGACGTTCCCGAAACTGCTGCTGAATTCATTCCCGACGACCACATGCGAGAAGTCATATATGACAGCAGCCAGATAGCCAAGGAACGCGAATATGGCCGAGATAGGAATATGCCCGTTATATGCGCCGACATGAGGCGCGAATATCTTCTCATCGAGATAGCGCTCGATTCTGAGCGACGGAACGCCCATCCTTTCAACGATGGATTCGGAAATCGGCGAACCTTTCTGCGTTTCAATGAGAAGCGCCGTGATATCTTCGCCATTCTTCTTGAGCAGCTCTCCGGCAACGATGGAATCCTTTCCACCGCCTATGCCGACAAGCATCCGTTCCTTTCTTTTCAAAGAATAGGCTTCGATTTTCAGATTATCGTCATGGGGAAAATTGATCAGGTTCTTCGGATCGATCCTGTTCTGGAAGAAAAATTCTCCCAGGCCTTTATGATAGACCGTGTTCCAGAAATCCGCCTGCTCTTTTGATATTTTTCTGGATAATATCATTTCCGGCGGACAATACAGCTTGTAGTAACTGATTCCGAGCATGATGTGGACATCACTGAGAATCTTATCCAGAAGATCTTTCGGAATCCTTTCGAGGTCAAGCGCGGAAGGAAAAACTATCGTTTCCCTGAAGGAAAGGGAGGGGCTGTTTTCGAATCTTATTTCATAGTCAAAAACGGCCTTCTTTTCTTCGGGCTTCATTTCAAAGGAAACGAATTTGAATTCTTTTGCTTTCGGTCTGATTTCCATGGATTTGGATTTGATTCAAGGAAGCCTAAGAGTAGCATGGATACGCCTAATAATCAACACCCGCGGGTCCGGATGGCTACGGATAGAAACCCTTTATCAGCTTGTTATATTCCCTGACTTTTGAGTTATATGCCGAAATTTGGGCATTGTATGCCGAGACCTCCTTGCTGTATTCGCCCGCCTTTTCGTTATATGTCGCAGCAAGGCTGTTATATTTATCATAATCCTTGCTTTTCTTGTATTTGTCGAGATTGTCATTGATGCTATCCAGCTCGCTTTTGTCCGATGCTATCTGCTTTTTTTGAGCGACGAGCTTCTTGTCCATGTCTTGGATATCGTTTTTCAGCCGGATGATATTCTTCTGGGTTTTGAGCGTGGCAACGATTCCGGCATATGTTTTCCCGGTCGTTCTTGCCAGGATATTCGCATCGCCGAGGGCAGTCTGATTTTTCGTTTCGGCGCCGAAATATGAGATTTCCTGGCTTGCCGAGGGCTTGTTATTGGAAGGATCGAGATTGGGAACCAGCCCGATGATGTTTTCCGGCGCAGTCGTTTCAGCATAGCAATACCCGCTGCCGTATGTGGAATATTCGGCGGGACATTGGATACCGATAGCCATATGGTGCGCTTCGGGATATTCGAACAGCGCGACCCCGTATCCTGCCTCTTTCAAAAGGAGATATGCCAGGAAACTCTTGTCTGAACAGATTCCTGTGCCATCGAAAAGGGTTTCATATGGATAGCGTGGCAGATGAAGGCTGTCTGAGCTCTCATAGCCGATTGAAAGGAGTTTTTCGGCTCCAGTGTCGTCATATGGAAGCGACTGGACGAATGCAAGCATGAACTCGACCATCTGATCATCCGTCAGTTTGTTTTTCTGTCCCTCTGCCCGGATCGCGCCGGCAAGCTCGGCTATTGATTCATCGTTCGGCAAGCCAGCAAAAAACATGGATGCATACTGTTCTTCCCAGTCCGACGGAAGCGTTCCTTGATATTCGTATTGGCGCGGAAGGGCATAATAATAATCATGGAGCGATTCATATAGTGTCAGGCTTATGGAATATGCCTGGTTGCGATATTTCCAATCGAATGATTTTTCTGTCGGCCCGTTCAGTTCGACTGGTTTATCCTGAAAGGCGGAATGATTTTTCTTGAGCCAGGAAATATTGGCGAGACTGTCCGTGAGGCGTTCTTTGATGTTGGGAGAAAAAACAACGGCAAGAATCGCAACGACAGCCAAGGTTTTCAATATGGATCTGAAAAATTTCCTGATTTCGATCATCATATCTGTTCAAAAAATGATTATCGGCCGAACGCCTCTTGATCTCCTGCTATTTCTTCATGTTCTTTGCTATGAACACGCATGTGAAAATCGCGATCATGATGAGGACGATCGCGCCGCCGGTCGAAAGATCGAAATAGAAAGAGGCCAAGATCCCAGAAATGACAGAGAAAATGGAAACGATTTCCGCATAGGCGACCGTCCGGAGGAAACTTTTCCTGAACTGGAGCGCCGTGACGACAGGAATGACGATCAGCGCTGAAATAAGCAGCACGCCGACGATCGGGATAGCCAGGGATACTGTCATGGCAGCAAGGATTATGAGGATGGTGTTCATGAGACGCGTCGGGACCCCGCTCACTTTAGCTGCCTCTTCATCGAACGTGACATATAGAAGTGGTTTATAGAAAACCAGGAGGAGCGCTATGACTATGACTGCCAGGATCGAGATTATGAGCACATCGTTCGCTGTCACCGTCACTATGCTTCCGAAAAGATAGCTGAAAAGTCCGGAATTGAATCCATGACCCAGGCTCAGGATGACAATCGCGAGCGCAAGCGATCCGGAAAGGAAAAGAGCCAGTGCTGATTCGCCATATACTTTCTTGGAAATCCTCAGTCGCTCGACGCCAAGAGATGCCGCGACAGCTGCTCCAAGAGCAGTGAGAACCGGATTTATGCCCAAAAGAAGCCCAAGCGCGATGCCTGCCAAAGAGACGTGCGCCAATGTGTCAGCAATGAGCGAATAACGCCTGAGGACGAGGAAAATACCGATTGCGGGCGCGATTATGGCAACGATGATGCCAGCCTCGAGTCCTCTTATTATGAATGCGTATTGGAATATGTCCTGAAACATCTAGGTGTGATGATGGTGGGTTATGACTTTGACTCTATTTCCTGCAATATCGGAAAGCTCGCTGCTTTCCAAGAGGTATTCTTCGGGCGAAACATGGCAGGTGAGCGTCTTGTCCACGCAAGCGATATGCATCACTTCGCGCGTCAGCCGTTCTATATCATGAGACACCAAGACAAGGGTTATGCCTAGATCCTTGTTCAATTTCTGAAGCAGCGCATAGAACCCGTCCTGCGTCTTTTTGTCCACGCCGGTCGTCGGCTCATCCAGGAAAATGACTTCCGGATGATTGGTCAGCGCCCGGGCGATGAAGACCCGTTGTTGCTGCCCGCCAGAAAGGTCCCCGATCAGGGCGTCTTTTCGTTTCCACATCCCGACTTGATTGAGCGCCTCCCTGACAGCTTCCTTGTCATCTTTGGAGTCCCCATAGAACAATCCCCTGTTCCCGTAGCGTCCCATCATGACGACCTCTTGAACGCTAGCTGGAAAATTAGCATCGAAATTGACAGCCTTCTGGGGAACATATCCGATTTTGTGCCAATCCTTGAAATTCCTGATATCGATTCCGAAAAGCTTCACCGATCCTTTTTGAGGAGAAACAAGATCGAGCATGACTTTGAGCAATGTCGTCTTTCCGGCTCCGTTGGGACCGACAAGCCCGATATAGTCCCCCTGATGGATCTCAAGATCGATGTTCTCCAGAACATTCTCCGCCCCGTCATAGGAAAATGAAACGCCTTCGATCTCGATGATGTTTTTTGTATGGTCTACTGGCATTGCAATGCGGTTTTAAGGTTGATAAGGTTGTCCTGCATGACGGTCAGATAATTTTTTCCGCGCGCCGTTTCCTCTTTGCTCAGCCCTTCGATAGGATTGAGCACCAGGGTTTTAGCTCCGATTTCGGAAGCGATCGTCTTTGAAAGTTTTGGACTGGCCAGGCTTTCAAAGAAAATATACTTCACATCGTTTTTCCTTGCAAATTCTGCGACATCGGCGAGCTGCTGAGGCGACGGTTCGGCGTCCGGGGAAAGTCCAGCGATAGAAACCTGATTGAGCCCGTATGCGGCAGCCAGATATCCGAACGCATCATGCGAAGTGACGATATTCTTCTGGGCGCAATCGGAAAGATCATGCCTGTATGATTCATCCAGAGCAGCAAGCTTCGCTTTCAGCGAATCAGCATTGGAGCGATAATAGTCCCTGTTCCCCGGATCAGCTTGTTCGAATCCCTGTTCTATATTGTCGACCATCTGCTGGACCAGCTTCGGCGAAAGCCAGACATGCGGATCAGTTTCCATCTGCCCATCCTCTGGCATCTGCTGGGTTGTAAGCCCTTCGCCGGAAACGATTATCGCAGTATTTTTCGCATCGATATTTTTCCGGATATTGTCGCTCCACGCCTCAAGCCCGCCGCCGTTCAGAATGATGAGTTTGCTTTTTTCCATTTTGGCCATATCCTGCGCTGTCGGTTCATAGTCATGCGGCTCGGCCCCGGACGGGACGATGTTGGTCACATCCGCCTTGTCTCCGCCGATTTGGGAAGAAAAGAAATAGAGCGGATAGAAACTGGCCACTGCTTGGATTTTCCCCGACTGGACGCTTTTTGAAGGTCGATTGGCATTCCTGAGCGCATAAAAAGCCAGGCTTGCCAAAACAATGAGCGAAACGGACAGAACGATGATATTCTTTTTCATATTCGTGAAATTTATACAGAAACCCGGTGCCCCGACAGCACCCCTTTATTCTGATATATTAGCACAAAATGAATGGCTCAGATATATCCGACGATCGCCCTCGCCGCGAATGAATTCATTGAAGCCAAGCTGTTTTCCAAAAGCTGCGCCGCCCAGTGCTTCTTGCCGGAAAAGCCGATGAAGCTGTATTCATTGCCGTCCATCGTGATAGCCCGTCGTTGCGCTTCGGTTCCCAATATCCTGCCCACATTTTCCATAATGCAATCCGCAGGCCTTATGGATGTTCCATAGTTCAAGAGAGCGATTCTCTTTTTATGACGATCGGAATCCAACGGCGAAACCATTCCCGCAATCTCCAGCGTTTCGGAATCATCGTTTTCGATATTCGCATATCCGATGTCCTCTTCCTTTTTTTCCAGTTCCGGAGCTTGAGCATTTTCCTGATCACTTGCCAACTCTCCTTGCGCAGATATAGTTTCGTTTTCTGTACTTCCCGCCTCCTGGACAACTGCAACCTCAGTGCTATTCCCTGTTCCTATCCAAGCCCACTGCCCGTTTATCTTCTGATATGTTTCGCCTTTTTCTATCTTGTCTTTGGCATATGAAAACCTGGCAGCCGCTTTGCCGTCCGGATATCTGAGTTCCAGCTTCCCTGCTTTGTTGCCCAGCGAAAAAAGAGCGTATTCGCGCGTCATCTTTTTCGTCTTGCCGGCGTCGATCCAGAAATCGGAAAGGATCGCGTGATTCAAAAGAACGCTTTGACCCGTTGCCAGTTTCCAGCCGTTCAGATTGACCTTCTTCTTGGACCCGTTCCTTATCTCCACCCATTCCCCATCAGCATCATCTTCGAGCGGATTCGGGGAAATCCCGGTTATTTCAAGCTTGAAGGTCGGATATTTCTCAACTTCGACTTTCATCTTTTTGACCGTCTTCCCGACTCCATTGTCCACGGAAAATGTCACGTTATATTTTCCCTTTTTCAGATAAGTATGGTTCACCTCTTCGAGATAGCTTCTTTTCCCATCGCCGAAATCCCAGACATATTTGAATTCATCTTTGTTCTTCCCGCTAACTTCCGTTGAAAAAAGGATAGGCAGGCCGATATAGGCGTCTTTGATTTTCCCGATCTTTATCTTCGGCGCCGGATCGAATTTGTTTTTCTTGCCTGGAGTTTTCGAGCTGCTCCATTTCCAACCATCGCCGTTGAAACTCAAGGATATATCTTTCTTGGCACTGGCATAGTTCACTGAGGAAATCGTGTTGCCGTCCGGATCCATGAGATATATGGTATCGGACGTTTTCAGGGCGAACTTAAAAAGGATGCGATAAACGCTCAGATATCCGCCCGGTTTCAAAATATATCCTTCCGGAAAAACGAATTTGGTCGTCTTGGCGTTGTTCTTGATCATCCAACCTTTCAGATCTATCCCGAAATCCTCTCCATTATATATCTCGATATATGAGTCCTTGTTTTTATCCCCTTTCGGATAAGGAAGCAGCTCATTGATCCGGATATCATAGTCACCGGATCCGGATATTTCAGGTTCTTCGTCTTCCGGCTTTTCCTCTTCTTCTGGATCATCTTCAGCCTCCTCCTCGACGCTGTTGCTGTTTCTCGGCAATGGCGAATCGTTCACAAGGAAATCCGACGAATTATCATCGGAATCCTGAAAATCAACCCTTTCGATGCTCTCGGCTGCAGAGGGTTTAGGCGCAGGAGAAATCTCGGGAAAAAGATGAGTGCCCGTGCCGTATGCGACACGATCGACTACGGATGGTCCGCTGACGGTATCCTCAGTGAGATATGTTTGATCGCTCACCAGGAAAACTGTCGCTCCGGCACTGGAAAGAGTCTGGCTCCATGACATATCAAGCGCCGCTTCTCCGCCATACTGCTTGTCATAACCGATAAGGAAATATCCGTGCGCCGGAATACTGTTCCCAGAAACGAAGTTCTTTCTGGAAAAAGAAGAGGCGGTGCCTCCGCGGTATTGCAGCGACCAGCTTTCAAGAGCAACCACTGAATCAGTCGGATTATATAGCTCGATGAAATATCCGGAACCGGTCCTGATTTGGTTTATGATTACATGACCGCTGTCGGCATTGCCTGGATTTGGAAAAACAAGGAAATCGGAAAAGATCAGAAGCGCAAAAACAAAACTGCCGATTATTTTTCTTTTTATTTTACCGTCCACTATTTTTATGTTATCAACTCAACAATAATAACGATAACATTTTTAGGATAAGGAAAAATGAAAGAAGGTTAAAATAAAAATAAAAAAGCCTGAGCCGCTATTGTAACGGCACAGGTCTGAGTGCTGAATATTAAAGTTTTTCGTTTTTTCTATTTCAAATATTTTTCAATATTGGCTTTGTGGTCTTCGAATGTCGCGGCGCAATGGATCTGGCGGTCGCTGTCATGGAGATAGTATAGGCAGTCTGTCTCTTGAGGATGCAGCACTGCGTCGATTGCGGCAAGCCCTGGATTGCAGATCGGATGAGGAGGCAATCCCTTGTATTTGTATGTGTTGTATGGGGAATCGATATTGTCTATGTCCGCCGATTTGATGGGCGCCCACCAGCCGTCGCCGGTGTTGCCGCGCGCATATTGGACCGTCGCGTCAATCTGAAGATTCATCCCTTGATTGAGACGGTTCCAGAGTATGCCGGCAATAAGAGGCATGTCGTCTTTTCCGGCTGCTTCCCGCTGAATAAGAGATGCCATGGTTAGTCCGGTCGTCCATTTGATATTCTGTTGGGCGAATTGGGTGACATGTGGAGCGAATTCTTCATCGAAGCGCCTTGTCAGCCTGCTGGCGATGTCCAACCCATTCTCGCTTGTGGGAATGAGATAGGTGTCTGGGAAATATGTCCCTTCGACATAGTCGGCTTTCATTTTGGTATATACGGTGTTCCATTTTTCAAGATCGTCATCACTCCACCCGAACGTTTTTGCCAGAATTTCCCCAATCTGTTCTTTTCTGAAACCTTCGGGAATCGACACCCAATCCATATCAGGAGAAGAAGCGAGTCTCACAGCTATCTGCCAGGCGGTCATATTTTTGGAGAGATAATAGCCTCCGGATGATATCTGATTGTGCTTCAAAAAAAGCATAACCTTAAAGACTGATTTATTCTTGATTAATCCTTGTTTTTTCAATTTATCCAATGTTTGGAACTCCGTCTGATTCCGATTGATAATAAAGACGACCTTTTCCTCTTGGGATTGGGGCGCAGAAAGAAACAAGCGATATACGACAAAAAAACAAGCAGCCACAAGCAGTGATATCCCGATGATGATACTGATTTTTTTCTTGTTCATCTTTTAGGTTTCGCAAGGTTATCTGTTTTTGCTTGATATTTTCATGGTGTCCTCGGCAGGAATCGGACCTGCGGCCTTCTGGACCGGAACCAGACGCTCTATCCACTGAGCTACGAAGACATTTCCCTTTCCATCCTGCTATATCCCCAATTAATGCGCAAGCATGCCCCAAAATGACAGGACAGGGAGGCGCTAATAATCATTATGCTCAAAATCATTCAGCTCCTTCTTCGCTTTCTTAATGAACTTTCCGAACTGGCGGTCTTTTTCTCTTTTTTCTTTTTTGCCCATTTCATAGTGTTCGGATTCTTTTTTAAGATTGATATAGTTCGAATATTTATCTTTGTCCAAATTTCCCTGTTCCAATTCGAAAAGCACATTGCAACCAGGTTCTTGGATATGGGTACAGTCGGCATATTTGCACTTCTCGGCCAAGACGGCGATTTCGTCGAACAATTCTTCTATGCCTTCGACCGCATCCGTCATTCCAACTTCGCGCACGCCGGGGTTGTCGATAACGATGCCCCCAGCAGCCAGAAAATACATCTCCCGGCTCGTGGTGACGTGGGTGCCTCTGCCTGAAAGGGAACCGATGTCTCCCGTCTTTGCGATTTCTTCTCCAAGCAGACTGTTGATCAGGGTTGATTTTCCAACGCCTGATGAACCCAAAAAGCAATATGTTTTTCCTGCAACTATATATTTTTTCAACCTATCCAACCCTTCATGATTCTTGGCGCTGGTCGCGATGACATCGACATCTCCAAAGCGTTCTTTGATCTGGCTCAATTTCAAATCCAATTCCTCCCGCAAAATCAGGTCTATCTTGTTGAGTATTATGGATGGCTTCACTCTGCCGTCTTTTGCGATAGCGAAATATCGTTCGAAGCGGTTCAGGCTGTAATCTCGGCCGAGCGATTCGACAATGAAAGCCACGTCGATATTCGCGGCGATGACTTGAGTCTCGCTTTTTTCGCCAGTCCTGCCCTTATCACCAGAATTCCTCTTGATTATGGTTTTTCTAGGCAGCACACCCTTGATTGTCCGCTGTTCCTTGTCAGCCTCTAAAATCGCCACCCAGTCGCCGACAGCCGGATAATCCTCTCTGGATGCGGCCTTCCATATCTGCTTTCCAGTGATCTTGGCCGGATATTCCCCATCAGCGTTCCTGACCCGATAACCGCCCCTATGTTCGGCGACTACTCTAGCCACTTCAAAATCGCCCAATCCAAGCTCCGTCCGGTTGGATTCGAAAAATCCATCATATCCCAAATCTTCGATTTTCATTGTTTTTATGTCTATTGGGTAATTATAGCATAAAAACAGGGTTTTATCCCTATCTTCATGATCCCGGAAATATTCTGCAGCTCATCGGGATAAGCGCTAGAGACAGCGGACAGCATCGCTATTTACAAAAAAACTGCGTCATGATAGATTGCAGTAAACTTATGAAACTGATCCAAACAATCAAGATCGAGCGACGTAGACGAACAAACTCATATTTGAGGCTGTTTGTTAGAGCTTAATATTCTTCTTGATTTTAAACCTTACCAGACGGCCTCAATGGGCTGCTTTTGTTTTCATCGGGAAAACATGAGAGCCGTCAAAAAAGTTCTTTCAAGGAGAATACGCCATGTTCATCTGGGAAACGCTCGCGAAATCGCTTCAGGAAGAGGCAGCGATAATGGGCTATCGGAATACGCCCGAGAACCTCGAAAACATCCACGGCCTGGGATTGGCGGCGTTGGAAATCGAAGAAGGAAAAATCATCGCCTTCGCAGCGCTCTGGCCAACCGACCATCCTTCATGGCTGGAAATCGGATCCGTCTGGGTTGATCGGGATTTCCGCGGGAAAAAGCATTCTTCGAGAATTTTCCAGCAGCTGATCCGGGAAAAGATTCCTGTTGGGAAAAATGCATTCCTCATCACCCACAACGTGAGCCGCATAATCCACCTCGTGGAAAAGTATGGGTTCATCAATGTGCCAGCTGCCGAATGGGACGAAAACGCTCCATTTTCCGTAACTTGCGGACCATGCGAAAAGGAAGACAAGCTGAATTGCCCGCTTAAAGGAAGCGAGTGCATGCTTTTCTGCCTTCCTGTCCAGCTCCTTTGAAACAAAGGCTCGGTTTCATCCGAAACCGAGCCTTTTCATATGCGCGAAACAGAATCGCTGAACTAGGAAATCATATCTTTCCGATCAGCCTTATCAGTTCTTCTTCCAACCTGTTCAGATCCTTTCTGATAACATGCTCGTCTGCCGCATGCGCATTCGATATATCCCCCACTCCGAACAGCACGCCGCTCTTAAAGAAAGCCATCTCAGAAAAGAAAGGAGCCACTTCTTGGGATCTTATAAGATCACTGGAGCAGGGCTTGATTGAATCTTTTATTTCAATATCCACCTTAGCATTTTTGAATTTTGTCAAGAAATCCATTATCTTATCGTATTCTAAAATATCCCCTGGTCTTGCAGCCGCCTTGGCTATTGCGTGAGGAGCAACTATATTATCTTTCTCGCCTCCGTCAGAAATGATCGCATTAAAAGCGTTCCATTTTTTCTTGTATATTTCGGACAGCGCCTCAACCAGATTATACACTGCGCTGTCATCATTTCTAAACTCCAAAGACGAGTGCATTTGGGTTCCTTTGGCAATCAAATCAAAAGCTATGATACCTCTCTGTCCAGACATCACTTTCATCATTGTCGGCTCCATAATAATAAACTTGCCCTTGTTCATATTCAATTTCTTAGCTCCGATAAAATCCACTTCTTCCCCGACAGTGAAAATCAGCCCGATATTTTCCAATTTCCTGGCCGCCATGATCGCACCGGCGATGTTGCCTTTATTGTCGATGGCGCCTCGGCCGAAAATCTTATCTCTAGTCACCCTCACCGGAACATCTCCCGGAACCGTATCCATATGAACAACTATATGCACTTCTGGATTTCCTTTCTTTGCGATCACGTTGAATCGGTCTTTTTCGACCAGCTGTTTTTCAACCTTGAAGTCTTTAAGCTCGGAAACAAGAAAATCGCCCATCTCCTTCTCATATCCGGAAACAGACGGAATTTCCAGCATCTCCAACAATAATTTTTCTATATCTGTCATATCAACGGTTTTCTTCTTATGGGTTAATTATAACACTACTCATTAGCCCCTGGATTATGGATTAGATTAGTTTTGTGACATGGAAAGCCAGGAGGAGAGTTGCGCACTTTAATATATGGTTTGTTATACAACAAAAAATCGCCAGTTTTTAGCAGCTACACCACGATTAAATTACAATCAACGGCACAATCATTTCTTCCCTGCTTACTCCACCGTGATTGCCTATAAGGTTATTTTTCTCCTCACCAAAAACAACATCCTTCATAATAAAATTATCTTTCATTATGAGCGTGTAATCACCAACCCTGTCTTTTATTTTTTCATTCGGTTCATATAGTCCGAAATAATTTTTTTGAATCAACTCTTCACTTTTATACATCTCGCAGGCATTTTTCAGTTTTGTCTTAATATAAGTTTCGAATTCCTTGGTTTTTTGCGGTTTCACATAACAATAGACTACTCTTGGCTCTCCAGAAAGAGGCATTGAAAGCGTTTCGTACAGTTCTGGATGATTCTCAAGCTTAATGATCTTATTTTCCTCTTTCGTATCTATCAATCCGTGGTCAGCCGTAACAATAATAGTAGTGTTGGTATCTTTTATTGATTTTGCAAGTCTGGCAATTTTTTTATCCAATTGAATGAAGTGTTTTAATGCTTCCTTACTATCTGTTCCTTTGTGATGGCAAATAGAATCAAACTTTGCCCAATAAGCCAGCATGAATTTTCTTTTCTTGCTTTTTTTCATTGTGTTTTCTATCTGCCTGAAAAAATCATTCAAATTGGAAAATGCCAATCTTTTCGCCCCTTTGGAAGCTAGAAGCGAATAGACTGAATCGGAATAATTTTTATCCTTCAATGCGAAAGATTCTCCCTTTAATCCTTCAAAAAAACTTTTTTGACTATAGATATCTTCATATCTGACCTTTTTTTCAAGGCTTAAACCGCCGACTCTCGTAGCAAATGGCAATATAACTGAAACAGCTCCGATTTCCTTCAGATACATAAACCACCCGGTTAGCCCGTGTTGTTGCGGGGCAACGCCAGTTGTAAAACTTGTCATAGCAGAGGCGGTGGTGGCTGGAAGAACGGAAGTCATTTCGCCTTTCAGGTTATTATAAAGGAAACTGTCCTTGCCATACTTTTTAACATATTCATAGCCCATTCCGTCAACGACAAGAAGGATGATATTTTTATCAGAAATACTTTCAACATCAAAGCCACGCAAAGGCTGATACAGAGATTCTCCACCGAACGCCTTCTTGATGGAGCTCATCAAGTTCACAATACTGCCGCCTTTATAATTTGGAAGATTGAATTTATTTTTCATATAGTCATGCTATCATTAAAATAAGGTTTAATAAAGCGGACCGGAATAGTGGAAAATACTGGAAATATGTCCAGGAAACGCGCCTATTCCACAAAAAAGAGCAAATAAAAACTCTCATTCATCAAGTGCTTACCGCTCGCGCCCTACATGAATCAATTTCCTCCAGCTTTTCCCTCCCGATGATGTGCAGCTCGGAGATGGCGCGAGTAAGCGCCACATAAAGTAGATCCCTATCGATTTTTATTTTTTCTTCAGCGAAGTCCTTGTATTTGTCATCCGCGTAAGATGCGAACATTTCCCGGCTGATCCCGACCAGGATGACGATGTCGAATTCCACCCCCTGAGACTCGTTCATCGTCATGACATGGACTTTTTCATCTTTGGAAAAGAATTCCCGGAAATCCGAAAGATACTCGCTTTCTTTGGCTAAAATGCCGACAGTGGAATATTCCTTGCCCTTGAGTATTTTTCTGATCTGTTTGATTTCTTCCTCTTTTGTTCCTAAGATATATTCCCCTACTTCCGCCCCGTCCCTGAGCTGATCGATGATCTCGATATCATATCCAAGCTTCCTGATGAAAAGAAGGATGTTCTTGGTATTTCGATATACTTTTTCCAGAACGACTTTCCTTTCCCCGTCCATCCGCTCATCGATATCGTCCCACTGGCGGATCGTTCCGAGCTTCACCTGCTGGCCCATATCGCCGACATAGATGACAGCCCTGGTTCTCTCATTCACGCACGTTTTGATGAGATTCAGCTGGTCAGGCAGATAGTTCTGGAATTCATCGATCACTGCCAATGAATATCTCAACGGGACCGGCCCGCTTTTCTTCTTCACTTTCCCGTTCTTCTGTTCGACATAATATTCCCTCACCACGCTCAATTCCTTATTGCGCCCATGGAAAACCTTCAGGAGAAGAGTCAGATCGATCCTGTCATATATGCCTCCGATTCTCTGACGCTGGAACAGCTTCTTTTGATTTTGACTGAAATACGCATTGTATATCTTTTCCAGCATCGAAAGATCATTGCCTGTAATGTTCCTAGGCAGCCTTTTCAGCGATTTCAGCTTCTGGAATTCATAGAGATCCTTCTCGTATTCAGAATCCCCGTATCTGTCGACGAAAACGCCGTCTATTCCCAGAATCCCGAAAGCCCACTTCTGGAACGTGGTTATCTCAACCTCATCGATGCCGAGCTCCACCAGGAGATGGGAGAAATATTCCTTCGTTCCTTCATCCTGGACGAACACGATGATCGATTTGTTGGCATAGAGATGGGACAGATCCGGAGACTGGGCCAGATAGGCGACCCGATGAAGAGCCAGCGTCGTTTTCCCGCTCCCAGCCGGACCGGAAATGAGGAAAGGTCCGACGTGATGAGCCCTGATCACCTTGTCCTGAGCCTTCTCCATCTGAGCCACGATTTCCGGCAGGACGAATCCGGTTTTCTGAGCGGAAAAATATTCTTCATAAACCAATTCCCTCGGAACATCGATCCCTTCGGTCGATAGGAATTTGATCTTTCCGTCCACTATCATATATTGATCCTTTCGGAGGAGCTTCGCCTTCTGGATCATGCCGTCCGGCCGCTTATAGCTCACATATCCCGGTTTTTCGAATCGCATGACGGAAGCCGGCGCTACCCAGGAATATATCGATCTCTCATCGAAGCCGAATTTGCCGAAATATATTTCCGATTCCTTCTTGTCGTCCGGAAAAATGATGTCGCACCGCACGAAATATGGGGAACCTTCCAGATGCTCAAGTTCGCCCGTTCTTTTCTTGCCGTTGGCCAGGATGATGTTTTCCACCATCTGATCGGCATAGGAAAGGCTGCTGATCCGCTTCTTGCTCGATTTCAGATTGTTTTCCAACTCCTTAAGGCCGGCTTTGATAGCAGCACGAACGTCAGCCAGATGCGTCCTGGCTTGGGACAGGATTTTTTCCTTATTGATCATAGGGATTAAAAAAAGACTTATGCATAAGCCGGAAAATCGCCCTTTTAGATACAATTTATCCCTGCTTATGTTAAGTCGGTCGGGTTTGAAGTGATGTGATTCTCAGTTACAAGAATTTTCGATAGGTTCAAGATAGCATACTGAGGAAGTTTGTGCAAATTAATCGTATCTTCCATATTTTTCTATAAACAAAAAAACAAAGACCAGCCTTAAAAGACTGGCCCTTCAAATAATTCTTTCGGTCAAGATTGGCTATTGATATTTACATCCCGCTGGGTAATTTCCTTAATCACAAAAATTCTATATCCAGAGACATACAAGCCACAGCCGCTCACTTTACCATATTCGTAATTATTTTTCTAAATCTACAATGATGGATGTCGCGGCATTATTTTTTATCCATCTTGCTGCTTTCAGAGCATTATCTTTGGAATTGTATCCTTCCGTCCAGCAGACAATATAATTGTTCTTTGCCACAAGCCTACAATAGTACTTGCGATCACTGCCGCGGTAGATTTCAAATCTATTCATTCTTTGTGTTTATTAATATTTATTTAACTCCATCGGCATCGACCAACTTGCCGACTCTTATTATTTATTTTTAGCTTTTTAATATCTGTTCGATCAAATTAGTTGCTACTACCCAAAATAACTTTGCATCTCCAAGCTCTATACTCTCACCCATTCTTAATTCCTTTTCCGGATGAATGTAATTTCGATAATCTCTTATTATTCTGCTAAATTCGGCTGAAGGTTTTGAAATTATCTTAATTTCATTTGAAACATCAATAAAATCTTTTAACATCCACTCGGACAGCTGCTTCGGTTTACTTGTTTTCCCATCTTTGGGTGTTGATTTCTGCTTAAATAATATAGATTTATCACCCATTTTATTAATTTTGGCCATTAAAACTGACTCAAGCAACCCGCCGACCATGACCGTTGCTGCCAAGGGCGCATCATTATCAAGACAATTTCCAATCTCTATGCAACGTTTTTTTAATATAGAGATCATTCTTGGGTCAGATATCAATTCAGAAAAATCAGGAATTTCAATAACCTCGTCATATTGACCATTATTCAAATCGGAGCTATTGATTAGCTCTGAGCGTAAGTTAATTAAGTTAGTTTTGATATCTTTAATTAACCCTAAATATGAAGTTCTTTTGGTTCTAGTATCGGAATATTCTAGCAACTTAGAGTATCCCGTATCAAGTCTTGAAATATCAATGAGTCCCCTCGCATCCCTAAATTGGGATTGATACGTTTTAATCCAAGAAAAAGCCGTTGCCCTTATCAAGTCTTTTTCTTCTCTCGTATTTACATCTCTAATCTTTTTTTTCCCGATAATCCTTTTAAGATTTTCCAGCTCACTTATTACATCCTCTAAATTTTTAAATTTTTCCTCCATATTACGATTACTTTTTCTTGGCAGATTTTTTTGTCAATCTTTTTCTCGCCACCTTTTTTACTTTTTTTACACCTCCCCCTCCCGGCAAAACCATAGCGACCAGATTTTCTCCAACGGTGTTGATTTTATATTTTCCGTGAGCAATCTGATCAAGTATGCCTGACTGATTATATGCATTATTTAGTGTTTTGACTGGATTCGAAAGACGTTTTCTTGAAGCAAGTCGCGCCGCCTCAGTTAAATCACGACTGTCAATACTATCTTTTATCTGACCCTCTGGAGCCTCGAATCGATAATAATAAGCCACTACAGCAGCAAAATGAGTATCGTTTTTTGGATCCTTTAGTTCTATAAATTTTTTTATATCCATAACTCCAGTTTCATTTTTTTGTTTTTCTGGTATTTTCGCTCCTGAATCTAAGCCATCATTTTTTTCTGGTTTTTTATTTATTTCATAAATAGCTCCAAGTTTTTCGCATGCCCAACGAATTATCCTTTTTCTCTCTTCATCGTTGAAATTTTCTAGGGCTTTTACTAGTGATTTGACGGCTTCAAGATCATCAAATTCTTTTTTTGACTCTGGCATGATATTATGATTTAAAAATTATTTTTTAACATAATACAAAAAAAGGAAACCAGAAAATATACGCTGTCGCGGTATACTTTCCAATTTCCTCTTGTAAAAACAAAATTTGACTATTTAGTTTTTAGATTTGGTCCTTTTCAGTTAGCCGGACAAATCATAAATTTTCGGCTTTTCCTTTTGTTTCTGTTTTACGGTCTCAGTCTACCAGAATTACTTTATTTCGTCAAGTAAATTTCAGCAAGAACACAAAAAAACAGGGTTTTTCCTGCTTTATATCTTTCCAACAAGCTTTCGTAATTCTTTGTGATTAGTCCTGAGAATATAGAATCATATGCGTGAGCTGTACAAAACCCACGACTGCCGTTTTTATTTGGCTCGGCATGCCTTTGCTGTTCCCTGATTGCTCAGGGTCGACCAGCTGACAATGACCATATCCCTCCGCCACTTGCCACTTAAGGCAAACGGCGTTTCGTGAGTAATATTCTGCGGTCATCGTCGTATCTCCCTAGAAAGGAGGTGATCCATCCACAGCTTCCGCTACGGATGCCTTGTTACGACTTCACCCTTGTTACCGATCCTACCGTGGTCCCTGCTTTGAAACAGGGCCTTCGGGTATTACCAGCTCCCCTGGTGTGACGGGCG
>Ga0209373_10000981_pt1 | contig 37975 bp, 34 predicted proteins | sample Higcelweek5metaG_FD_187173 | JGI IMG/M metagenome (GOLD analysis project Ga0209373, IMG submission 187173) | Freshwater pond sediment microbial communities from the University of Edinburgh, under environmental carbon perturbations - High... | ecosystem: Environmental > Aquatic > Freshwater >... | reverse complement strand
GTTCTCACGAACAGATAAAACCTTTGACATGTTCCCACATACCTCAAAAACGCAAAAAAGGTCGTTGACCTGTTTCCACTAACGTAAGATACCAAAATTGGCAACTGACATCATAAAAAATGACTCGTGCCATGTCGAGACGGTCATGTGGATACAACGGAAAATGTGTTGATTTACAATTAAAATTGTGATTTTACAATTAAGATTGTTACTTTGCAAATAAGATTGTTAGAACTTTCATGACAGAGCAGATTAGCTGTTTTTTGCAAAATTAAGGGTCGAGATAGCAGGTCGATTGGTACTATTGGATTGAGGTTGATTTCCCCCTTTAGTAGTTGTGTTCGGAGGTGAAAACGTATGGTGGATAACCAAGAACTCTTGAAAAGAAGCGACGACTGGCTGATATATGCGATTCGACATCACTTGTGCGAGGAGCCGAAGGATTCTCTTGTCAATGTTAGAGATAAGGCTTTAGCAGATGAACGAATAAGAAGATACCTCTCGGACGTCGAAGATTATCATGCGACACTGGTCACGAATCATAAAAATCCGGATTTACCTATTCACAAGCTGTTGTTCTTGCTCGATCTCGGTTTTGATACAAAGATACCCCAAATTAGAATAGCCGTTCAGGAAATCCTGAAGCACCGAGATGACAATGGAATATTTCAGTCTATGACGAATGTCCCTAAACACTTTGGCGGTACCGGAGAGGACGTTTTCAGTTGGTGTTTATGTGATGCGCCGTTACTTTTTCTAGCTTTATTAAAAGCGGATGTCGACTATGAAGAATACATCCAGCCCGGTATAAGGCACTTAATATCCCTTCTCCGCGAAAATGGATTTCCCTGCGCAGTCTCACCGGAATTAGGGAAGTTCAGAGGCCCGGGGAAAAAGGACGATTGCTGCCCGTATGCAACCCTAATTATGGCGGACTTGCTCTCGTACATCCCGGAATATAAGAACTCTGCCATTGCTTCCACCGCGGTTCGTTCCATTTTGGACCTGTGGCAAAACAGTCTCTCGCAGCATCCGTACATGTTTTATATGGGAACGGATTTCCGCAAATTGAAAGCTCCGTCTTCTTGGTATGATATCGTCAGCGTGGCTGATGTATTGAGCAAATACGAGGCCATACATCGTGATCCTCGCTTTGTGGAGATGATTGCACTAATAAAAGAGAAGCAGGACAGCGAAGGGTTTTTCACGCCGGAATCCATCTACATGAAGTTGAACCGATGGGATTTTGGACAGAAGAAGCAGGTGTCTCCGTATTTGACGTATTTGTGTCGCCGGATTTTTGCAAGATTATAGCAAGCGTAGAAATCCGTGACAAGTGATTTGGCGGAAGGAAGCATTGCATGTCTTTTTCAAATATGACAAGCTGTTGTCAGGTTATGAGGATTATACTGATTTCATCACAATTGAGAGGGGGTTGTAAAAATGTCAATATTTGAGCAACTTCAAAAAAACAAAGGCACTACCTCATCAGCCCTTGGTAAAGAGCTTGCTAATGAAGTTTTGAGAGGAAACAACGATATTCTAATGGAAGCGATTCAACTTGTATCCTATGATGCAGGAAAAGAAAAATCGAAAAATGTACGAGCAAGTGCTGCAAAAATTATTGAGAAGGTGGCTGAGGAAAAACCGGAAAAGGTATCACCGTATCTCGATATTATTTTCCCAGCCCTTGCAGTGAAAGAACCACAAACCAGATGGATGATTATGATGACCTTTGGTTATTGTGCGAAACTGAATCAGGAAAAAACTGTTGAAGCCATTCCTTTTGCCAAAACATTTATTAAGGAACACCAAGGATTATGTTTGTCGGGAGCAGCAGAAAGATATTTAGGCCAAATTGGTGAGATTTCACCCCGAAATGCAGAAATTGTCTTTCCAATTCTTTTAGAGGCATTCGACGATCCATTACCTAATGAAATGGATTGGATTCTCGAAGCCTTTTGTCTTGTTTTTCATAATTTGTCTCCGAAAAACAAGGGGATTGTTGTTGAATGTGCAAACGAATATGTTGATTCATCCAAACCGTGTACAAAAAAACGCGCGGAAAAGATACTCAAATTGAGCAAGAAATCATGAGAAGTGCTTAGATCAGTGTTCAATGACAAGAATGTTAAGAATTATTATTTGATTCAGATCTTCTAAAATGGATTTTGTAACAAACTTAATTGTCACGTTTTCCGACAGTAGCCTATATTAACAGTCGATTTTGTAACAAACTTAATTGTCATTATGGCCCTTTTTTGTAACAAACTTAATTGTACTTCTACAAAATGTTGAAATACAATTAAGATTGTAACAAAAAGTGCAAAACTGTTACAAAACTTGCAAATTTGAAGCAAAATGTAATCATGTTGCACCTGCAACCTGTCTATTGATGTGTTTCTCCAAAAAGTGTTGACGTTCCATCCACAAGAGTGCGGATTTACGCATAATTTAGGAATAGATTGATTGACAAATAAAGGCGAAGGTCATACAATCAAATTACTAAAAATAGCGTATATACGCAAATAATAGGAGTTGCAAATGCTGATTGAAAGGGATTTGTATCTAAGAAGACTTATAGACAGAAAACACAATGGAATGATTAAAGTTATTACCGGGGTAAGGCGTTGTGGCAAATCTTTTCTCCTTACCGATATCTACAGTCCATACCTGCTTTCAACAGGGGCCGATGATAAACAGATCATCACCTTGGCACTGGACGATGATAATAATATAAAGTACAGAAACCCTATTGAGCTTGGCAGCTATATCCGGAGTCTATTGGTTGATAAGGATAGCATGTATTATATATTTCTGGACGAGATTCAGAAAGTTGAGGAAATTCAAAATCCATATATACAAGGCGTGGAATCCAAGATCGGTTTTGTTGATGTATTACTTGGCCTGATGAAGATAAAAAACGTGGATTTGTATGTAACAGGCAGTAATTCCAAGTTTCTATCGTCAGAGATCATGACGGAATTCAGGGGACGGGGCGATGAAATCCGTGTTTATCCCCTTTCTTTTGCTGAATTCTACTCGGCAAGAAATGGAAATTTTGCAGACGCCTGGAATGAATATCAAACATACGGCGGATTACCGACAATCATGACTATTCCGACTGAAAAACAGAAGGCAGATTACCTCAGAAATCTGTTTTCAAATGTGTATCTGAAAGATGTTATTGAACGTCATGGCGTAAAGAGCGTTGAAGATTTGAACGATGTTGTTAACATTCTTGCGTCATCCATCGGGACGCCAACCAATCCGACTAAAATTTCAAATACTTTTCTAAGTGCGAAGAAAACGATCTGCACCAATAAAACGGTATCGAAATACATTGACTATCTTGAGGAGTCATTTCTGGTTTCTAAAGCGAACCGATATGACATCAAAGGGAGACGCTATATTGATGCTAACCTGAAGTATTATTTTATCGACATGGGGTTACGAAATGCCCGGCTTAATTTCAGGCAACAAGAAGTTACACACATGATGGAGAATATTATTTTTAATGAGCTGCTGATCCGAGGATACAATGTCGATGTTGGCGTTGTTGAGATCAATGCGAAGAATGCCGAGGGAAAAAGCATAAGGAAGCAACTGGAGGTTGACTTCGTAATTAATCAAAGTAGTCAGCGCTTTTATGTCCAGGCTGCATATGAAATGTACACACCGGAGAAGCAAGATCAGGAGCGCAGATCCTTGATCAATGTTAAGGATTCATTTAAAAAGGTAATAATTGTAAGAGATGACATTAAACCGTGGCACGATGATAATGGTTTTATGATTTTGAGTCTAAAAGATTTTCTTCTCAATGAACGTAGTTTTGAGAATTTTTAATTTTCAGGAATCTCGCCAACGGAGATTATGACGGAGAACGTATCAATAACGAAGAAAGTGTTGTGTCGTGGGGATTTTACACTAATAAAGAACTCCGGTGGAGGGGTAGTAATTTCAAAAATATAACTACCAGCAAATAGCAGAATTGTTTGAAAGAGATGTTAATACGATTGGCAAGCATAATAATAATGCGTTGAAGGAAGAGTTGGACGATTCAGTTGTCGCAAAATTTGCGACAACTGCCGCGGACGGGAAAACATAGCAAGTAGATTGTTATGATTTGGACATGATTATATCTGTTGTATTGACGGGACGAAGGCTGCGGCTTATGTAAGAGAACAGGCTGCTTTGTGCGGTGTGAGAACAGATTGATCTGCATGGTGGTGTGGGTGGTGAGTAGAGACGGTTAGAACCAGAGTTTACGGGGGGAACGATATGTTCTTATGGGAAAAGCAAAAACTCGTTAACGAGGTCAAGAGTATAATCCTCGCTGCATTCCCCCGCAATCTTCACGATGACGTTGATGCTGTGATCAATGCTTGCCGCCCATATCTTTTCGGAAATGATGACGCACTATTGTATAACGCTAGAACCCATAAGCATAATTTTCAATTATCAATAGACGAACAAGTCGCTGTCCCATATCGTTTCTGGTCAGAAGATTTCTCTAATGAATTTGAATTACCTCCTCTGCAACAAACCATCCTGCACTGTATCTTTTCGAGAAACACCGACGGCTATATTCGAGAAAAACATATAAAAGCTTTGTTGACAGATGAAATTCCGGAATGGGTACTTCCGTATATCTTGAAATTAAGTGATGAATATGTAATTGAAATATTGGAAGATATTTACAGTGGATTGAAAGACAAAGATAATTCTGACATAAACAACATACATCCGAAAGGAGCTTGTTTATGTTTAAGTCAGCGCTGTATTTGGTATTTACGATTATCTGTATATTCTCGTTAGTTTATTTCATCCTGAGTCTATTTGGACCATCCAAAAAGAAATCCAACGTCTTAGCTTTTGCCCTCATTGTTTTGGATGTTATCATATACTGCTTGTTTGCTGGTGATTTTATCGATATTGGCCTGGAACTGCTTTTGGTTAATGGAGCCGCTTTCTTGGTGGCGGTGCTACTTGTAATATCGCTCATAATCTCAAATCTTAGTATTTCTACAGAGGACTATGGTTTTTCAAAAATCGTGGTTTGCATGCTTATTGCTATTCCGCTACTTGTTCTCCTGGTTCCATTTGCGTATGAGACATACTTGCTCAATAAATGCAGCTATCTTCTTACATACAATTATCAGAACGGCATAATTCAATCGGATGACACTTACATCGCAATAGTCGACGGGAAGCCTGTAAATGTATCTTTGCAGGAAAACATTCTGGGCAGACAGAGCACTACTTTCACTTCGGATTATAGGGAGTTTGTGCACTGCAATATTGTTTTCGAGAACGAAAACATCACATTCGAGTACCCGGAGGAAGCGCCGCAAGATGCCGACAAAATTTTGGCTGTTGCCGGAGATGCCAAGATAAGACAGAGCGCGGCGCTAAGTGCATCCGTGGAATACTTTCCAGAGGGTAACTACACGATTATTATCCTTTGTGATCGAGAAGATGGTGGTACTATTTTGGCCGAGTATTTCTATAGTGGAAGCGAACTTGTTGACGAGGTATCCACGATGGGCAATCTTAGCTCAGTCGCGTACTATGACTAACATTGGTGGGGATAAAGTAGAAATAAGTTGTGACAAAGGAAGTACACTTCTGATTAACTAGCAGGAGAAGTTGTGAAAAAAAGAACACGAGTGATTGTTATCTCAGTTATTTGCCTAATTTTGAAACATATATGAAGGCTGCGGCTTATGTAAGAGAACAGGCAGCTTTAGCCGGTGTGAAAACAGAATTTGGAGAATAGAAAGATGAACGACAAACTGAAGGGTCAGCTTGATTTTCTTATTGAAGCGGACAAGATGAAGTCTATTTTGCGGCAAACGCTCTTGATTGATAAGTCGCGTTGCGAAAATGATGCCGAGCATTCCTGGCATATTGCACTGATGGCGATGACTTTGGCGGAATACGCACCCTTTGAAATTAATCTTGACCGGGTTATTCGCATGGCTTTGGTTCATGATCTGGTCGAAATTTATGCGGGGGACACCTTTGCATATGATACAGCCGGATATCAGAGTAAAGATGAACGCGAAAACGAAGCAGCCGACAAGCTGTTTTCGCTGCTGCCTGTGGAACAAGGCTGTGTTTACCGAACCTTGTGGGAAGAATTTGATGCGATGCAAACGCCGGATGCGATCTATGCTTCGGCAATTGACCGCTTACAGCCTTTCATCAATAACTCACTGACAGATGGGCACACTTGGGTTCAGCATGGTGTAACCGTGGATCAGATCTATAAGCGCATGGCTATTGTAAAGGAAGCACTTCCCGCTTTATGGGAATTTATCGAGAATGTGATCGACGAGAACTTGAAATCCGGCAGAATAAAGCCGGCTCCATCAGCGCCGTTGGTCTGATATCTGCAAGCAAAAACGGCTTGAGATATAACCGGATTGAGGCTTATGTAGATCGTCGAAATGCAGCATCGACGCATTTACTGCGTAAAAATGGATTTCAATTTGAAGGCACATTAAGGGAGTGTGAATTTGAGCATGGCGCTTATGTGGATTTAGATGTTTATTCGATTTTAAGAAGAGAGTATGTAAAAGAAGAGAACAAATAATTTGCTGAATTGGTTTACTACCGGGGTATGTATTCGCTTGAAATGCATTCAGATCTTGATATGTTTCCGTGGACGCTGACATCAATAATGGGCACTCGGGCCATGTTGAGACTATCGTTTGAATACAAAGTAATTGCCATGTCCCAAAGAACATCCGCAAAAGAAGAAATGCCACTTGATTAAAATTTTAAATAGAAATAGTCTTAGTTCAGGCAGGAAGCGAGGTGGCCATATGGACGATTTGCTGTATCCGATGATTTTCAAGAGGAAATCATTTCATAAATTCTCAGGCAATTTGAAGCTGACGGATGCCGAGCTTTTACAGATCGAACAGTATATCGGCACGCTGACACCTCTTGTGCCTGAGATCAAGACGGCATGGAAGATCGTCCCGCGCGGAGAGACGTCCTGGAAGAGCGGCGAATATTGTATTCTGTTTTACAGCGAGAAGCGTGATTACTATCTTTACAACATCGGGTATATGGTCCAGCAACTTGACCTTTGGCTCGCGTCCGTGAACATCGGTGCATGCTGGCTGGGTCTGGGTCGTACGAAAGAGAAAAAATGTAACGGGCTTGATTATGTGATCATGCTCGGGATCGAAAAGGCGGAGGCTTCGGAATTTCGACAGGATTTCACGAAAACAAAGCGTAAGGAAGTGGCGGATATCTGGCAGGGAGAAGCTTTTCGCGGGATGGCCGATGTTGTACGCTACGCTCCGAGCGCCTGCAATACGCAGCCATGGCTTGTTCGCTCGTCGCCGGAAAAAATAGACATATACAGAGTCCTTGGCAGCCGCGGCATCATGCCGGTCCTGAAGGTGCCCTTCTATAATAAAATCGATACCGGTATTTTTCTCTTATTCATGGAGATCTGTTTACGGCGCGAGAAGATCAATTTTGAAAGAGAGCTTCTTTCCGATTCGGAACTTGGAAAAGAGAATCTCGTGGCAAGTTATACAATCGTTACGTAAGGAGGACAAGTGGATGATTTTATTAGTGGTGGATACGCAAAAAGGGAGTTTATACAAAGAACTGTATGCTTTTGAAATTGTAAAGGAAAACATTAAGCGCCTGATAGAGGAAGCTCGCAAATATCATGTTGAGGTCGTCTATGTAAGACATGATGGCGGTCCGGGTTCTGACATGGACAGGGAAACAGAAAACTTTGAAATATATGACGAGTTTGCGCCTTTGGGATCAGAGAGAATATTTGATAAAAATGTTAACAGCGCGTTTCATGAAACGACAGGACTTACAAGGTACTTGAAGGATAAAGAAGTTAAGGATGTTATCGCAATCGGAGTATCAACGGATTATTGTATGGATGCAACAATCAAAAGCGGTTTTGAAAAGGGATTTCATATGATTGTTCCGGCATATGCCAATTCTACCGACGATAATCCTTACTTTGACGGAGAGACTGCATACAAATATTTCAACGAATTCATGTGGACCGGGAGGTATGCACAGGCAGTTACTATGGATGAAGCGATTGAAATGATGAAAAGCATAAAATAGGCAGAGAAATAATCAGGCAGGCAGGAATCATAATGGATAAGACAAAGACCAACAGAAGAACAAGAATTCTCATCGCGACAATTGCGATACTTTGCTTTCAGATACTGTTTTTTCAACTGACGATTGTTATGCTTCAAAAAAGTGCAAAAATTATTCCGGGATTGTCGAACGATTGTTATCTTATGATCCATCACATATATATGTTTTTGCCGGTGTTTTTGCTCACTATACTGATAGGCAAATTTGCAAAAACAGACTTCGGGTACCATTTAAAAGATTGGAAAAAGGGACTTGGGTGGTGCGGTATCGCCGTTGCCATTATCATAGCAATAAGGATTATTCTTAAAATCGTGTATGTTTCCTGGGGAGTTCATTTCCGGTTGGACACATTCATTTTCCAGCTTGTTTTCTCGGGTTTGGGTGAAGAAATATTGTATAGATCTATACCGCTCTCGATCTTGCCGCTCGTATGGGGAGATGAGATGAGCATTAAGATCGGGAAAAAATACAAAGTCTATATTGATGTTCTGATATCCGCATTGTTCTTTGCCTTGGGACACATTTTTTTCCAATTCGGCGTGAGCGGAATCAACTTCAGTTGGGTGCAACTTGTCAGTGCCTTTTTGATCGGGATTTGCATCGGAATGATTTATAAGAAAACGAACAGTGTGTGGACATGTATGATCATACATGGGATTGTGAATATTATAGCCGTAACAATTTGATCAGCTCCGAAGCCCTTGATCGCACCTTATCAAACTGACCGAAATTGTTAATAGTGCCCCATACTCATTGAAATTGTCTGTACTCTTCTATATGATGAAAGCATGAAGAAATTTGAAGAAATCTCCATCGCATTATTGCTGAATGATTTTCATAATGAATATAGCATGGCCGTCTATCGGGGTGCTAGATTTGTTGCCGAGGAAATGGGTATTTCGCTCGCTACGTTTGGCGTCGGCTCTATTGAGAGCCCTGTTCAGCACATGGGAATGAGAAACCGGCTGTTTTCTTTAGTCAATCCCGATGACTTTGACGGGATATATTATGTTTCTTCTTCACTTTCCAATTATATCGGGTCGGAACGTTTTCTTGAGTATACGGCGAGTTTTGGGGATATACCTTCAGCACATGTTGGCATACTGCATGATTCGGTTTTGACCTTCGGAATTGATAATTATTCCGGTATGTATGATGCGGTCAATCATTTGATTACGGAGCATGGTCGCAATAAGATTGCCTATATTAGCGGAACACATGGTGTTTATGAAGCGGATGAGCGGTTCAGGGCGTATAAGCAGGCTTTACTGGATAATAATATTGAGTACGATGAGCGCTATGTTTATGATGGTTCTTTTATTCGCGATGACGGCTTTTCGGCGGTAAAAGCCTTTTTAGATGAACGAAAGCTTGAAATTGACGGTTTGGTTGGAGCCAATGACCACATGGCCTTGTACGCCATGAAGGCATTGCAAAAAAGAGGTATTTCTGTACCGGAACAGGTTAGTGTCGTCGGCTTTGACGATTTGACAAGTGCCAGAAGTTGTACACCCGCGTTGACGACGGTCCATCAGTCCGCCTTCGACTTGGGCGCTTTTGCCATGCGTCGCCTTACCGAAGGTATCCGTGATGGCAACTTAGAGATACGGCATGAGCAGTTACCTGCGCCGCTGACAGTGCGACAATCCTGCGGTTGTAAGGCCGGTACGCCGGCAAATTCTGCAGCCAGTAATGAAGAGTCGCCGGACATGTTGTCTGAAAATGACAGAAGCGAATGGGAAGAGCAGAGATCCTTTGTGAATCTTATGACGCGGGACTTGATTGGAAATTTCGAAATCGATGAGATTTTTTCGGTTCTGCGGGGTCAACTGAATTATCTTGGTATAAGTAATTTTTCATTGTCTCAGTATGTAGGGCAGGGTCGGGCGGAAATTTTGTTTGATCTGACCGGTCACCGCGGGGAGAAATTTCAGGAAAAACAACTGATCAGAGGCGGTCTTGCCCGTTTGCCTCGTCCGTATTACTGTCATGTTTTGCCGCTTTTCTATCGGAATGAGGATATTGGTTTTTTTGTTTCCGATGCAGGATCGAAAGATGTGCCTGTTCTTGAGATTATCAGAGACCACCTTTCCGGTGCCTTAAAGGGTGCGCGCCTTCTGGAAGCGGCGAAGAGGCATGCGGATTTCTTGCGAATCGAGGTTGAGCAGCGGACGCAAGAGTTGGCAAATCGTACGATTGAGCTTGAAAAGGCGCTGGACGTTGTTCAAGAGACCAGCGAAAAGCTTGAGCGCTTATCCGTTATAGATGAGTTAACCGGACTTTATAACCGACGCGGCTTTTTGACTCTTGCCAAACAGCAGATCTCCTTAAGAAAGCGGAATAACATCAATCTGTTGCTGGTTTATTTTGATATTGACGGTATGAAGAAGATCAATGACACGTTGGGCCACTCGGTTGGCGATTACGCCCTGGTGTCTTTTGCCGACTTGCTGAAAAGGGCTTTTCGCAGTTCTGACATTGTTGCCCGTATTGGCGGCGATGAGTATGTCATTCTGGCCATCGAATGTTCCATCCGTGAATATAAAATAATCAAGAGCCGCCTGGATCATTCTATTGAAGCGTTTAATGCATCGGAGAATCAGCAGTTTCAACTGTCCGTCTCCTCAGGTGCTGCTCCATGCAACCCCGATACGACATTTACAATTGAGCAATTAATGGAAGAGGCGGATGCCGAACTCTATAAAGAGAAGAAGAGAAAAGGCTCCACTCGAAAAACGGAAATTTGAGCCATAGGGTCACGCCATCTGAAGTCTTCCGCACGGAAGACTTTTTTAATCAGATAAGTTACACGATTTCCTTGGGCATCACTACATTTGACGTGGAGGGCTCAAATCTAGAGCTACCGGTTATGACGTGCTTCCTGTCGCTTCAACTTACTTAGTTTAACTACACAGATATCTACATTTACGAGGGCAAATTCAAATGTGAGTCAATGGAAGATTAGCGATATATTTATGTGACGCGGCACCACGCCATTATGTTTAGCTATCCTTTCCCGCATGAGAATGTCTTGCCCTTTGCTGTGCCCATTCTTAATAAGGTCTTTAACTTGCCTCCCTTATGCCGTTCAACAAGATCAGGAAGTGTGCAAGGGCATGTTCTTTCAATTCAAAGTCGGGATATCGGATGCACCACTCATAGCTGAGTCCCCTTAAGGCCATGACAAAATGCTTTGTCAAAGTATCAACAGGAAGTTTTGTTTTAAATTCCCCACGTTCTATACCCTGCCCAAGTACATCGGAAAATATTTGATACAGTTTCCTGTTGTAGCCCTTGACCGCATCCATATTGAAGGATTCCGTGAGCTGTATCTTGTAGACAATACTCATCCTGTAATAACCAATTGCGTCGGTGAGAACGTCGGCTATTTTTGCGATCAAGGAGAGAAGCATATCGGTCGCCGTTATTCCGGACGGAAGCGTATCGAGATGGGCTTTATAATCTGCGTCAACTCTGTCGACATAGTCGGATAAAAAAGTAGCGATTAGTGCGTCCTTCGATTCAAAATAAATATAAAAAGTGCCTTTTGATACGCCAGCCGCCTCCACAATGGTGTCCACAGTAACGTCACTAAAGTCGAATCGGCTGAAGAGCTCCTCCGCGGTTTCAAATAATTTCTGTTTCGTTTTCTCGCCCTTTCTCATTTTGCGTTTCTCCTTCCTCAGGTTAATAAAAACAGCTTGTAAAAAATTCCTATTAATTGAATTATACCAAAAATTACTATATAATAGCATGAAATATGACTGGAGTCATTATTTGCCGGTTATATAACATACTTGTTTGATTTAAGGAGAGTGGATCTTATGAAAACACAAAAGAAGTTGTTGTCCCTTGCTCTGGCGATTTTGATGGTGATCTCGCTTCTTCCTGTTACTGCGGTGCCTGTCCAGGCTACTGAACTCACGGATTATTGGACAGATGAGGGAAATGTATCTGAGGCGGCTCCTCCCTATGACTCGGGCACGAAGACTTATACCATTTCGACTGCAGCGGAATTGGCATGGCTGGCGAATTGGATTAATGATATCGGTTCTCCTTATAGCGGATTCACATTTAAATTGGTTGCTGATATTGATTTGTCGGGACATTTTTGGGTCCCCATTGGCGCTTTTAGTCCCACACAAAGATACTTCAGTTACACTTTCGACGGTAACGGAAAAACAATATCCAACATGACCATAGGTACAACATCTTCTCCTTCAATACTTGGGGAAGTCGGCCTTTTTGGTTATGCCAACAAGGCAACTATTAAAGACGTCAATATTACGAATATATCAATCTATGCTGACTTGGGAACTTCTCGTATAGCAGCCGGGGGGATAGTTGGACTAGGGTATGGTTGCACAATATCAGGAGTCTCTGTTTCGGGGGTAATAAGTGCCAATAGTGGATCTTCTTACAGTGGAATCGGAGGTGCTGCAGGTGTGTTGTACGCTGCAGGGATGTCGCCCGATTACATATTTAACACCATAGAAAACAGCGCCTCCACTGTTAGCATAATATCGAGTGGATCTGCTATGAGTGCCGGAGGCTTAATTGGACGCACAGAATATAGCCATATCACAAACTGCCGAAGTTCACAAGATATATTGGCAGCCGGTGCGAAATATGCAGGTGGTCTTATAGGATTTGCGTCTTATAGCGGCATAATAACCGACAGCTATGCTTTGGGAAATGTGCTCGGTTCCAATAATACAGATGCAGGGGGTTTGATCGGGCACAGTTATTTCGACTTGGAAAGCTGTTTTGCGTTAGGAAATGTGACAGGCGGAGTTTCAGGCGGCCTAATCGGATATGGCAGAGCGGGTAATCTCAACAACTCTTTTGCGTTGGGAAACGCATATTCATCAGGAGCTGTTGGCGGCTTGGTAGGAATTAGCTCTTATACTGGTCTTCTCAGCGTCACAAACTGCTATGCTGTTGGAGATATTGAAACGACACAATCAATGACAATCAATCAATACGCAGGCGGATTGGTCGGCGGAAGTTTTAATGCATCGACGATAATTACTAATGCCTATTGGAATAGTGATGCTATACAGATGGTAAACCATATCAACCGTGATACAGCTTCGAAGATAGGTGTAGACCGTATACCCGGCGTTTCCACAGCGAAGTCCCAGTCCGAAATGACTGATGTTGTTTTTGCTACGCTGTTGAATGAGAATAAGGGAGACTCGAGGTCATGGACGTCTGTCGATAGCATAAATAATGGGTACCCCTATCTTGAGGGATTGTATTATACGACACCTACCTACACAGCAACATTTGAAAGCCAGGGCGGAAGTGTAGTAGATCCAATTACGGATATTGTTCATTATGCAACAGTCACCTTACCGGTCGCTCCCACAAAGGCCGGGTTCGTGTTTGGTGGCTGGAACACAGAAGAAGCCGGAACAGGAGCAACATTTGATGGAACGATTCCGGTAACAGCAAATATAACCTTATACGCTCAGTGGACAGCTGAAACCTACACCGTAACCTTTAATAGTAACGGCGGAAGTGTAGTAGATCCAATAGCCGATATTGCTAAAGATGGTACAGTAACCTTGCCGGTCGCTCCCACAAAGGCCGGGTTCGTGTTTGGTGGCTGGAACACAGCAGAAGCCGGAGCAGGAGCAACATTTGATGGAACTACAACAGTAACAGCAAATGTAACCGTATATGCTCAGTGGACAGCAGAAACCTACACCGTAACCTTTAATAGTAACGGCGGAAGTGTAGTAGATCCAATTACTGATATTTCTTATGATACGACAGTAACCTTGCCGGCCGCTCCCATAAAGGACGGGTTCGTGTTTGGTGGCTGGTTCACCGATGATACAACCTTCCTCACTGCATTTACAGCAGAAATTCCGGTAACAGCAAATGTAACCGTTTATGCTAAGTGGACAGTCGTACCAACGATAACACCGGTACCAACGATAACACCGGTACCAACGATAACACCGAATCCGACCGCACCCACAGTAAGCTACCAGGCCCATGTTCAAGATGTTGGCTGGCAGGACTATGCCAGCAACGGAGAAGTATCTGGAACCAGTGCGCAGTCCAAGCGCATGGAAGCCATTCGCATTAAGCTGGAGCTTCAGGGAATCACCGGCGGTATCGAATACCGGACCCATATACAGGATATCGGTTGGCAGGACTGGGTCGCAAACAATGCCTTGAGTGGAACGAGCGGACAGGGCAAAAGACTCGAGGCCATTGAGGTTCGGTTGACCGGCGAAGCAGCGACGCTTTACGATGTCTACTATCGCGTGCATGCACAAGATACGGGCTGGATGGATTGGGCGAAAAATGGTGAGTCCTCCGGAACGGCAGGGTATTCGTATCGCCTGGAGGCGATTGAGATCAAGTTGGTTGCAAAGGGAGAAGCTGCGCCCGGAGCTACGACAAAACCATTCATCGATCGCTATTCGCCAACAGTCAGCTATAAGACCCACGTTCAGGATATCGGCTGGCAAGATTATGTCAGTAACGGAGCGGAATCCGGAACTTGCGGACAATCCAAGCGCATAGAAGGCATTCAGATCAAGCTCGAGAACATCGCGGGCGGAGTCGAATACAGCGCGCATATCCAGGATATCGGATGGCAGAACTTTGTTGAAAATGACGCCATGAGCGGAACGAGCGGACAGTCGAAAAGACTTGAAGCGATCAAGATCCGTCTGACGGGCGAAGCGGCAGAAGCATACGACATTTATTATTGCGTACATGTCCAGAACACGGGCTGGCTCGATTGGGCTAAAAACGGGCAGTCCGCGGGAACCGCCGGATTAGGCTATCGACTTGAGGCTATAAAGGTCATCCTTGTACCCAAGGGAGGACCTGCTCCGGGTGCGACGGCGAGAGCTTTCGTGAAGGGTTGATCCACAGTCGAGGACTTAGTAATTAAAGACCAATAGAGATTGTCTCAAAAAGTGATATGCTCCCTCATAAGGAGACAGAGAATCAAGAAAACTCTGTTTGATGATAGGGAGCATATCACTTTTTAACAGCCTCATTATTTGACCTGTTAAGGCGTGAAACGAGCAATTAACCGTGCTTTTCGAGGGTCGTTTGTTAAATTGGTTGTGTCCAAAAAAGTTACGTCGGAGAGATATACGTTTTCCCCCTCCTGCACATTTCCTCAGTAATTTGAAAAGTATAAGCACTTTTATAGTCAGAGAATATTCTACTTTAGCTGGAATATTCAGACACTTTTTTCTCAAAATGAGCCCGTGATTATCGCCAGCTTACGATGTAACATTTGCCTGTGATTCCGGGAATAAATGGCTACAGGCTCATCAGATGACAATTAACGGGAATAAATCAAACATCTTGATTAATGATATGATTGCATGTGGTCAAAATATGGACATTAAGACGTCTAAGTGTAGAAATAAATAGACAGAAGTGTTCGATTATTCCGGTAAAGATAATAAGTCATAAAAGACACATTAATAAGTATAATAGTGCTTAATAGGCAAAGTATTGCGTATAAAACATGAAGCGCTGTTTGGATTAATAGGGCGATAGAACAGTTCTTTGGAATGATTGTTGAGAATATGTTTCGGGAGTGCAAATTCCGTTGAATTATGTAAAGATATCCATATCACGCGAAGGGGAGTTCCGGTAGTAGAATAAACATAGGGCAGACATGTAACGGTAAGAAAGATTCCTTTTATCATCTGGTCGGGATGAGTTCAATGTGCATAAGAGAAGACATTCGTGAGATCCAACAATTCACGCCGATTGGGTTAGATTATGAGGGAATGAGCAATGAATATTTATGACACAATCCTTTCGAACAACCAGAGTAACGGCACGAAAATCGCTCTCGCGATCGAGCCGGTGGATCAGGGGTATCGATCTGTAACATACTCCGCGATGTTTGAGGCAGTTGATCGCATGGCGGAGGCTCTTCGCACGCTTGGCATGCATCCGGGAGACCGGATAGCACTCATCTCCGAGAACAGTCCCGAGTGGATCATCGCTTTTCTCGCGGTTGCAAAGATCCGCTGTACAGCCGTGCTTATTGATGTGTCGCTTACGCCGAGCGATCTTTTGCGCTATATTGAGAAATCGGATCTTCGTCTGATTCTCATATCACCTCGCGTGAGAACCGGATTTGACGGCCTCTTCCTTACTGATATTCCCTGCGCGGATACGACAGCCGACGCGAAGCTTTTCGCGGATACGGGCTTCTCGGGGAAGATCCGGGACGAGATCATCGCAGGTGATGAGACGATTGCGGCGATTATCTATTCTTCGGGAACGACCCGTACACCGGCAGGTATTATGCATTCGCACGATGCGCTGATCCGCTCGACGCTGATGTGCGCCGAGTGCAACAATCTTGACGAGACCGACAAGTATCTGTCCGTCGTTCCGAACAGCCATATTTACGGACTGATCTGCCTGGTATTGGGTCCGATGCTGATGCGAGGAGACGTTTTTTTCATCGCGGAGAATACGCCCGCGCAGATTATGAAGGCCTTCGCCGAATATCGTCCGACGATTTTTCCCTGCGTCCCGCGCGTTTTCGAGTTGTTCAGGACGGAGATTGAGAAAAAAATTGCGGCCGATCCGAAGTCGGCGAAACTGTTCAGAATCTTTTTCCCGATTTGTTTGAAGCTTCGCCAAAGAACCGGAATCAATCTGGGCAAGAAGCTTTTCAAGGCGATTCACAAGGGATTCGGCGGAAGAATCGAAGTGTTTTGTTCGGCGGGAGCGCCGATGGATCAGAAGACCGCCGAGTTCTATCTCGGTACCGGCTTCAATATGCTGATTACCTATGGTGCGACCGAGACCAATATCCCGACGCTCGGCAATTACGGGAAAAAGCTCACTGCGGATTCCTGCGGCCGTCGCTATCCGGACGTATCGGCGGAAATCAGTGAAAACGGGGAGCTGATGATCCGTTCGGATTATATGATGAAGGGCTATTTCGGCGAGCCGGAGATGACAGCGGAGGCGTTTGAAGACGGATGGTTCAAGACCGGAGATCTCTGCCGCATCGATCCGAAGGGACACTTCGTAATCACCGGGCGCAGGAAAGAGAACATCGTTCTGGCCTCCGGAAAGAAAGTAACGCCCGAAGAAGTCGAAGCTGCGTATAAGTCGATACCCGGTGTAAAAGAAATCGTCGTAGCCGGTGTCCTGGCAGCGGGTAAGGGATACGACGAGGTCAATGCTTTTATCGTACCTTCGGAAATGGGGGCGCAGCGCGATGTGATCGAGGGTCGCATCCGGGAAATTGGGACAATGCTTCCCGCTCATATGCGAATCACAACGGTTCATTTCATGGAGGAAATCCCGAAAACATCTTTGCAGAAGCCCAAACGGTATCTTTTACGCAAAGCCGCCGAGGAAGAGATGAGCAGGGACGTCCCCAAGGCCGACGCTGATCGTTCATTGCTTACCACATTTGAGGAGCTGATCCGGATCATTGCCCAAACCATTGGATGGGAAGAATCGCGTATCAAACCGGAATTTGGACTTTATACCGATCTGGGAATCGATTCGCTTCAGTCCATCGAACTCGCAATCTCTCTTGAGGAACGATTCGGATTCCCGGTCGACAAGACTTTTTCGCGCGGCACGACAGTTCTCGATGTGCTGTCTCTCATCAAGAACAGAGAAGGGATTAAGCCGGATGCTGTAATCTCGTCGCTCTATCCACGCAAGAAAAAGTTCGGTGATTACTTCCTCTTTCGCCAGGTAAGTAACCTGGCCAGGTTCATCTACTCCATCCGATTCGATAACGAATCGGTTTTGCCCGAGGACAGCGGTTATATCCTTTGCGCGAACCATGTATCGAACTTTGACTACCTTTGGCTGGCCGCAAAATTCAACCGGAAGCGGTTCGAGAAGTTCTGCTGCATGGCCAAAAAGGAGCTTTTCGAAAAAGGGGGCATCAGCAAGACGCTGTCGCAGGTCTGCGGCATGATTCCGGTAGACCGATTGAATTTTCACTCCGATACGATGAAGAGCTGTGAGAATATTCTTCGCGAGAAATGGGGACTTCTGATCCATCCGGAGGGCACGAGAAGTGTGGACGGTGAGCTGGGGGCTTTTAAAAAAGGTGCAGCTGTCCTGGCAATTGAATCCGGCGTACCGATCATTCCCGCGTATATTCACGGTGCCTACGACATATTCCCGAACAACATCAAGATGCCGAGGCTCTTTAATTTCCGGCGCATGAAAAAATACGCGGTGAACGTCTTCTACGGCAATCCGATTTTCCCGAACGGACAGAGCGCGGATGAATTGATCGAGCAAGTGAAAGAATCGATCCTTGATCTGAAAAAGACGGCGGTCTCTCGAATAAAGTCCTGGCACAACGGAACCGCGAAAGATTGAACTAGGAGATAACAGGTGGAGTAAAAGCTTCCTCGCTAATTTCAAGACAGAAGCCTCAAACCGGACACGCACAAAATGAAGGCATACCCGACGAACGCGGTATGATTTAGAACAAGCCTTCCCCGGTTACCTGTAACGAACGAAAATCATAGAAACGGAGTCATTGCGCTATGCGGTTGTTTTCCATGAAAAGAAGAAATTCCTTGTGTGCCCTGACCATGATTCTGGCGCTGCTACTTTCTTCCTGCTCGAATTTATCCCAACGTGAGCCGAAGGTCTATTCTCCCGAATTGCTTCCGGAGGAAAGAGCAAGTATCGTTCTCGGCAAGTTGTCACCGGAACACGAGTATTATCAGGAAGTGACGACGCTCGATCCCGAATGTGTGGGCTACATCCAAGAGTTGTCGATCTACGATGCGGAGATCAATGACACTTTTGTGGTTCATATTTCTCTTCCTCCGGATTATCAGGAGGATCAGAAGTACCCGATGGTCGTTATGACTGACGGCGTCTGGCGCTTAAGCGACCATCCCGAACTCCGGCCGATGATGGTTTCCGGTGAGATTCAGCCGGTGATCTTAGTGAGCATCGGATACCCGAACGGCTACGCTTATCGGGATATTCGCGTGAGAGATCTGGTGGATGGCGCGGAGAGCTATCTGCATTTCATCGTAGATAATCTGGTTCCGTACCTCTCGGAAATTTTCCCGGTCGATTCGGAGAACATGACACTGACCGGCCATTCTATGGGCGGATTCTGGGCGATTTTCGCGATGTTCAATAACGACACCATCGGGAAAAACACCTTCAAGAACTTCTACATCGGCAGCCCGTACTTTCCTGCGGAAACGAATGGTATGAATATCGAGGATATCGAAAAGGCCTATTACGCGAGGAAAAAAGAATTGGATTATAACGTCTATATCTCGGTTGGCGGGGAAGAGGGTAAGGGATACATTCCTCCGCTCAACGCATTTGTCGGGCTCCTCGAAGGCCGAAATTACGAAGGGCTCGTAATGGAATACGATATCATTGAAGGATACGTGCATGATACGGTTTTCAAGCCCTCGATCCGTAACGTACTGCGGATGTTTTACGGGACAGAGGAAGGGTGACACGGAGTATATATGGGCGACTTGAAAATAGTAAGGCCATCAGATATATATGCAGATCAGGTCATGAACTATCGAAAAGAGATGCTCGAAAACGGCGATAGTCTTGCCGGATGTGCCGGTCTTGAAGATGTCGAAGTTTTTTCAGAATGGATTGATTTTGAAAACAGGCTCAAAACGAAATACAAGGACAACTATGTTCCGTCAGAAGTCTTTTTAGCTGTAAGAGCATTGGATGACAAGCTCGTTGGGATTGTTGATTTCAGACATCCGTTGTCAGAATTTATGCTTAATTACGGTGGAAATATTGGCTACAGCATTCGTCCGTCTGAGCGGAGAAAAGGATATGCAACAGAACTTCTGGGGTTGCTACTGCCGATATGCCGTGAATATGGCGAAAAGAAAGTATTACTGACCTGCGATAAAAATAACGAAGCATCCCGCAGAACCATTGTCAGCAACCGTGGCGTTCTTGAAAACGAGGTTAATGATTCTGTCGGGCTTGGCAAATCCGGGATTATTCAACGTTTCTGGATTGAATTATAAACGGAGACGAGAATAACCGGCTTGTCGATTTATTCCAACTTAAATAGGAGAACAACAAAATGAAGTTTATTATTACGGGCTCAGGCGGTTGTGTTTGTACACCTAAACCTTTATGTCAGTGTAATGTTTGTGTTGAAGCAAGGAAGAAGGGTTATCCATATAAAAGATGTGGATGCAGTTTGTTTTTGGAAGATATTTCACTATTAATTGATACACCTGAAGACATAGCGATTGCGATCAATAATGCCGATATCAAAAAAATTGACAGTATTATCTATAGTCACTGGGATCCGGATCATACGCTTGGAATGAGAATCATGGAGCAGCTGCGACTTGAATGGCTTGATTATTACGACAAAATCCAACCTGAAAATCCGATCCGAGTTTTTGCGCGAGCAGATGTAATGTCCGATATTAATCAAATTTGTAGCAAATATGGTTCATTACTTGATTATTATGAGCACATGGCCTTAATAACACGCACTATCGTTGACTCTGATATTGAAATAAAAGATATCAAGATAACGTTGATTCCTGTGCAAAGAAGCAAGGGCGTTTCCGTATTCGTATTCGAATCGCACGGCAAAAAGCTTGTATATGCACCGTGTGATTGCATTCCTTTTCCAAACGAAAGTATTATTAAGAATGCAGATATGTTGATAATTGGCAATACATATATCGGAAATGTATTGAAAAACGGTAGAACTATCACTGACGTTCATCCCTTACACAGTGAATTGCACAGCATGAGCGATATACTGGAAATTGTCGAAACTATGGGAATAAAGAATACTGTTATTACGCATATTGAAGAGGATTGGGGTAAATCGTACTCTGATTATCTTACGCTTGAAAAGCAATACACAAATGTAAGATTTGCCTATGACGGTATGATTGTCGAGTTGTAGATTATTAGTGGCTGATCATTTCCCTGAAAAGCAAACAGAATTACTGTGAGTTACGATCTGAAAACGCGTTAGCTGTGCGAAGGAGTTGCAAACGCGACGATGAGATCCCCAAAATAAAAGTTGGAAATCGCAGCGCGACGTCATCATGAAAAATAGAAGGGCTTCCGAAGTCTATGATTGACCACGGAAGCCTTTATTTATTGTGTTTTTCTTTTTCGACCGGTGAGGGCTTCGATATGTTAGGGGAGACCGTTAAGAGCTGAATTGACGCGATAGGCAATGTAAGCGAATAGAATTACACATCCGATCAAACCAACGATCATCTTAATCGGGATGCGTCTTTTTTCTGTTGACATAACTTCTTTCCTTTCTGCATTTGTATTTTTGCGGGGGGTAAATGATACGCAAATTTCTTTGCTATAGGGATAATATATCATTTTTGATTGATTTACCATAGTTCGGAATGCTACTTACCTGCAACAAAAAAGAATCTCGGAAAGCGGAATAGAATTTCGCCGTTTTTTTACGTAGTATAGACATCTTTCAGACGGCCAAGATAATCGTCTTCAAAGGAATGTTTCTTATCTTCCGGCAATACAGAAAGGTAGGGAAGCATTGCCGGCGCCGATTGGTGAAACGGGACTATTTATATCTTTATGACAATCTCCTCACCATCCTGCGGTATGAATAAGCGCTCCGAAAAACCTTTTCGCTCCGCATAATCACGGAGCATCTTGCGCGAAAATAAACAATGGTTATAGGATTCCATATGAACGGCGATTATTTTGGCGGCGGGTAGGTGCTTTGTGATCTGTGCGATGTCATATCCGCACATCGTAATGCGTCCACCTAGCAAGAATCGCGCGGCTCCGGCATTTGCGATGACAAGATCCGGTTTGTATTTTGTCAGGGCATCATCAACTTCCGGACACCAGATTGTATCCCCCGTCACATATACGACCGGTTCATTTTCAGCCCGAAGGACATAACCGGATACCGGGCCCATACGAACGCGAATCATGCCTTTCCCGTGCTGACCTCCCGTTCGGGAAATCGTTATTCCGTTCCAAACCAGCTCCTCGGTTACGGGGTGAATGGCTGTAAATCCGAGCCTTGTAAATCGGTTTACATCTTCTTGCTGACACAGGATCGGGATATCCTTGGGCATTCTTTTTTCGGATTCTTTGTCAAAATGATCCCCATGCGTGTGTGTCACAAGTACGGCATCCATAGAAAGGAGCCAGTCATCAAGCTTTTCATCTTCAATCGGCAGATCGGTAAGCGGATTTGCCCGCATACGAGGTGTTTGGGGGATTGGCGGCAGAGTTCCTTTTCGACTCAACACCGGATCAATCAGCAGACGTTTTCCGCCGATTTGGATGACTGTTGTGGCGTGTCGGATTAGTTTGAATTCCATTCGCTTTTTCCTCCCGTTGAAAGAATCTGATTTTCTCATACATCCCATTATACTTGTTTTAGAAACTGTGTCTCCTTCGGTTGAAGCGGTATAATTGAATGAAATGGCACCGGAGGTCGGATGACCTATGTTCGTGACAGAGCAGCGGGGTTAAGAATGAATATCGATTTGAAAAAATTGGATGAGTATAAGAAGGCCGCCTCTCTTCACCGCATATATGGGAGACTGTGTATTCCGTTGTATATTTTTTGGGTAATTATAGGAATAGGCTTAATGATTGCAGATATTGTGCGTAGCGATAATCAAGATGCCAATGGATTCCGGATTGCCGCGGAATTCATTATCGCGCTTGCTTTCCCGGTCGCAACTTTTCTCTTGATGATACCTCTAATAATTAATGAAAGTAGAAAGTTCGATATTTTGAGAAAAGAACTGTTTGAATCGAAAATGCTTGCGGAGGATATTCTCAAACTCGGAGAAGAGAATGGTATTGATCTGCTGGATGTAGCAATTGCAGCAAGGTGTATTCATGAACTCGGATGGGAATATGTTCCGGAAGAGTATGGGAAGGACCGCATAATGCCGGACAAGAATTTACAGAAAAAGGGCAATAAGTAAATGTTTAAAGTTATTGCAAGGGGCCAGAGTCATCTTGACGCCGAATATAACGGAAGAAAAGTAAGATTTCACGGAGACGGTATGTCCGGTCGTGGTTTTCTGGCATGGGCTAATTCTACGGATTGGCTGGGTTTCGTTGCTCCAATGACTGTAGAAGAGAAAATGGAAATTATGCGGTCTGCACTTCAATATTATGGGGATGATGATACCTTCATTGATTTTATAGCCGAAATAACCGGAAAAAACTACGAGGAATGGATTTATTATGATTCACAATGTGAACCGTACGCATATATTGACGGTAAATATATTAAGTCGAGCAAAGCAGATTCAAACTGCATTTGCGGATGTTATGACGAAATGGATGGATTTTCTGAAAACGTATATAAGCGGTTAAAGTATGCCATAGCCAATTGCGTTGAGTATAAACCGGTCAAACAGGATTACATACCCCATAAACTGATCGAAAAGGTTCATGTATGGAAGAGATATGGGAAATACAAAGAAAAATGGTATAAGTGTATGAAGTGCGGCCAGGTTTGGAGACTCGTCCATCCCAAAGACTCCTTTAAAGGGATATGGAGAAGGGTCAAGTAAGTGTCAAGCATAAGAGGCGATTCTCAGGCGGGCGATCGCAGGGTGCAGTGCTGACGAACAAGAATTATCGGATATTTTTCTGAACAGTTGTATAATAATTAACCATAATGTCTCAATTTCTCCCGGAGGCGAACAAGATGGAATCTGCGAACGAACAAACATATACTTTTGCTGCGGCCGGCATCGGAGAAACTGATAAAGTCCTCGCGCTTTATCAGTCCGTTACCGGAGGTGCCTTCTGTACATGGAACGAATATTATCCCGGTATGCAGCAGATTCGAGAGGATGTTGAAAGCAACAATCTGTTTGTACTCAGAAGCGAAGAGGGTATCGTCGGCGCAAGTTCCATCGTCCCCGAAAATGAGCTGGACGATCTGGAGTTATGGAAAATAAAAGAGGGTAAAATCGCCGAAATTGCCCGCGTTGCCGTTGCGCCGGAGCACCAAGGAAAAGGATTGGCACTGACTATGGTGAATGAAATAGAAAAAGTACTGAAGAGTAGGGGCTACCGCGCAGTGCATCTGCTGGCAGCGAAGGTAAACTTACCGGCATGTCATACATACCGGAAGGCAGGCTACAAACTGAGGGGCGAGTGTGATATGTTCGGGCACCATTATTGCGCGTATGAAAAAGAGCTGTGATATGCTCCTTATCCAGTGGATTCCGTGGTTCCATAAGAATCTCGCTATCCATACTCGTATACAAATGATGATAAATGACCGTCTCGAATTTGCTATGAAGGTTAATTAATCATTCAAGGGGGAAATCCAATATGCAAAACATTCCTGTTCGCCCGTCTGAAATACTGGCATATAAAATCGACAGGGAAGACGTAAAAGGGATCGCAAAGAGTTATGCTCAATTTCTAGGGATGTATTTACTGTCCTTGTTATCGTATATATTTGTTTATGCACTAGCAACAAGAAAGTTAAAAGACCAGTCTTCGCTTCGTCTGATATACTTTATACCGATATTTATAACCTTACTGTTTGCAGGCTGTTGCATCTACTACGGCAGAGTAATCTATAGAGGCAGAGCGTGTTACAAGAAAGACATTGAAAAATATGGGGCTCAAGTACTGACCAATGATCTTATGAAGCCCGAGAATGAAGTTTTTTATCTTGATAAAGATAAATCCGAGACGTATATGATTGTTTCCGAACGATTTCTCTATTACTCGCATACGAGAATATTCGCATGGGAAGAGATTGCAAGTGTATCTATAGATCCGGCGTATACACCGTGGGTCAATAAGCTTAATCTTTATCAAGCAAACAAACCAATGGAAAAACCGTATGATCCGAAGTCCAAGAATCCCATTGAAGTTGTAAGGTTTTTCAAGAAAACTGCGATCATGTTTAAGAATGGAAAAAAAGAAGAATGTATGGTAGCCCTTGAAGCGGGTCCTTTAACGGAACTCGTAAACATACTGAATATCAGATCAAACGGAATGAACGCCAGATTAAAAACCTTCTGAGAGTAGGAGAAGTCGATGAGTAATATCAGCGTATCAGACGAGATCATTTCAATGATTCTAGATCTTCAGGAAAAGGCGCTTTCAACGGGGAACCCACCCTTTGCCGCGGTAATTATCGCGGATGGAAAAGTGATTTCATCCGTTCATAACGTTTCCCGATCATCCGGCAATCCGCTGGAACATGCCGAAATGTCAGCAATCCAGTCAGCCATTCGGGATTACGGGGCGGAGATTCTGAAAAGAGCGCATCTGATCTCGTCGAATGAACCATGCCCGATGTGTACGGGTGCTTGCATATGGTCAGGGATCCCGGAAGTATCCTATTTTATCTCTCAGGAGCAGGTGGAAGCGATACGCGGGTGGGGGAAGTTTATGCCCGCAAAAAAAATAGCAGAAGCGGATGACTCGGGCATCATGATCCATGGACCGATTGAGAATAGTGACATGCTGAGCATGCATCAGAAGTTTTGGATGGCGGGTAACCATGCTGCCTGTAAGCACGCGATTCACTTAAATACGCAGTCTGAATTTTAGTAAATGTAAAACGGCATCACTTCAATGATTTCCTGCGTTTCGTCGGCTTTTCCCTGACGAAGTCTGTCACCAGTTATTTACGGCATGTTCGGCAAAAGAGACGATGTTCTCTACCTCAAGCCGCCGGCCGTCGTCAAGCACCGCATACCCGCGGAAAGAACCGAACATCTGGTGGCAGCAGTTGTCGACCCAAAGAAGCTTCGTGCGCGTCGTCCGGTCATAGACCGGTGTAAAAACAAGATCCAGGCGGCCCTCGTCGTCGTAGAGATGCCACGGCTTTTCATAACTGTTGCCTAAGTCAAAGTGTACGACCCCGAGCTTATGTGCCCCTCCGTCATAGAAAAGGATATTCTCCGTTGCCACGGATGGATCGCCGAAGCCGCAACCGAGATTGAATCCGAACATCTTTCCATCCAGATAACCCGTGCCGTTAGACCAATACCATTCGTTGTGAAAAGGCCAGACGCCCCGCCCCCAGTCGAGAATGCCGAAGGAAACATCCGGCACAAAGCGGTATTCGGATGTGCCGTACCGGACAAATCCTTCCGCCGTCATGCAGTTGATCTTGTGGTTGTAGTAGAAAGCTTTCGGTGACTCTTTGAAGGGAAGATTGATGACGAGGGAATTCGGATTCTGACGCTTTAGAACGATCTTTGCCTCGAAATCATCCCAGATCGCATGGAGCGTACGCGTGTCCCCTGTTGTCTTGAAAGTAATGGTATTTCCCTTTTTGAAATAGGCTAACGTATTTTCCGCTTCAGCGTCTTCAGGCATATGTAGAGAGCCGAACGGCAGTACCATTAAGGTTCCTTTTTCAGCGAGCTTCACGCCTTTTTCAAAATCGAAAAGCATCACCGAAGCCTGCCCCGCGTAGGCGGCGTGTCCGATCGTAAACTGCAGGCACATGGAAGTGTTACTCACCTGGTAGAAGTCCCACTCCTTGATGCGATAAGGCGGTGCTTTGATATCTTTTCGGTTGTATTTGAGAACGCTTTTGAGAGAATAACCGGGATTCGGCGAACCGTTTGCATCCAGAACGGGTCCCGTTGCTGTAAATTGTTTCTGCATAATGTGTCCCTCCGGATCGAGTCGTTCGTATGCTACGAAAAAGTGGATACTTACATAACTACCTATTTCCATTATAATGCAGTCAATGGGAATAAATGCCACTTGGTTGAGAGGATGGATGATGAAGATTTTCGAGCCGATTAAGATAAAAAACGTACTGTTTCAAAATAGAGTGGTCATGGCTCCCATGGTCCCCTTTGGCATGCCGGAGCTTCCGGGGGGAGTCATGTGCGATACCCTGCTGCGGCATTACCTGGATCGAGCGCCAAATGGCATTGGTCTGATGATTACGCAATCGTTGTCGGTTACGTCGAAGCTTCCGGCCGCCGGAGGAAAGGGCATCTGGGCAGATGAGCAGATCGATCATCTCCGTACGATTGCTGAGGCTTGCCATAAGTACGGTACGAAGTTGTTTGTACAGTTGGCGTATCCCAGCGCCGGTCACCAGAACGGCGATTCTGTGAACGGGCTTACCGCGGATGAAATTGAAGAGATCACAGAGGAATTTGTGAGGGCGGCTTTCCGATGCAGGGAGGCCGGCTGTGACGGCGTGGAGCTTCATGGCGCTCATGGGTATTCCCTGAATATGTTCGCGTCGCCGCTGGCTAATAAACGAATGGACAGCTATGGCGGAGACTTATCCGGGCGACTGCATCTTGTCCGGAATATCGTGGACGGCATTCGTCCGATTCATGACGACGACTTCATCCTGGCGTATCGCATGGGCTGGAACGACGATCTGGAGACGGATATTCAGACCGCACGGGCCTTGGAAGCGCTTGGCGTGGAACTATTACATGTGTCTTCCGGAATTCCGGAGGGTAGACATATGGTATTACCGGAAGGCTTCCCGTATAATTCAGTTGTATTTTCCGGCACAGAACTAAGAAGGCATGTTAACATTCCGGTCGTGGTCGTGAACGATATCCGAACGCTCGATCGAGGGAATGCGCTTCTAGAGGACGGGCTCTGCGACTTTGTCGCTTACGGGAAACCATTTCTGGCTGACCCGTTGTTCTATGCAAATTCTCTTGTTAACAAGAATCATGAGCCATGCTTGCGCTGCAAAAAGTGTCTGTGGTTCACCCATTACGATCGCTGCCCTGCCAATAGAATGGGTAAGAAAATGATTCAAAGATAGATACCGAAATCGACACGGACATATCCACGAATCAACGCTCGGAGAGGATCGGATATCCACATGAAAAAAGACAGAACCAGTTTTATTGTCGTCTTGCTGCTGATACTGCTTTCAGCGATGATTTATGCTGTTCAGATCATCTTCTTTCGCGCTTTTCGCGATACCGGATTCTACCTGTTACAGGATCTCGCTTTCCTGCCGCTTCAGATCGCCATTGTGACGGTGGTACTCGGTAAGTATCTCGGGAAACGTGAGAAGGCGCAAAGACTCCGTAAAATCAACGTGATCATCAACGCGTTTTTCAGCGAAGCCGGGAACGACCTTCTTGCGAATCTGATCATGTTTGGCAGGAATCATGATGGCATCAGCTCGGAGCTGGACTTTCAAACCGGATCTAAGGATATCGACTTCTCGCGAGCAGTTCAATACCTTGAGAAGGAAGATATTCAGATAGAGTGCGGAGCAGAACAGCTGGAGGCCCTGAAGGAAAGGATGATCAGCAAGAGAGAGTTTCTGATCGGTATCATCGAAAATCCGAATTTTTTGGAGCACGATACCTTCACGGACATGCTTCTTGCTGTTTTTCACGTCACGGAGGAGCTGATGGCAAGACGTGAGTTCTCGGATCATCATAGAGCGGACATGGCTCATATTTCAAATGATGTAAAAAGAGCGTTGAAAGCCCTTCTGATTCAGTGGGTCGAATACATGAGGCATCTGCAGGCAGAGTACCCGTATCTTTATTCTTTGGAAGTCAGAAAGAATCCGTTCTTCAAGGATCGAAGCGTAGAGTTCAGTGATTGATTCTCGAAAAGCCTCTTGGATCATCACTCATATATTGTAATAATCGTCGTTCTCAATGAAAGGGTAAAGAACGATGTAATGGTCGCGCCTTCCAAATTATTTTTAAATCATTGCCATACTGTTGTAAATAATTTTGAGGCATAATGAGAATCAGATTTATCAATCTACTGATCCGGAGGAAACACAATGCAGAAGAAAGCATTAGTCATCATCGACATTCAAAATGACATCACGAAGAATTATAAGGATGTGATCGGCAATATCAATCAAGCGATTGATTGGGCCGTCGATAATGATCTTCATGTTATTTATATAAGGCATGAAAATTTATCTGCCGGTACGAGGACTTTTAAGCACGGTACAAAGGGTGCCGACCTCGTTCCCGACATGAAAATCGTATCGGAAAATGTTTTTACGAAATACAAAGGAAACGCATTAACCTCCGAAGCATTCGTAGACTATATTCAAAAGAATGATATAAGCGAATTCTATATCACGGGAGCAGATGCCGTCGCTTGTGTCAAATCAACCTGTTTCAACATGTGTAAGGAAAACTACGGTGTTTATGTCCTGTCCGATTGCGTTACCAGTTATGACAAGCGGAAAATAGACGAGATGCTGAGCTACTATGAAAGTAAGGGTTGTAATATTATTCGTTCGATGGACCTGTTTTTGCCCAATTAATAAATAGATCTCAAAAAAAGAGCGCTATCGGAACCAGTCCGCAACCGCTTTTATTTCCGGCTTGTATACCATCAGAACAAAGATAATGAGTAAGGGTAATACACCGGCGATGCCGATTCGAAGGCGAAAATTCAAGAGGCGAATCAGTTCGGGAGAGATGTTTTTCCCTTCCTGACCAAGATCTAGCATGAGTCGCTTAACCTTATACTGTGTGGGTATATCCGATAAAATCCAGATCATACCGGAGAGTAAAAAGAGAAGAAAGCTGACGGATAGCCAACCAATTTGCCACAATTCTCCAATATTAAAGCTAAGAGAAAGGCCGGAGATCAAAGATAGAATGATCAGAGGAGATGAAAACAGGGCGTCCAGAAACGTTACGGTATTGTAAGTATGCAAAATGATTTCTTTGCTTCCGGAGGCAAGACTACGGCGCTCCCATATCATACCCATCACGGTATTTGAAAAAAACAGGGCGGTTGCTGCGATATGCAGAAACCGGGCGTGGCGGAGGAGAGCGGGGTTTTTCAAAAGAGAAATAAAGGTATCTTGAAAAAAAACCGCAAAGAGAATCATCCCGGCCATGACGACCAGAAAAGCAATCAGGACCGTTCTTGTTCTTACATCTTTTTTCATGGGTTTATTGAAACACAGTTTTCAATACAATACAATGATCGTTAAGTCTATACATGCATTATGATCAAGCAGAGATCAATACCATCATGACCGTTTGGAGCAAACAAAGGAGTGTATTTGTGAGCAGTGCAGTTAAGAAATACTGGGCACAATATAAATGGTCGAACATATATGCCATGATCAAAAATATGAAACGGCCGCCGGCAAAATATCCGGAACCGTTCCGTGATCATTGGGTTGTCATTACGGGTGCAACATCGGGAATCGGATACCATACGGCACGTAAATACGCATCGATGGGTGCTCACATCCTGATGGTCAATCGGAATCCGGAGAAATCAGCGGCTGTGAGCAAAGAAATGGCCGATGAATTTAATGTGCCGGTTGAATATGTCATTGCGGACTTAACGCTTCTTCCGGATATACAAAGGGTAGGTCAGCATCTTCTGTCCCTTGAACAGCCGATCAACGTGCTGATTCATAATGCGGGATTACATTTGGAATCCCGAACAGAAAATCCGTCGGGACTCGAAGTGAACCTTATGATCCATTATCTTTGTCCGCTGATCATCAACAAAATGTTGATACCAAAGTATCAGCGGGACAGAACAGGCAGAATTCTTTTAGTCAGCTCGGAGGCCTATCGCTTTGCCGCGTGGGGGCTGGATCTTGAGGATCTGGAGTGGAAAAAGCGACGGTATAGCGGCAACAAGGCTTACGGAGCAGGGAAACTGGCTCAACTGCTTTCCATGCATAACCTTTCCGGTGAACTGGCTCCGTATAACGTCACAATAAACGCAATGCATCCGGGGATGGTTCGCACAGACAGCGGCAAAGACAACGGGAAATTCTATCAATGGTACAAAAGGAACTTCCTTGACAAGCGTTCACCCCCTCCGGATATCTCCGCTGAGGCGTTATATTATCTTGGCGTTTCACCGGAACTGTCGCAAACCACCGATGTTTTTTTTCATTTGACGACGGAAGAAGAGATGGCGCCTCCGGCCCTTGACTTGGAGGCCGCGAAGGCGCTCATAATCAAAACCGAAGCTCTATTATCCGAAAAAGGGGTTGTTTTATGATGGAGAAAGATATCATTGTTGTCGGTGGCGGTATTGCGGGGTTGACTGCCGCGCTGACCCTGGCTCAGTCGGGCAAAAAGGTGCTTCTGCTCGAAAAAAATGAGGCATGCGGCGGCCTTATGAGCACCTTCACTAAAGATGGTTTTCGTTTCGAAGCGGGTGCACGGGCGCTCGTCAATGCAGGCCTTGTCAAGCCGTTGATCAAGGAATTCGGATTGGACATCGAGGTGCTGCCAAACCAGATCACCCTGGGGATCGAGGACAGTCTGCTCAGAATTGAAGGCGAGGAAAGCCTGCTTCGGTATGCCGATTTATTGAAGGACTTATATCCCGGGAGTCGGCTTGAGGTGGACCGCATCATCGAATCCATCCAAAGCATCATCGAGGATATGAAGGTCCTCTACGGCGCGAATAATCCGTTGTTTGCAAAGAAAAAGAACTATCTCCTACTCCTGCCTTCCATGATTGCATGGATGGCAAAGTTGATGCGAACGTTGTACCGGATTCAAAAGATGGACACGCCTTTCGAGGAGCATCTGGACCTTCTTTCAGAAAACCAATCCCTCAAAGATATGATCGGCCAGCACTTTTTCAGGAGGACCCCGGTTTTTTTCGCCCTCAGTTATTTTGCTCTTTACAATGATTACCTGTATCCCAAAGGCGGGGTCGGTGCGTTTATTCAAAAACTGGCCGAAGCGTTTGAAAAACGAGGCGGGGAGATCCGTTATCATACGGAGATAACCCGTGTTGATGGGCACAATAAGCGATTGTATGATTCAGAAGGAAATGAGTACCGTTACCGGAAATTGATCTGGACAGGAGACTTGAAAACGCTATATGGCATCGCGAGTGACGAAGGCCTGAACCCAAAATCCCGGGTCAAATTTCAAGAAAAGAGACAGGCAATCCTTTCTCATAAAGGAGCGGAGTCTGTCTTTTCGGCCTTTCTTGCCATGGATTTGCCGCCCGAGTATTTTCGGGAGAAAGCAAGCGGTCACTTGTTTTATACGCCGGATCGCAAAGGGCTCGGAACCATTCACACCCTTCAGCTTCAGGAACTGCTGAAACGTTGGGACAGTGTTACCAGAGAGGATCTTTTTTCATGGCTGGAGCGATTCTGCCGGTATAACACGTTTGAGATTTCCATACCGGTTCTTCGTGACGCCGATGCGGCGCCGTCGGGGAAAACGGGAATGATTATCAGCGTTCTTTTTGATTACGAACTGATCCGTCGTATACGCGACCGGGGCTGGTATGATGAATTTACAAAGGAATTCGAAGCCCAAGTAATCAACAGCGTTTCCTCGGGCATCTATCCCGACATGCGGGAAAAGGTGCTGTTCCGTTTCTCCACTACCCCCTTATCTATTTATGATCGGGTTGGCAGTTCAGAAGGATCCATTGTCGGCTGGTCATTTGAAGATAAAATCCCTACGGTTACCAATATGTTTAGAATGGCCGATTCGGTAAAAACCGAACTGCCGGATGTATATGCGGCAGGAAAGTGGGTCTATAGCCCTGCCGGCGGTCCTACGGCGATAATGACAGGAAGAATTGCTGCGAAGAAGTGCAAATGAATTCATCTGAGGTTCATTGGGGACATCTCGAAGATAAGAACTTTTCATTGGCGGTGAGGCGCTACAAGATGACGTCCAGATATTCTCCACCGGAATTCCGACCAACTGCTGTCTTTCTCGCAAGCCAATTCGTCACATCCTGAAGCATCAATCCGATATTCCCGACCTGGCAATGATTATCTGCGTGCTCGGACTGGGTATAAATCTTTTCTTCAAGCGATTTCGCGTTCGTAAACAAGTCAACTTGTTTTTTGTGCATCTTGATTGGAATAAAATGGTCATGCTGCCCGGAGAAGTATAGAACGTCCTGCGTGATCTGTTCACAATGCAAGCTATCAGCGTTCAGATTCAGGGAATACTCGAATGCTTCCAGTGGTTCAAGCTTTGTAATGTGGGACAGCTGCTTCGTCTGCCAGCCTTGGATGTCTTGCTTTTGACTGACTTTAACAAAGGAATCAGCCGTATACTTGCGCATATGCTTAATGAAAAACATCATCATCGAACGGGCAAATTCAGGGGGAATTCTTGAGTAATCGACAGCATGGCCGGATGCGATGACGTACTTGATTCTCGGTTCAAATGCGGTTGCCCGAAGGCAGAACCATCCGCCCATCGATAATCCGAAGATGGCCGCCTCATCGATGTTATAGTGATCAAGGATGGCTTTGACCGGTCTCTCCCAACGGTAATCGAGCGGGATGCCCTGCTTAATCAGCATGTGCCCCTGGCCGGGTCCTTCAAATCCGATGGTCTCAAATCCGTTCTGTGAAAGATACTTCAAGATGAAGAACCATTCCTCTACAAAGGCATCAAATCCGCCATGAAGAAGGACGGTGCCTTTCTTTGGGCCGACAGCATCAAATCGTATGACGGGTATTTGCCCGCTCTCGTAGGGGATCATCTCCCTGGTGAACTTTTCGCCGCTGACGGCCTTATAGAACACCTCGGAGAACTTGTCATAGATGGATTCTTTTCGGGCCATATCATAGGTCGTATAAAATTCAGACGAGCGATAGTATACAGCCGCATTCAGGAGGCGACCCTCCTGTTCGGCACGCTTGGCGTATCGCGTCATCGTTTCCGTCCAGTCTTGAAAGGTCTTTATTTCCTTGCCCATACTAGCACAATCTTCATACCGGGCCAAACCAATGGAATGCCAGCGGTTTAATTGAAAGTTAAATACCTTTTGGGGATGAAAAGGGTAGTAGCCGACAGGAAATTTGACTTCATTCTCTGACATGTTGCGCCTCCTAAATCTCTTTTATCGCTTTAATAGTCCGTAAAAATACATTCGTCTTAACTGAGCTTGTGCTTGCATATGATCAGGGAGGTAATTTTCCCAGTGACCATCTTTAACAATCTCATTGAACTTCTCAGTGACAAGCCAAATCAATTCCGGCGATAGGGTAGGGTCAATCTCGCCCTGCTCTTGTGCTGTCCGTATGTTCGCGAGATATCTACTCTTGATTTCTTCGGAAACGGAGTCGATATCGATAATCTCTTTAATGAAATCGCCCTTCATCGATGCGAAAAACTGCATCCTCCAGACGGTCATCATCTCCACCTTTTCCGGATAGGTTAGGGGAAGGGCATTGATTTCGTCCAGTCTCGCGAAGCCAATCTGCGTCAGCTCCTCGCGAATGACGCGAATCAAATCATTCTTGTCCTTGAAATATTTATAAAAGGTGACCTTGCTGACCTTCGATTCCGCGCAGATTTCTTCGATCGTGACCCTACGGATGCCATGCCTGAAAAGCAGCGCCTTCGCGGTTTCGAGTAATGAAATGTACTTTGCAGATTGTGTACTCATAAACACACGCCCTTCAATTGAAGTTTACGATAGATGAATATATTACGATTATAGTAAACATAGTACGAGAAAGTAAATTCAATGTCAAGTGCTTTTTTATACACAAATCGATTCAGTACTGCGAAAGAATGGAAGGAATGCTAATAATATTCGGTTGTTTTAATGACGTACAAAAGGGCATAATGATAAAATGGACAGCGATAGTAATAGCATAACTTTGTTCGCAGATAATCAAGTGTCGCCACTGAAGGAAAGGTGGAAACCAAATGAAACGATCCAATGGAGAGTTGAAGAAAATCTATTACGGAGCCTATCGTTTTTGCGAAACGCAGGACGAATATTTACAGGCTTTTCAGTATACGCAGCGGCAGATGCGGTATTTTGAGGAAGCTTCTGAGTTCTGGTATGAAAGATGTACGGCCTCGAACGCGAAAACGCTCGAGTTCAGGACAAGAGCCACTCGATTTTTCCTAGAGTACAAAATCATTTGGGTGGGTTCGGAGGATACCGTTGAACTCGCGGTCGACGGACTGATTACCCGAATTTTCTATGTAAGAGATTTAATAAAAGAAGGAAAGCTATCCTTCGACATGCCTGCCGGGGAAAAGAGGGTCGCCTTGTATTTGCCAGCCGACGCGACCATGTTGATCCGAAACTTCGAGATCAATGCGGACGTTTTTCCCGTGGAAAAGGGGGAGAAGGTTTTATGGATGGGGGATTCCATAACGCAGGGGTTTGGTCCGTTACGTTCTGCGCATACCTATGTCAGCGTGGCCAATCGCCTTCTGGATTACGATATCATCAATCAGGGGATCGGCGGATATATCTATGATAAGAATGCGCTCGAAAACATGGAAGGTTATGTTCCGGATAAAATCATCATCTCCATGGGAACCAATCAATACGGAACCGAAAGCATGAAGGATATTGAAGAATACTACGAGCGTTTAGCAGAGGTTTACGGGGATCGGTCGGTGCTATGCATCACACCAATCTGGAGAGGGGATTCCCCGGAGGGCGTGAAGGTGCTTACCAAGTTCTGTCATAAGCTGATGGAGATTTGCGGCAAGTATTCGAATATAACCGTCGTTGAAGGCTTTCGGCTCGTGCCCCATGTATCCGAATATTTCTTGGATGATCTTCACCCCAATGCCCTCGGCTCGGAGATATACGGAAGAAATCTTGTGCTCGCCATAAGGGAGGCGGGTTTCTGAGAGAATGATGCTACGATTGCATGTGGGGTTTTACCGGAAGGACCCGAGCGAGGATTTGGTTCTAGCGCCATGATGCTAACAACGAGATACTGTTGAATATTTCTATCCGAAACGGAAAAAACTTCATCGAGCCAATGTCCGATTTGTTTTTGGGTCAAGATGAATGTGAACTCGTCGAGGAATGATCGGAGAAGTGGAATCGGATGAAAGAACTAATCAAACCTAGAAGACTTTTACAAGGCGACACGATTGCCATGATCAGCCCTTCCAATGGTTGGGCCGGCGACCCGGATATGCGCTGGAAATATGAGTTGGGGGTGAGAAGACTTCAGGATTTGGGGTTGAGTGTGGTGGCCGCACCCAACGCGTTGAAAGGACATGATTATTTGTCCCGGAATCCCGAAGCACGTGCCGAAGACGTAATGTGGGCGTTTGAAAATGCCGGTGTCAAGGCTGTTATCGCCGGTGTCGGCGGTGATGACAGTATAAAAATCATCCCCTATATCGATCCTGCAGGCATCAGGAATAATCCCAAGATCTTCATCGGTTATTCGGATGTTATGAACCTGCATATTCTCTGTTACCAGTGCGGATTGTCGTCCTTTTACGGAGATAATCTCCTGGCACCTGTCGCGGACGCGCAGGGTTGGCATGAATACAGCAAAAAATGGTTCACTAAAGTGCTTTTCGATCATTCTGCTATCGGATTGATTGAACCGTCGAACGAATGGACTCCCGATATGCCGGATTTTAGAAACGAATCGCAAATCCGGAAATACCATCCGAATAACGGATACGAATTAGTCCAAGGCAGAGGTTCGGTAAAGGGACGATTGTTCGGCGGACACACCGGACTGATGGAGTTGCGCGACACTTCCATCGCGCTTTCCCCCGATGATTTTGAAGATGCCATCCTGTTCATTGAGGATCTGTCTGAATTTTTCTCTCCTGAGTCGATCGGCGCTTTTCTTCAATGGCTACGGACGATCGGTGCGCTTCACCGGGTCAAGGGAATGATTATCGGAAAGATTTGCGAAAACGCTGATTTTCGGGAACATAAGAGAGTAATCAGTGAGGCATTATCATCCGATCCCGCACTACGGGACATGCCCGTCTTATATGGCCTGAATTTCGGCCATACATCGCCGATGTTTGTTCTGCCTTACGGCGCAATGGCAGAAATAGACTGTGAGAGCAGGACGTTTTCAATACTTGAAAACGGTGTGGTTTGATTTCCGGGAAGCCCCGGAATTTGAGTATTTACTCAAGGCCTTTGGTAAATATACAATGGTAAAAACTTGATTGACAGTAACAAGTTGAACGAGGGTTCGATTTGATGATTAAAGCGGTGATTTTCGATATGTATGAGACACTGGTGACACTTTGCTATACGGAACCATATTTCAGGGTGGCTATGGCAGAGGATGCGAAGGTTCCAACGGAAACCTTCGGCGAGGCATGGGACGAAACAATTTATGATCAAAGTACCGGGAAATTAACATTGGAAGACGCTCTGTCCTATACCCTGAGTAAACTGGGACGCTTTTCGAAAAACCTTTTTCAGGAGATGATCCGGAAGAGAAAGGACTTCAAGAAAGAGGTGTTTAACCATATCCATCCCGATATCGTACCTATGCTCGAGTGCTTGAAAAAATCCGGCATGAAGATCGGTCTGATCAGTAACTGTTTTTCGGAGGAAACCGAGTTTATCAGGCAAAGTGCTTTGTATCCCTTTTTTGATGCGCCGCTCATGTCCTTTGAGCAAGGTGTCTGTAAGCCGGATAAGGAGATTTTCTTGCGTTGCGTGAAACAACTGGACGTAAAAGCAGAGGAGTGCCTTTATGTCGGTGACGGCGGAAGCTGCGAGCTGGAGGTCGCGAGGGAGCTTGGTATGCATCCGGTCCAGGCGATGTGGTATTTGAAAGAGGGGACGATCCAGCCATCCGGACGAAAAGACGGATTCTCTCACGCGGAGGATCCGATGGATGTACCGGGATATTTGGAGTAGAATTGATTTTGGTTTGTGAAGTTTTTAGACAAGTACTTGAAGAAAAAGGATGTCACCCTTGAATTCAAGATGGAAGTAAAATAATCGGATCTCTTTCAAATCTGCCGTAGACTGTCAGGGATACAAAGAAGACACCGTAAGGAGACGTAAATGAGGAAGGAAAGCTTTAAGACAAAACTGACAAAGAGGCAGAAAAGAAACGACATCCTGGTAATTC
>Ga0209373_10000980_pt1 | contig 38038 bp, 32 predicted proteins | sample Higcelweek5metaG_FD_187173 | JGI IMG/M metagenome (GOLD analysis project Ga0209373, IMG submission 187173) | Freshwater pond sediment microbial communities from the University of Edinburgh, under environmental carbon perturbations - High... | ecosystem: Environmental > Aquatic > Freshwater >... | reverse complement strand
CGGTCAACCTCTCCGTCGATCAATCGAGGCTTGATATAGCAGGGACCGCCCGACGAAACAACGTCATGTCACCCCCCTTAGATGGGGAGGCCCCCCGCATTCCCGCAAGGGCTGGACGGTTTTAAGCAGAGGGCCGGATTTCAGCGGTGATGAACGCTGCCATAGGGCACATCGAGATCGAACGCCGCCGATAGAGGCAGGCCCCGCGCCTGGGTTAGCAAGGCCCGGATCACCCCGGAATGAGTCACAACCAGGGGTTCGACGCCTTCGATGCGGGCGGTGGCTTCGGCGGCGGTGGCAAAATCCTCCGCCCGGGCGGCCAGTTCGATAAAGGTCTCGCCGCTGGGGGGGCGGGCATGAACGAAATCATCGCACCAGGGGGCCAGTTGATCGCGCGGGATCGCGTCCCAGCGCACCCCCTCCCAGGCGCCGAAATCGAGTTCGAGCAGGCGCTCGTCGAGAGTCACCGGGGCACCGAGCCGTTCCGCCAGCAGACGGCAGCGCAAGGACGGGCTGCTGTAGATCCGTTTCGCGCCGGCCGGCAGCGCCGCGACGACCTGGGCCGCTTCGGTCTCGAAGCTTTCGATCACCGGCAGGTCGAGCCGGCCGTAACACCGGCCTTCGGCACCGGCCGGGGTGGTATGGCGAACCAGGATCATGGCATCGTCACCAACGGAATGAAGGCCAGCAGCAGGACCAGTTCAATCACTTGCTGGGTAGCGCCCAGCCCATCCCCGGTATAGCCGCCGAGGCGGCGGCGCAGCCAGACGGCAGCGGCGGCCCAGCCCGTCAGAGCGAGGCCGAGGCCGGCCAGCGCGGCGGGAAAGGGCAGCAGCAGCAGGGGGAGGATTCCGAGCAGCAAGGGCAGAGCGAGACGGCCGCCGCACAAGTGGCTGGTGACCGGGCCGGCGCGGCTGGGACCGGTGCGGGCGTAAGACAGGACGGCCATCAGCGCGGCAGCGGCAGCGCGCGACAGGGTGGCGGCGGCGATTGGCCCGGCCAGCAGGACCGAGGCGGGCAGAGCCGCTAACGCCTGCCATTTGAGCCCGAGCAGCAGCACCAGTCCGACCACCGCGAAGGCGCCGACCCGGGAATCCTTCATAATGGCGAGAATCTTCTCGCGATCGTCCCCACCGCCGCCAAAACCGTCGCAGCAATCGGCAAATCCGTCCTCATGCTGGGCGCCGCCCAGCAGCAGGCCCAGCCCCAAGGCCAGACCGGCGGCAATTCCCCCTCCCCAGATCGGCCCGGCGATGATCAGCACGCCCCCGGTCAGAGCCCCCGCCCCGAGTCCGACCAACGGCCACCAGGAGGTGGCGCGGCGCCAATCCTCGGCATCGAAGGCGATCCGGATCGGCAGGGGAATCCGGGTGAAATAGATCACGGCGGCAGCCAGAGCCCGGGCCTCGCGGGCGAGCGCGGCGGTCATTTCAGCCGCAGCGGCAGGCCGGCGACCATCAGCCAGGCTTCGGTGGCGCGGGCGGCGACCCGCTGACCGAGCCAGCCGCACAGATCGCGGAAACGGCGCAGTTCGGCCTCCATCGGCACCGGGCTCCAGCCGATTTCGTCGGCCACCACCACCACCGGCCAGGGCGCGGCGCGGAAGGCCTCGGTCAGCCGGTCCCATTCGGCCAGGATCGTGGCGTCATCCCGCTCGAACCGGGCGGCGGCCCAGGTCACCACGCTGTCGAACAGCACCCCGGAGGGCGGCGGATCGAGGGCGGCCAGGGCGGCAGCGGGATCGTCGGGGGCTTCGAGCGTGCGCCAGCCAGCCGGCCGTTCGGCGCGGTGACGGGCGACGCGGGCGGCCATTTCGGCATCGGTGGGATCGGTGGCATAGCTGGCGATAAACACCACGCTCTCGCCCCAGGCGCGGGCAAGCTCAACCGCCCGGGCACTTTTGCCGCTGCGGACTGGCCCGGTGAGAAGGATAAGATCGCTCATGGCGGCGCGCACTCTGGACTGGGCGCCGCGAAAAAGTCCAGCGTCAAATTGAGAAAATCCCTTCGGATTCTGCGGGTTTGGCCCGCCGTTTCCCCCCTGGGCCGGGGGGAGTTTGATATTGACAGCAGATGGCCTGACACAGTACGCACCACGCGGGGTGGGAATTACGTCTCGCTCCAGATCGAGCCTTCGCCGAGGGGGGCGACGGCGTAGTCCCACGGAGGATGTCAATGCGGATCGTACTGGTCCATCCCAACTACCATTCCGGTGGAGCCGAGATCGCCGGCAAGTGGTCGCCGGCCTGGGTCGCCTATCTCGCCGGCTATCTGAAGGCCAACGGGTATAGCGACATCCGTTTCATCGACGCGATGACCGATGACCTGAGCGAAAAGGAATTGCGGGCTCAGCTGACCGCGCTCCAGCCGGACATCGTGGGCTGCACCGCGATCACCCCCTCGATCTACAAAGCCGAGCGTGTTTTGCAGGTCGCCAAGGAGATCAATCCGAAGATCGTGACCGTGCTGGGGGGGATTCACAGCACGTTCATGTATCAGCAGATCCTGTTCGAAGCGCCGTGGATCGATGCGATCGTGCGCGGCGAGGGCGAGGCGGTGTTCCTCAATCTGGCCCGTGCCATCGATCAGGGCCGCTGGCCGGATTCGCGCGGCCAGATCAACGGGATCGCCTATATCCAGGATACCAAGATCGTCGCCACCCCGGCCGAGCCGCCGATCAAGGACGTCGATTCGATCGTCGCCGATTGGAGCATCCTCGACTGGGACAAATATAATTACATCCCGCTCGGCACCCGCGTCGCCAGCCCGAACATGGCCCGTGGCTGCCCCTTCACCTGCTCCTTCTGCTCGCAGTGGAAGTTCTGGCGTGATTATCGCGTCCGCGACCCGAAGAAGGTGGTGGATGAAATCGAAATCCTGGTGCGCGAGCACAAGGTTGGCTTCTTCATTCTGGCCGACGAAGAGCCGACCATCAATAAGAAGAAGTTCGTCGAATTTTGCCAGGAGATGATCGACCGCAATCTGCCGGTGTTGTGGGGCATCAATACCCGCGTCACGGACATTTTGCGTGACGAAGATCTGCTGCCGTTCTACCGCAAGGCCGGTCTGGTCCATATTTCGCTCGGCACCGAAGCGGCGGCCCAGCTCAACCTCGACCTGTTCAACAAAGAGACCACTGTCGGTCAGAACAAGCGGGCGATTGAGCTGCTCCGTGAGAACGGGATCGTCGCCGAGGCTCAGTTCATTGTCGGCCTCGACAATGAGACCGCCGAGACTCTCGAAGAAACCTACCGGATGGCGATGGACTGGCAGCCGGACATGGCCAACTGGTCGATGTTCACGCCCTGGCCGTTCTCCGACCTCTATCGCGAGATGGGCGACAAGGTCGAAGTGTTCGACTTCGAGAAGTATAATTTCGTCACCCCGATCATGAAGCCGGAGGCGATGGACCGCGCCGAGCTGCTCGACCGGGTGATGGCGAATTATCGCCGCTTCTATATGTACAAGGCGCTGCTCAGCTATCCGTTCGCCAAGGGCGATCCGGTGCGGCGGCGTTATCTGCTCGGCTGCCTCAAGGCCTTCCTCAAGAGCGCGTTCGAACGCAAGTTCTACGATCTCGGCAAGGCCGGCTATTGGGGTCCGCAGTCGAAGAAGCGGGTTGACTTCCATTTCGACGATTCGCGCAAGCTGACCCGTCAGGGGCTTGACGATTCGGCCGAATGGAAGAGCATGCCGAAGGCCAAGCAGGATCTGTTTGACGCGGCTCTCGCGGCGCGGGCCGAGCATGATGAGTTCAATCATGTGACCGGTCACGTCGATGTCAGTTCGGCCGAAGCGGCGAAGATCATGGCCTGCGGCGGCGGAACCCAGCAGCTTGAGGACGAATTCAACCCGTCGGCGACCAACGACCCGGCGTCTCCCGACGCTGCGGCGATGATGGCCTGTGGCGGCAGCAAGCAGCAGATGCCCGGCGCTCAGGTCAAGATCTGACTCTGACCGTCTGACCTCTCAGCCCCGCCGCCTCCCGGTTTGTTCCGGGGTGCGGCGGGGTTTTGCATTTCCGGGGCTGCCGCCCCGGTCCCCGCTTGGGGGCGCGCCCCCAAACCCCCCTTGAAGTCAAAGGGGGTCCGGGGCATCGCCCCGGCCGGGTGCGGGCGGGAGCCCGCCCTCTTCACGCTTGTTCGAAAGTATCGCCCCGTGACCGACACGCCCGATCCCAGCCTCGCTCCCGTCGAATACACCCCCCGATCCGAACGTCCACGCCGGGCCCGCGCCCTGATGATCCAGGGCACCGCCTCCGACGTCGGCAAGAGCATGGTGGTTGCCGGTCTGTGCCGCGCCTTCACCCGGCGGGGACTGGTGGTGCGCCCGTTCAAGGCGCAGAACATGAGCAACAATGCCGCCGTGGCAGCGGACAGCGATCTGCCGCCCGGCCCCGATGGAATCGCCCCGCCCGGCGAGATTGGCCGGGCGCAGGCGGTCCAGGCCCGGGCCTGCAAGGTGCCGCCCTCGATCCACATGAATCCGGTGCTGCTCAAGCCGCAGACCGATATCGGCTCGCAGGTGGTGCTGCGCGGGCGGGTGCTGGGCAATTGTCCGGCGCGGACCTATCACCAGATGCGCCACAAGCTGATTCCGGCGGTGCTGGATTCGTTTCATCGCCTGACCGAAGAGGCCGATCTGGTTCTCGTCGAAGGGGCCGGCAGCGGCGCGGAAATCTATCTGCGGGCGTCCGACATCACCAACATGCGCTTTGCCGAAGCGGCGGATCTGCCGGTGGTGATCCTGGGCGATATCGACCGGGGCGGGTTGATGGCGGCGATCGTCGGCTCTTACGATCTGTTGAGCGAAGCGGATCGCGCCCGAGTGGTCGGCTATCTGATCAACAAGTTTCGGGGGGATTTCTCCCTGTTTGAACCGGCCTGCGAAATCATGACCGCCCGCACCGGCTGGCCGCTGCTCGGGGTGCTGCGCTGGTTCGACAAAGCCGACCGTCTGCCGGCCGAGGATTCGCTGGCGCTGGAACGGCCGGCCGAGACCGGGGGCAAGGGGCTGAAGATTGCCGTGCCGCATCTGTCCCGCGTCGCCAATTTCGACGATCTCGACCCGCTGGCAGCCGAGCCCGGCGTGACGGTGGTCTGGGTTCATCCTGGTCATCCGATTCCGGCGGATACTGATGTGGTGGTGTTGCCCGGCTCGAAGGCGACCCGCGCCGATCTGGCGGTGTTGCGGCGGAATGGCTGGGATATCGACATCCTCGCCCATGTCCGCCACGGCGGCCGGGTGATCGGTTTGTGCGCCGGCTATCAGATGCTCGGCCGGGTGGTGCGCGATCCCCAGGGGATCGAAGGCGAGCCTGGGGAAACCCCTGGTCTCGGTCTGCTCGACATTGAGACGGTGATCGGCGGCAGCAAGCGTCTGGTTGCGCTGGATGCGGTGGATCAGGTCAGTGGCTGTCGGGTCACTGGGTATGAGATGCACATGGGAATCACCAGTGGTCCCGGTCTGGAGCGTCCCTGGCTGCATCTGGAGGGGCGTCCCGAAGGGGCGGTGTCCGCCGATGGACGGGTCACCGGCTGTTATGTCCATGGCCTGTTCGGATCGGATGCGTTCCGGGGGCACTGGTTGAATCAGGTTGGGGCTCAGGCGGCGGCGCTCGATTTTGAGGCCCGGATTGAAGCGGCGCTTGATGCGTTGGCCGATCATTGCGAGACCAATCTCGATCTCGACGCTTTGCTCGCTCTGGCCCGGTAAGGAGCGGGCTCCCGCCCGCACCCGGCCGGGGCGATGCCCCGGACCCCCTTTGATTTCAAAGGGGGTTGAGGCCCGCCCCAGCGTGTCCTCAGGCGGTGTGAGGGAGATGCAGATCCGGGGGCGGAGTCTCGTCCGCTTCCTTGCGCAAATGCACCACCCGTTGCGGGAAGGGGATCGGAATCCCGGCGGCAGTCAGATCGGACACGATCATGAAGCGGATTTCCGAGGCGATCTTCGAGCTATCGGCACCGCCGCTATAATCGATCCAGTACCGCAGGATGAAGTTGATCGAATCCGCACCGAATTCATGCAGCAAAACGCACGGTTCAGGATCGCGCAGGATAGCGGGATGTTTCCGGGCGACATTCATCAGCACCTCCGAGACCTTTTCGGGCGGCGCTGAATAATCCGTTCCGACGGAGACCGAGCGACGGACCCGGGAATTTGAATAGGTCCAGTTGGTGACGTTGCTTTCGATAAAGGTCGAGTTCGGCACCAGGATCTCGATCCCGTCAGCGGTACGGACCGTGGAAGACCGCACATTGATATGCGTCACGGTTCCGGCCACCGCGCCGACCTCGACGATATCGCCGACCCGGAGTGGGCGTTCGACCAGCAGAATAATCCCGCTGATCATATTCTTCAGAATCACCTGGGTTCCGAAACCGACACCAATCGCCAGCGCGCCGCCGAGGAACGCAAAGATCGTCAGGGGAATATTGGCGATATAGAGCGCCACCATAAACAGCATGGTGACGATCACGATATGTAACCAGCGGGTCAGAGTGCTGGCATAATCCTTCGGCACTTTGAACTGATTGATGGCAAAATTGGAGGTAAAGGTTAGAGCACGGCGACTGATCACCGCTCCGAGCACCACCAACAGAATGACACCCAGGCTCTTCCCGACGGTGACACTGCGGGTGGCGGCGATCCGCTTGCCATCAACCTCAATCTTGTCTTCGGCGGTGAACAGTTCGAAATCCCAGACCGCCCGGGCTTCCTCAACCACCCAGGCCCAGGCCTCACGGGCAAAATGCGTGGCGACCTTGCGGCTGTTGCCGGTGGTCAGTTCGTCATCCCAGTTGCGGAAGGTATGCAACAGGGCATCCACCAGCTTGTCAGCCTCGCGCAGCACGTCGGCTTGCTGGCGGTAGGCGCTGCGCAGGATGGCATTGCCCTCGGCCTCGGCGGCGTTGGTAGCCTGGGCCGTAGCCAGAGCGGCGTCGTTGCTTTCGCTCAACTGGCTGGTCCGGGTAATTTCGTCGGTCAGCAGTTGCTGCCAGCCTTCCAGCTTGCTGGCATTGACCGCGATCGCCTCGCGGGCCTCGCGCAGCTTGGCCGGATCGGCCCCGGCATTGAAACGATGCCAGCGGAATTGCCAGCCGGCCCGTTCCCAGCCACGGGCCTCGATCATCCGTCGGACCGTCTCGTCGATCAGATCGGCGGTATCCGCCTGAAGCCGGCGCAAGGTTACGTCGCGTTCCAGCGCATCGCGCCGGGGGTCGGACACGGGAGCCGCCGGAGCCGCGCTGTCACTTTCCCCGTCCGCCACCGGCGCTGCCGGGGCCGCCGCCGGCTTGGTCTTGACATAAGTCGCCAAGGCCCGCTGCGCCTGATCAAGGGCTCGGTGCGCATTGGCGCTGGTGGTCTGGGCCTTGGTCTGGCGGGTCTGCAACTGACCGATCTGGCGATCGATATCGGCCAGCACGGCATTCAGTTCAGTTTCGGTGAAATGGACGTTACCGGCCATTTCACTCAACTGGCGTTCCTGCACCTGGCTCAAAGCGCGCAATTCCAGGATCTCGGCGCGGCCGATGGTCTGGGAGGTCTTCGCCTCATCCATCGCCGCTGCGGCCACGCGTCCCCGCAGCCGGGCCAGATCACGCAGCCAGGTCTCGCGCGCCTTGTCGACTTCAGTGGTGGCGGCGGCGATCTTTTCGTCCTGCTGGCGGGCGGTGACCTCGTTGGTCTTGAGCCGCTTTTCTTCGTCGGAGATCTGCTGCTCGCGGAAATCCTCGCGCTGAGTGGCTGCCTTGAGCCGGGCACGGGTGTCTTCCAGCAGATCGCGCTGGTGGTCGAGGGCAACAATCGAGATCGAGGGCGGTTTGGGATTGGCCACCCAGGCGGCAGTTTTTTCGCCCTGCTCCTTGGCTCGGGTCTGGGCCTCCGGCAAACGCGCCAACAGATCGATATGCCGCTCCAAGGTCGCAATCAGCTCTCCGAGCAGATAATCATGCTCGACCAGTTCGGCGGGCTGCACCGCCGGATTGGAGGCGCTATGGCTGACGCTGGCCTGTTCGTACTCTTTTTCCGCCTGTTCGAGCTGCTGTTGCAGCGTTTTGGCATCGGGCAGGGACTCGGCCTGTTCCGCCGCCGGGGCCGCTGCTGGAGCGGATGCTTCCCCTCCACCCTGGTTGGCCGCCGGCTGAGCCAGGACCGGGCTGGCGGTGCCGATCAGCAAAACGGCAACAAGGATTGGAACCAAACGGCGCATCGAGCAGCCTCCTCTGAAAATGGGGCGCCATCCTATCGTCGGCGGGGGGAGGCTTGTCGATAGGAAAGCACCGTCTCTAGCCGACCGGGACCGATCGCTTGTTCTGACGGACGAACAGGGTAAAGTCCGGCCCATTCCCCCTCAAAAACAGGAATAGGTGGTAAAAATGGCGACAACGACGCGCAAAGAGGCGGTCGCCCTGGCTTCGGTGATCGCCAGTGCGGTCATGACCGCGATGAAACTAACCGTCGGGCTGATGACCGGCAGTCTCGGAATCCTGTCGGAAGCGGTGCATTCGCTGCTCGACATGGGGGCCGCGAGCTTGACGTGGTTCGCGGTTCGGATCGGGGACCGCCCCGCCGACGATCGCCACCCCTGGGGCCATGCCAAGGTCGAAAATGTCTCGGCTCTGATCGAAACCGGTCTGCTGTTTCTCACCAGTGCCTGGATCATCAAGGAGGCGGTCGAACGGCTGCGCGCCGAGGCGGTCACCGTCGAGGTGACGTGGTACGGGATCGCGGTGATTGTCGTCTCGATCCTGATCGACCTGACCCGGGCGCGGGCTTTGACCAAAGTGGCGCGCGAAACCGGCAGTGCCGCCCTGGAGGCCGATGCGCTGCATTTCACCTCCGACATCGCCAGTTCGGCGGTTGTATTGCTCGGACTCGGTCTGACCGCCTTCGGCTGGGTCAAGGGCGACGCCGTTGCCGCGATCGGCGTGGCCGGATTCGTCGCTTTTGCTGGCTGGCGCCTGGGGCGGCGCACCATCGACCAATTGATTGATACGGCGCCGCAGGGGATTGCCGAAGATGTCGCCGCCCTGGTCGCCGCCGTCCCCGGGGTGGCCCGGGTTGATGGGGTCCGAGCCCGCCCGGCCGGAGCGACGATCTATGTCGAGTTAGTGGTGCGGGTCGGGCGCGGATCGAGCTTCGGTCAGGTCCAGGCTGTGCGTGAGGCGGTCAAGGCCGCGATCCGCGCCGCCCGGCCGGAAATTGACCCGCTGGTAGTGGCCGAACCGCTGACCCTGGCGGATGAGGATGTCGCCGAAACACTTCGGATTGCCGCGCTCAACCGGGGCGTCGAGGTCCATGACGTCGCCTTTTATACGCTGGGAACCAAGCGTCATGTCGGATTCGATCTGGAAGTGGATGATACCCTGTCAGTGCGGGAGGCCCACGATATCGCGAGCGAGATCGAGGCCAGCCTGATTGCGGAACTGGGCCGTGAGATCGGGATCGACATCCACATCGATCCACGCCGGAATCGGATTGATCTGGGGGAGGAGGTCAGCCCGGGAGAATTGGCCCGGCTGACCCGACTGGTCACCGAAATGGTCGCTCTCCAGCCGCTGGGGGAGGATGTCCATCGTCTGTTCGCCCAGCGTGGCGCCGATGGCTTATATCTGTCGTTTCATTGCCGGTTTCCGCCGGAAACACCGATTCGGGTCGTTCATGACGTCACCGCGCGGATGGAGGCTGAACTGCGCTGGAAGCTCGGCAACATCGCCCGTGTGGTGGTTCATGCGGAGCCCCGTCCCAGTTGAAGGGACGGTCTCGCCCCGCAGGGGACACGATCTTGCCGCCCGGATCGTCGGCGCGCGCCGTATTACTCCCCAAGAAAAGCCATTGGCGCGCGGCGGGGAGAGAGTGGTTATGAAGGTCACGGTTATCGGCGACAGCGCCGCGATCGCGTCGGCCCGCGCGCCGGGACTGGCGGCCCCGATTATCACAGGAGTCGTGTCATGAGTGTCACCTCCGTTGGCGGCATTACCTCCCGGCAGGGCTTAGCCAATTCACTGAGTGCCAGCGACTCCATTTCCGCAACTTTTTCCCTGAGCACCGGGGCGACGGAAGCGGCGACGGAGTCCGGTCTCAGCGACAGCGATCTCGCCAACGCTTTTCAAATGATGAGCGCGGCGATGCAATCGGCCCTGATTGCCTCGCAGGATCGCGCTTCAGCGGTCGCTTCATCTTCGGACAGTGCCAGTCTCGACGCCTCGACTGGCGTTCTGTCGCCTCCGCCTGTTGCCGCGACCTCTTCCGTCACAGCGGCAGAGTCTTCGGACTCGATTTCAGACGGAACCGTTGTCGAAACGGCGGCAGCGGTCAGCGGGGTCGCCCCCCTCGCAGAGGTTGGGGCGACGGGCGGATTGGATCCGCAAACCACCGCCTTGGTGGCCGATCTTGATCAGGTGCTGACGGATCTGACTGCTTCGGTGGCGGCCTCAGCGGCGGCGACGGGAACCACCCCTCCCGCTCCGGGATCACTTGAGAGCATCCTGGCTAAATATCAGAGCGGCACCCGCACGGACAGTGCCAGCGCCAGCGACAGTTCCGGCGAAACCGGCTTTGCCAGCCAGCTGACGCAGGACATTACCCGAGCGATTGGGTCCTATGGCCAGAGCAGTGGCGCTGCGACCTCCTCCGGCTCGATCTCGGTCTGACCCAACCATCAGCCCCGGACCCGAATCGGGTCTGCGAAAGTAAACACCCGGGCCAGGGTGCGGATTCGTTCGACCTGGGGTGAGGAAAGCTGGGTGTTGGCGGGAAAGATCAGATGACCATTGGCCAAACGCAGGTCGTAGGCCAGAATCTGCCCGGGTTGCACTTGAGTGGGGGCAAGACCGACGGTGGTGGATACCTCCTTGCGGGCCAACCCCTCCAGACAGGTGCGGACTTTGGGCAGCAGCACCGGATCATAATGTTCGCGTCGTTTTTCCAGCACCTCGAAGGCGGCCGGACTGAGGGGAGCGCCCCCGGTTGCGTGCAGGAGATCCTTGAGAATCTTCAGCAGACGCGCATCCAGGGGCAGATCGGCCCCGACCGGACCATCCGCCGGAAAACCACTACCGTCATAGCCCCGATCCTGGAGATAGACGATCTCGGCCACCCGGGCGAGACGGGGAATCTTGGCTAACAGGTTGCGTCCAGCCTCGGGGATATGCTCCAGCAGGGCACGCTCGGCCGGCCCGGGGGCTTCGCCGCGTTGCAATCGCGCCAGATCGGCCGGCGGAATCACCACCATCCCGATCGGCGCCAGGGCGGCGGCGACTTCGAGCTGCCAACGCTGCGGCATTCGGAATTCGGTGGTCAGCAGCCGGATCCATTCGCGCAAACGGGCGGCTTGGGCGGCAGCGGCCGGATCATTGACGGAAATCACTTCGGCCAGAACCCGGATTGTCCCGGTGAGGGTCTGTTCCAGCAAGTCCCGCTCGGCGGTCACCAGACGAAATTGCTCGATCCCGGCCTCAAACCCTTCAATCAGTCGGTCAGAGGGACAGGGTTTGGTATAAAATCGAAAAATATTGCCCTGATTGATCGCATCGATTGCGGTCTGCTGGTCCGCATTCCCGGTCAGCATCATCCGCACCGTATCGGGGGCGAGATCGCGGATCCGGCGCAGGGTTTCGATTCCGTCGATTCCCGGCATTCGCATGTCGCACAGAACCACGGCAAACGGGGTTGGGGCCGCCCGGACGGTTTCAACTCCCTCCTCTCCACCGCGAGCGGTGGTAATATCGAAACGGTCGCCCAATTGTCGCCGTAGTGCTGAGAGCAGATGAGGATCGTCATCAATCAACAGGATGCCACTCTCCATCCTCTCCCCCCGCCTTTTGCCCCAGGTGGAATGCCATGACGGCTGCCTTCCCACATGTGGCCGTAGCCGGTTCCGCCGACAAGGGCGGGACTGATGCCGCCGAGGGCTTTCCTTGCTTTTCTCTTTCTAGACTGGATCGTGACCGGACATGACCGATTTGACAGAACGCCGTATCAATCCCCGTTTGGCCGGTCACGGACTGGTGATGATGATCGGACGGCGGGTCTTTCCCATCGCGAATATTTCAATCACCGGCTTAGGCTTCCAGGGCAGCGGCTATCGGGAAAATGAGGTTCTGACGGTCCAGATTGCCCGGATTAATGCCCTGGAGGATTGTGTTCCGGCGGTGATTACGGTCCGTTCGGTCCAGGAGACAATGGTACGGGGCGAATTCCACCCGACTTTACCGCTGATGCGTTACATCATTGCCCATCTGAGCGAAATCACCGGGGCAGACCCGACCTATCCCGGCTTTCGTCGCGAAACCACGACCAAGGCGGGGTCCGATCCCTCTTGACGGGCTTCCGCCCCTTTTTGAAAAGAAGGGGGTTTGGGGGCTTACCCCCAAGCGGGGTGCGGGGCAGCAGCCCCGCCAAACCGCCTCAACCAGCCAGCGGCGGAATGTCGCCCAATGCCTCGGTTGCGGCCGCCTCCGCTGCGAAGGCCCCCAGCCGACCGGCGGCGATCGCCGCGCGCAGATCGCGCATCAGATCCTGATAATGCTGGAGATTATGCCACGTCAGCAGCATCGCCCCCAGGATCTCCTCACAGCGGATCAGGTGATGGAGATACGCGCGGGAATAACGCTGGCAGGCCGGACAGGAACAGCCCTCTTCCAGCGGCCGGGGATCATCCTGGTGGCGGGCATTGCGCAGATTGACCGTCCCACGCCGGGTGAAAGCCTGGGCCGTGCGGCCGGAGCGGGTCGGCATCACACAATCGAACATGTCGATGCCGCGCTGAACCGCACCAATGATGTCAGAAGGCCGGCCGACCCCCATCAGATAGCGCGGCCGATCCTGCGGCAGCAGAGGCACGGTCACGTCCAGGGTAGCGAACATCGCCTCCTGGCCCTCGCCCACGGCCAGCCCGCCAACCGCATAGCCATCAAAGCCAATCTCCTGCAAAGCCGCCGCCGATTCAGCCCGCAGATCAGGATAGATCCCGCCCTGAACGATGCCAAACAGCCCATAACCGGGCCGGGGCACGAAAGCCTCCTTCGACCGCACCGCCCAGCGCATGGACAGACGCATGCTCTCCGCCGCCTGGGCCGGCGTGGCCGGAAAAGGGGTGCATTCGTCGAACGCCATGGTGATGTCGGCGTCGAGGCAATGCTGAATCTGCATCGAGCGTTCCGGAGTCAGCCGATGGCTTGATCCGTCATGATGCGACTGAAAGGTCACCCCATCGGCATCAAGCTTGCGTAATTTGGCTAGGCTCATCACCTGGAACCCGCCGGAATCCGTCAAGATCGGCCCCGGCCAGTTCATAAAACGATGCAGCCCCCCCAACCGTTCAATCCGCTCGGCACCCGGGCGCAGCATCAGGTGATAGGTATTGCCGAGCAGGATCTGTGCCCCAGTGGCGGCCACGGATTCAGGCTGCATCGCTTTGACCGTCGCCGCCGTGCCAACCGGCATGAACGCCGGCGTATCGATGGCGCCGTGAGCCGTGTGCAGCCGACCGAGGCGGGCGGCGCCATCACGGGCGAGACAATCATAGTGGAAGCTGGGCGGCATCATCGTTCCGATCGAGCAGGCAGGCATCGCCGTAAGAATAGAAGCGATAGCCGGCGGAAATGGCATGGGCATAAGCGGCACGCATCGGTCCAAGCCCGGCAAAGGCCGAGACCAACATGAACAGGGTCGAACGCGGCAGATGGAAATTGGTCATCAGCCGATCAACGATGCGGAACCGGTAGCCCGGGACGATAAAAATATCGGTGGCGCCGTCGAAAGGCTGCACCCGGCCCTCTGGACTGGCCGCGCTTTCCAACAGGCGCAAGGCGGTGGTGCCGACCGCCACCACCCGTCCCCCCCGGGCGCGGGCTTGATTGATCCGTTCCGCCGCTTCGGCCGTCACCAGACCGATTTCCTGATGCATGTGATGCTGATCGGTATCAGCGACTTTGACCGGAAGGAAGGTTCCGGCACCAACATGCAAGGTCACCGCGACCCGTTCAATCCCCCGGGCGTCAAGAGCCGTCAGCACCGCATCAGTAAAATGCAGTCCAGCGGTTGGCGCTGCCACCGCTCCATCGGCCCGGGCATAGGTGGTCTGGTAATCGGCGCGGTCGGTGGCGTCGGCCGTGCCGTGGCGGATGTACGGCGGCAAGGGGAGCCGTCCATGAGCCTCCAGCGCGGCCATCAGGGCCGGACCACCGCGATCGAAACGGAGGCTGACTTCGCCACCCTCGTTCTTGCCAACCACTTCAGCTGAAAAATCGGCGGCAAAGCTGACCTGATCGCCCAGGCGCAATTTGCGCGCCGGCCGGGCGAACGCACGCCAGCACGAATCATCCTCGCGCAGATGGAGGGTCACTTCGACATGGGCGGTGCCGCGCTGGCCATCGAGCCGAGCCGGAATCACCCTGGTATCGTTGAACACCATCACATCACCCGGGCGCAATAGCCCGGCCAGATCCCGGATCCCGAGATCTTCACAGTGATCCGGCCCGACCCGCAGCAGCCGGGCCGCATCGCGCGGTCGGGCTGGACGTTCAGCGATCCGCTCACGCGGCAAATCGAAATCAAATAAATCGACGTTCATCGTCGGGGATGTAGGCTCCCGGCCCCATCGCCGTCAAGCCCGATGCCAATCCGCCAGAAACCAGGGGGTCCCTATCGGGCTCAGCCGGAACCAAAATCAGGGGGAGCGTCGAAACAGGGCTTCGGCCCCGGCCCGAACGGCACGCTTCGCCTCGATCGCGGCCCGGGCTCGCAGAATTTCGGCTTCAAGCTGACCGATATAAGCTTCCAGCTCGACCACAGAAAGCGGGTCCAGCGGTCGCAGCACCGTGACAGGAGCAGGGGGCGGATCGAGCGCATCAGCATCCATCGGGCGACCTTCGTCTCTTGCCAGAATTCCGCCACCGTACCAGAGTGTCGCCCGCCGCAACAGACCAGGGAGCCGCCGACAATGATCCCCGCGACCATGACCTGTATCGAAATCTCCCGCCCCGGCGGTCCTGAGGTGCTGACTCCGGCCACTCGGCCGACTCCCCGCCCCGGTGCCGGGGAAGTGCTGATCAAAGTCGCCGCCGCCGGGATCAACCGGCCCGATCTGTTGCAACGCCAGGGACTCTATCCGGCCCCGCCGGATGCCTCTGACCTGCCCGGACTCGAAGTCGCCGGCACCATCGTCGCCTTGGGCGAGGGGGTGCCAGCCCCAGCGGTGGGGGCTGCCGTTTGCGCCCTGGTCGCCGGGGGCGGTTATGCCGACTATGTCACGGTCGATGCCCGGCTGTGCCTGCCGCTGCCCACAGGTTATGATTTTGTCCGCGCGGCCGCGCTGCCCGAGACCCTGTTCACCGTCTGGCACAATGTGGTCGAACGCGGCCGGCTGGCGGCGGGAGAGCGTCTGCTGGTCCATGGCGGCGCGGGCGGGATCGGAACCACCGCGATCCAACTGGCCGTTGCGCGCGGCGCTACCGTCTTCGCCACCGCCGGCGGCCCGGACAAGGCCAAAGTCTGTGCCGATCTGGGCGCCCATGCCATTGATTATCGCGCCGAGGATTTCGTCGCCGTGATCAAGGCTGCAACCGGAGGGCGCGGAGTCGATGTGATCCTCGACATGGTGGGCGGAGACTATATCGCCCGCAATATCAAAGCACTGGCGGTCGAAGGCCGGCTGGTTTCGATTGCCTTCCTCCAGGGATCTTCGGTTGAAATCAATCTGATGCCGGTGATGCTGAAGCGGCTGACCCTGACCGGATCAACCCTGCGCCCTCAATCGACCGACCGCAAAGCGGTGATGGCCGAAGCCCTGAGAACCGAAGTTTGGCCCCTGCTCAACCAGGGCCGGATTGCCCCGCTGGTCCATGCCACCTTCCCGTTGGTCGAGGCCAGGGCCGCCCATAGCCTGATGGAAGGCAATACCCACGTCGGAAAGATCGTGCTGACGGTTTGACCCAGGCCGCGAACCCCCATATAAAAGAGACGATTTCCACGGATCGTCGCCGGCCTGCGGCGAGGGCTGTGCCCGGGCGGCTGTCGGCCGCGCGATCCATGCGGGACCGTTCCCGTCCACCCAGGCCGGGCGGACGGGAAGGAACCCGCCGAGGCCGACGCTATGCTCGTCGACCGAACGGGACCAGACGACATTCAGGAGGATTCATGGCCCTGCCGCTGATGCCCAAGGCGACCGCCGTTTGGCTGGTCGAAAACACCGCCCTCACCTTCGAACAGATCGCTGATTTCTGCGGCCTGCACGCCCTGGAGGTTCAGGCGATCGCTGACGGCGAGGTCGCCACCGGGATCGTCGGCCTTGACCCGGTCGCCAATGGTCAGGTCAGCCGGAGCGAGATCGAACGGTGCGAGGTCAATCCCGACGCCCGGCTCAAGCTGACCGTCACCGACATTCCCCAGCCCCGGGCCAAGCCGAAGGGCGCCCGCTACACCCCGGTGTCGAAGCGCCAGGATCGCCCCGACGCGATTGCCTGGATTCTCAAGCATCACCCGGAATTGTCGGATGCGACCATTTCCAAGCTGATCGGCACCACCAAACAGACCATCCAGGCGGTGCGGGACAAGACCCATTGGAATGCCGCGAACATCAAGCCGCGCAATCCGGTGACCCTGGGAATGTGTACCGAACTCGACCTCGAAAAGGCGGTGGCCCTGTCGGGCCGGGCGCGCCCAGCCCTGCCGGTCGATCTGTCGGCTCCCCTCGTCGGCGACGAAGGCTGACGTCCGGTTCTTCTTTCTGCGCCGGGCCGCCTGAAGGCCCGCCGCGACCCCGTTCGGTCCTGAACCGCCGCTGCCTCCGGGAGCAGCCTGCTTCCTGCTTCGCTGTAAACGAAAACGGCGCCGTTCCCTGACGGGAAACGGCGCCGTTAACAGAATCATCCGCCCGGTTTAGCGGCTCCACCATCCCCGGCGCGGCGACACAACCGGCAGCGGGGCCGGGGCCTCCTCGGCGGGGGCCGGAGCAGAGACGGCCGGCGCCGCAGCAGGCGCATCCGTCACCACCACAACCGGCACCGCCTCGGCCGCAACTGCGGCCACGGCCGGCGGCACGTCCGCCACCGGAGCCGCCGCCTCAGGCTCAACCGGCACCGCCGCAACGGTCGGAGCGACCTCTTCGGCCACAGCCTTCTCGACCTTCTTGCGGGGAGCAGCCCGGCGCCGTTTCGGCTTTTCTTCGGCCACAGGGGCGGCGGCTTCAACCTCGACCACCGGCGCGGCCGGAGCCTTCTTTTCGACCTTCTTACGCGGCGCCCGGACGCGCTTCGGCTTTGCCTCGACCACCGGCTCGGGCTCGGATTCAACCGCAACAGCCGGGGAAACGACCCCTTCTGCCTCCGGCTCCGGGACAGACGCAGGCGGAGCCGCAACCACCGGCAGCTCGGCTTCGGGCACCGAAGCGGCGGGAGGTTCGCTAACGACCGGTGCCGGCGCCTCCTCTGCTGGCAGCGAGACAGAATCCGCCACAATCGACGGCTCTCCGGACACGGCAATTTCAACCGTTTCCACCGGCGCAACCGCTGCAACCGGCTCGGCCACAACCTGTTCTGCGGTCTCCGCAGCGATCGCGGCGCCCTCACCCTCGGTTCCGTCGGTTCCGGTCAGACCCTCGCCGACCAGATCCTCGCGCCGACGCCGACGCCGACCGCCCCGCCGTCCCCGCCGTCTCTTCCGCGGCAGATCGCCCTCGCCGTCGCCTTCGGCGCCCTCGCCACCGTCTCCGGCGGCAAGATCCTCATCGCCGTCGCTTTCGCTATCGCCTTCGCCCTCATCGCCTTCGGCGTCGGGTTCATCCTCGTCGACGTCATCCTCGGCGGCATTGTCCGTCTCAGACGAGGCCTCAACCGATTCGCCCCCGGCTTCGCCATTCTTGCGCTTACGGCGGCGACGGCGGCGGCGCTTGCCCCCATTCCCATCCCCTTCGGTGGCGTCTTCACTCGCGGCCACGCGCGGGGAGTCCGGCTCTTCGGCCTCGATGACTTCGGGCTCCTCCGGTTCCGGCGCCTCAGCCTCCTCGGCCGACAGACGGGCGGTCAGGTTGTCATCCATCGTCACGGCCGAATGCAGCACCGGCTGCGGCTCATCCGACCGGGCTTCCGCCTTGATCCGCTCCATCCGGAACGCCGGCGGCACCAGCTCATCATCGCCGCTCAACTGGACGGCAAACTCGTAGCGCGCTTCGATCGCCGCGAGAGCGGTCCGCTTCTGATTGAGGATGTAAAGCGCGATCGGAGTCGGCACGAACACCGTCACCTCGGAGGAACGGCGCCGGATCCCCTCTTCCTCGATCGCGCGCAGCACATGAACGGCAGCGGATTCGACCGACCGGACCAGACCGGTGCCGCCGCAATGGCGGCAGGGAATGAAAGTGGTTTCCTGCAAGCTGGGCCGCAACCGCTGGCGCGACAATTCGAGCAGGCCGAAGGCGCTGATCTTGCCGACCTGGATCCGGGCGCGGTCGTTCTTCAGCGCCTCTTTGACCCGTCGTTCGACCGCATGATTGTTGCGGCCCTCTTCCATATCGATGAAATCGATCACGATCAGGCCGGCGAGGTCGCGCAGGCGCAACTGGCGGGCCACTTCATCGGCCGCTTCCAGATTGGTCTTGAGCGCGGTTTCCTCAATGTGCCGCTCGCGGGTGGCGCGGCCGGAATTGACGTCGATCGCCACCAGCGCCTCGGTCTGGGCGATGACGATATAGCCGCCGGACTTGAGTTGCACCACCGGGCTATGCATCGCATCGAGTTGAGTCTCGACCTGATAGCGATGAAACAGCGGCATCACCGGATCTTTGTAGGGCTGAACCTTCTTGGCATGGCTCGGGGTCAGCAGGCGCATATAATCCTTGGCGAGACGATAACCATCGTCACCATCGACCAGCACTTCCTCGATGTCGCGCGAATAAAGGTCGCGGATCGAGCGTTTGATCAGACTGGCTTCTTCATAAACCAGGGTCGGCGCGGTCGAGCGCAGCGTCATCTCGCGCACACTTTCCCACATCCGGATCAGATATTCGTAATCGCGGCGGATTTCGGTCTTCGAGCGTTCCGAGCCGGCGGTCCGGATGATCACCGCCATCCCTTCCGGCACGTCGATCTCATTGGCGATCGCCTTCAGCCGGCGCCGGTCGGTGGTGCTGACGATCTTGCGCGACACCCCACCGCCGCGGGCGGTGTTGGGCATCAGCACGCAATAGCGTCCGGCCAGCGACAGATAGGTGGTCAGGGCGGCGCCTTTATTGCCCCGCTCTTCCTTGACCACCTGAATCAGCATGATCTGCCGACGCTTGATCACTTCCTGAATTTTGTAATTGCGCAGCAGACGAGCCCGACGGCGCTCGCTTTCGGCATCATCATCGCCGCCAACGGTCTCGATCGGATGCGCCCGCTCCCCTTCCCCGGCTTCGGGGGTCTCTGAGGCCTCGCCTTCGGCCGCTTCGTCGCGATCGGCCGAGGATTCATGCATCCCCTCGGCCCGCTGCGCCGCAAGCAGGGCCTGACGATCAGCCACCGGGATCTGGAAATAATCGGGATGGATCTCGCTGAAAGCGAGAAAGCCGTGGCGATTGCCGCCATATTCGACAAAGGCCGCCTGGAGCGACGGCTCGACGCGAACGACCTTGGCGAGATAGATGTTGCCCTTCAGCTGACGCTTGGTGGAGGTTTCGACATCAAGCTCTTCGAGGCGCGTCCCATTGACCACGACCACCCGGGTCTCTTCCGGGTGGGTGGCATCGATCAACATCCGTTTGACCATTAAATCCATATCTCCGTGGCGCCGCTCGCGACGCGAGGCGCGCCAGCGGGCTGCTGTCTGATCCGGCGAAGCCGCCGCGCCGCCAGGGCGCGTGATCAGTCGGCATGCCGACAAGGCCGGGCCTGTCTGCGACGGAAACCACGATCTCGGGATGTGGAACGGGCGACATGGTCGGCGGCAACCTGATCACGGGCGTCACGCCCGGCTTCGAATTCGAAACTGGCACCGCAGGCCGAAAGCGGGGCGTCTCGCCGGGCGCGCCTCTGGCGCGAACAGGCGCTCCGCCACCGTCCGCGAACGGACGAACGGACTTTGCGTGCTGATGACGCATTAAAATAGCGAGTGTTAACGCCTTCGACAACGCTCTTGTTGCGCGGAGAGTCCAGCCCAGGTCCGGGCGGCCGGCGTGCCCATGAAGAGCCTGCGAAATCAACGACTTTTTAAATTGAGATCGAGATAATGTCTGCGGTATAGCTGATTCTGATTTCCTACATTCGGCGTCGATGACGGGTGGGCATGGTGCGAAAACGGTACGCCACGGGACTGGCGCTGGCCGTCGCTCTGACGGCAGCAACGGCGGGTCCGTCTCTTGCCGCCACCGCTTCGGGGGCGCGGCTCGGACAGCGGGGCGAGGGAATTACCCGCTTCGTCACCGATCTGTCCGAGCGGGTGTCGTTCCAGGTCACCACCCAGAACAATCCCCATCGGATCCTGATTGAGGTTCCTGACCTCGACTGGCGGGGACCGCCGCGCCTGTCGCAACCCCACGGCGCGATCAATGAGATTCGGGGCAGTAGCGGCCGGATTACCATCGATTTGCGGAAGCCGGTCGCGGTCAAAAGCAGTTTCCTGATCCCGCCGCGCGATGGGATGGGTTGGCGTCTGGTGGTTGACCTTGATGAAAGCGCCGCCCCGCCGCCCCGAACAGCCCGTCCGGCCCCGCCCCCGCCCCCGCAACCCCCGCGTCCAGCCACGCCGCCCAGTCCGGCGGTTGCACATCGCGACCTGCCGCCCCCCCCGCCTCGCCCGAGCGAGTCCCCCTCGGCCGAAAAACCCCTCGCTGCGGCAGAGACTCCCCGCGCCGAGCCGGCTCGGGCCGATGCCGGCCGGCCCGAGGTGCAGTCGGCGGTCTTGACTCCCACACCCGGTGCCGCACTGCGCCCGCGCGATGGCGGTCTGCCGGTGATCGTGATCGACCCCGGTCATGGCGGAATCGACCCCGGGGCTATCGGGGTGTCGGGAATCTACGAAAAACACATTACCCTGGCGGTCGCCCGTGAATTGAAAGCGGCGATCGAACGCAGCGGCCGGTATCAGGTCTATCTCACTCGCGATCGCGATGTGTTCATCCGCCTGCGCGACCGGGTGTCGATCGCCCGCCAGTACGGCGCCGATCTGTTCATTTCCCTGCATGCGGATGCGGTGCAAAATCCCTCAATCCGGGGCCTGTCGATCTACACCTTGTCGCAGAATGCCTCAGACGCCGAATCCCAGACCCTGGCTGAAAAGGAAAACAAAGCCGATCTGATTGCCGGGGTCGATCTTAGCCACGAAAGCGCCGACGTCGCCGGGATTCTGATCGATCTGGCCCAGCGCGAAACAATGAATCGCTCTGCCGCTTTTGCGGCGGAAGCGGTCGATGAGGTTGGTCACGAATTCAGCCTGCTCGACAACACCCACCGTTTCGCCGGATTCGCCGTCCTGAAAGCCCCTGACGTGCCCGCCGTGCTGATCGAGATGGGCTACCTCTCGAATGAGAGCGAAGAAAAGCAGCTCCGTCAGCCGGCCTATCGGACCCGTCTCGCCAAATCGATCGCTCATGCGGTCGATCGCTTTTTCCCGGCGACCCAGAAAGCGAAACGTTAAGGGGGGCAGCCGGCGAGGACGGCCCCCGCCGGGGAAACGGCGTTACATCCCGCCCCCTGCCGCCTTGCAGGTCTTATAGCTATTATCCGAAGCATAGCAGCGCCAAGTCCAGCCCCCCCGACCATCGGAAGTCGGCGGCGTCGCCACACCTTTGTTACAGAAACCCAGGATCGGCTGAGCAAGGCTCACGTCACGAGTGACAGGACCGCATTCTGCGCCGAAGGGCAAGGGAGGGGTTTCCGCGCAGGCATTGAATCCATTCGGCAGGGCCGTCAAGACAGGATCGGCGACCGTACCGATCTGTGGTTTATTTAAAAGCTCAGCCCGCTTTGTGAGGGGCTCTTGAAATGGATCTGAGGTGTTCTGGAAAAAATTATAATGGAATGAGTTGTAGTCGCCCTCATTCCGGATCGCGGTATTTTGGATGTTTCCAACGCTTGGCAAGCAAAATGTATTGCTATTGACGCTGTTCCCGTTGGCGTAATCTTCATAATAGGGGGAATTATTGACCATTGGGGCGTCAGAGCATTTTAAAAAAGCGAGATCCTTGCTCTGACGGGGCGCAAGCCAGATACCAACCTGTTCTTTATTTGAGTTTGCGCTGCCAATGAATTTATTACCAACAATCTGATTGTAATCGCTGTGAAGATAGCGCGGCTTTCCATTGCTTTCGCCACAGTTTCTATAAAGGAATATGCCTCCGACCTTATTTCCAATAAAAATATTTTTGGAAATGAGGTTTCCGCTGGAGGCATCGATCGCCACCCCTTCTCGTCCGATATTATCTCTGAAAATATTCTGGCTAATGACATTGCCGTGATTCAGGTCCAAATAAACGCCAACGCTGCCGGAATTTGAAATCGTTGAATTAAAAATTGTAGAATTATTCACACCTTCATGAAGGTAAATTGCGTCACGGAAAATATTATCCACCAAAACGGACTCAATATTGATGTTAGTGGTTGGGAAATTGAGGGGATCTATGGCATAAAGAAGAATTCCATTTCCGCCATAATGCTTAGCTTTGTTTTTAAAATCCCAGCCGTCTCGACCAAAATTACGAATTTGACAATTTTTGATTGTGACATTTTGCAGGGCTTGTTTGGCGTTCAGCGGCCGAACAAACATCGCGTCAGCGTGCCAAACGTGTGTTCCGGTCGTGGAGGAAAAGGTTTCCACACGCGGCGGAATGCCGGCCCCATCAAAAACAGAGCCATTACAATCAAGAACCGTATCGCTGCTTTCGATCCGAACCGGAATTGAAAAAGAACAATTGCGAGGAAATTTGTAATTACCGGCCGGAAGGTGGAAAATTGTAAAACTAGACTGCGTTTTATACGACGTTCCATCAACAACGATGCTCTGCGGTATAACGGGATCATCCTGCGAATGCGCGGCAATAAATGAATTTGCGGCAGCACAATCTTGGAACTCGACAAGATCTGCGGCATAAGTCGGTAAAGAAAAAGCGGTCAATGCAAAAATAATTGAACGGCGCAGACGAGACTGATTCATCATTAACCTCATACTCTTCCTTCCGCCATTCCAGCTTTGACGCCAAGATTGCCCCTCTTGGGGCAAGCCTGCACAGCTAGAGGCGGATCAGGGCGCCGTTCCCCCAATGAGAGGCTCAGTGCCAGCCCGGGGTCCCAGTAATCATCTGATACAGAGTGAGGAAAATTTCAACCATGATCAAGAACACGATATACCACTCGACCTTCATGCTGGAGCGGGTTTGAATCAGGTCGAGCAGGGTCTCGGCGGTATCCGAGATGACTTCGAGTTTGCGGTCGAGCGCCCGGTTTCGGGCCGAAAGATCATATTCCCGTTCCAGCCGGACGAACAGCCGTTCCAGTTCCGGTTTCACCCACAGCACTTCCGGGCTTTCCAGCAATTCGACCCGGCCAACCATCCGATGTTCGGCCAGCAGAACCTCACCGATCTGGGCCAGCAGATCGCGGGGGCGAAGATGGCGCAGACTACCGCGCCCGAGCGAGGCTGCCAGGGGTTCAATCGCGTCAAACACCCGGCCGATTCGGGTTTCGTAATGTTCGAGCACCAGATCGCGGGCCATCAGTTCCCCGACTAATTGGAGACGTTCGGGGCAGGTGTCCCGCAATGAGATCAGACCCGCCTGATCAACCCGATCTTCCTCACCGGAAATCACCAGTAATTCCGCCGAAGTCCGGGCCTGCACCGGCAAGGGATCGGCCACCAGTTTCGACAGCGAGGCAAGGAAAATCGCCTCCTCCATCGGTTCGAGATCGAACAGCACGGCGACGCCATAGCGAAACAACACCGCATAGCCTTCTTTGCCGGCGCGGATAATCAGGGGGGCGGTCCCAAGAACCTGCCCCTCCTCAAGGCGACGCGTATCCAGTCGCTCCCCCAAAAGGAGAACTTGGACGGAGAGCCGGCCGGGCCGGTTGGACTGGGAAGAATTCTGAGGGAGATCGGCGGTCATGAGGGTCCGGGGGGTTGGCAACGGGGGGGCTCCGACCATAGCATGGCCCGATCTGGGGGCGGCGGAGCGATCCGGTTCGTCATCGAACTTTCATCCCGGGCAGCGGGGGCTTGCCGCTGGTGTTCGGGGTGGGTGCCCGATATAGTCCTGCCCGAATCTAGGGAGCCTTGGCGATGGATTACCGTTTTTCCGAGCAGGGTGGCGCCACCCATGTCACGCTCACCGGCCAGTTGAACTTCGCCGCCAACGAGGATTTTCAGGCCATCGTTGAACGGGTTTCGAAGTTACGCGGTGCCAAAATCGTGTTCGATCTTTCCGGACTGTCCCATATCGATTCCGTCGGACTGGGGCTGCTCTATATTGCTCACGAAGAGCTGGCTGCGAACAATTCTCATCTGACCTTGTTGCATCCGCGCGATACGGTTTTGCGGATGCTGCAACTGACCGAGGCGGATGAAACTTTTGAGATCGTCATTTGAGATCCGGCGGCGTGTTTCACTGTCCTAAGCTCTCCCGCCGTCCGTAGCCGGGTGAGAAGGGGAGAATCAGCCCCCATTCTGCGGCCAGGGCGGCCGGGTGATCGATCACGGTTTCCGTTACCGGGGCCGGGCTGTCTTCGATCACGATCGTTCCGTTTTCAACTGTGACGCGGCGATAGACCGGGTCGCCGAAGCCGACATGACGGCCGAGGAAATCCGATCCGAACCGCAGCACGGTGGCTTCGGCGCAATCTTCCAGTCGGAAGGGGGCCAACATCCGCGCCGGTTCTTCCGTGCCGCGCCGGGGGGCGAAATGGGCCAGCACCGAGCGGTAGCGGTCGCGCGCGGTCAGATCCGAGGTATAGACGTAACTGCCCGGATCGCGTGCCCAGGGCACCCCATCAATCTCGATCTCGACCGTCAACTGATCGTTATGGGCGTGACCGCCGCGCCCGTTCTGGCCGACCGGTCCACAACGGACGGCGATCACCGCGCGGGGACCACGCCACAGATAGAGGCCAAAATCGGGGAAGGCGATCGGCTCCAGCCCCTCCAGGGCCGCCGGATCAGGCGGGACGATCCGCACCACCCGCCCGGCCGGTACGGTCTCCGCTGACTGGAGCGGAACCGACGGCAGGGCCGGTGCGGTGGCGAGGAAACGACTCCCCCCGGCGAGCGCCTCAACCAGAGCGGTGGCGAATCCGGCCGCCGCCACCGGGGCCGGAACCTGATCGGGCAAAGCCGTGAACAGACCACGCCCGGCGGCAAAAACTTCGGCGGGATCGAGATCACGCTCGACCGGGCCGGTCGGGCTGGAATCATACAAGGGCGCGGCGCGGAACATCCGCCCGGAATCGCTGTCACCGATCTGGATCATCCGGCCTGAGGGCAAAGTCGCGGCCGCAGCGAAGCGCAAGGTCGCCGCCAGCCGGGCCTGAGCCTCCTCCGACAGCGGCCGCCCCGCCCCAGCCAACAGAGCCGCGGTATAAAGCGCCATCTCTGCGGACAGGCGATGATAGACCACCGAGCCCTCGAAACAGGCGCCATCCGGGGTAAACTGACGCAGAATTTCAGCGTCCAGCTCATCGGCGGCGAAGCCGAGCCAGCTCTTGCTCTCCTCGGCTTCGGGCAAATAAGCGGCAACGAAAGCCAGCCCGCAGATATCGGCCAGATAGTGATTAGCACGATAGGTCTCGTGCCATTCGAGGTAGCGGAACACATATTGGCCATGGGCGCGGATGGCGGCAGCCAGTTCGGCTTCAAAAGCGGCGTCGAACTGGACTCCCTGGGCGCGGAACAGATCCCAACCGACCAGCAGGTTGGCAGCCCGCAAGCCGACATCCATCGCGCAGGCCCAGTTCACCCCCCAGCCGGGCGGATTGGCGGCCAGGAAATCGAGCACTTGATGGCGGAATTCGGCGACGATGCGGGCGGGCGGCGGGAAACCGGGCACCCCCTGCACCGCCAGGGCGTGCGCCTGGGCCAGAGTGACAGCGTGCTGGAAGCGGGCCAGTTCCCACGGCAATTTGATATCGATGCCGGGCTGGTGGCCATAGACGATGGCCCGTCCCCATGTCGTCGGCGCCCAGCGGAAGCCGGAGCGGAAATCGACCTGCCAGTCGATCGGGCGCCAGGCCGGATCCTCGATCAGATCGAGAATCGCCCGCGCCCGTGCCCGGTTGCCGCGCCGGTGTTCCTGAGCGATGGCGTTGGCCCAGTCCGGCGGCAAGGCGGGATCGGGGCCATAACATTGCCCGTCGAACCCGGGATAAGCCTCGCCCCGGGCCACCCGGACCCAGCCCGAACCCAGCAGATCAAAACGGTGATCGAGATAAAGGGCGGTCAGAGCCCGCACGGTGTCGGCATTGGCAGCGACAGCGGTAAAATCGATCGCCCCCAGCCGGGGCGTCGGGGCGGCGCCGGCACTGTCCGGGTCGAGATAGCTGCCCCGTCCCCCCGCCATCAGACCTCGAATCGGCCGCATCGCCTGCTTGAGCAGGAATGAGGAGGATTTGGCCAGAATCAGCTGCGGGGACATGGTGCGTGCCACCTTCAGCAACAGAGACAGGCGGCTCGGATTGGTGGCGACGGGCGGGGTGGGATCGGATGTCATGATAGCGGCGACTATACCCCGCTCCCGCTCCGGTGCCAATCCAGCGACCATGGACGGTCGCTTTTGCGAAGCGGCAGGACTCAGCCGTAGCTCTGAACCAAGGAGCCGACGATCAGATACCAGCCATCGACCATCACGAAAAAGATCAATTTGAACGGCAAGGAGATCATCGAAGGCGGCAACATCATCATGCCCATGCTCATCAGCACCGAGGCGACCACCATGTCAATGACCAGGAAGGGCAGGAACACCAGGAAGCCGATTTCGAACGCCCGGCGCAACTCACTGATCATAAAGGCGGGAATCAGGGCGGTCAGAGGCACTTCCTCGGGCGTGGCCACCTCCTTGGCTCGGGATAAATCCATGAACAGCCGCAAATCCTGTTGGCGAACATGGCGGCTCATAAAAGCATGAAAGGGTTTGAGCGCGCGTTCGAACCCCTCCATTTCCTCAATCTGACCATCCACCATCGGCTGAATCCCGGTCTCCCAGGCTTTTTCGAAGGTTGGGGCCATCACGAAGGCGGTCAGGAACAGCGCCAGACTGACCATCACCATGTTAGGCGGGCTCTGCTGGGTGCCGAGAGCCTGACGCAGGAAACTCAAGACCACGATGAAACGGGTGAAGGAGGTGATCATCACCAGAATCGAGGGCGCGATCGACAGCACGGTGGTCAGCGCGATCAGCTGAACCAACCGACTGGTGGCGTTGCCGGGTCCCCCACCGAGGTCAATATTGAGGGACTGGGCCAGCACCGGCCCGGCCACGAGGGCGGTCGCCAGCCCGATCAGCATGGCGAGCGGCAGGCGATGACGTGACATCGTCATGGTGGGGTCTCCGGCGAAGGCACAGTGAAACGAGCCGGGGGACAGTTGCGTTCGATCAGCGTCGCCGTCCCGCCCCCGAGCAGAAGCAGATGTTCGCAATCGTCGCGACGCACCAAAACCAGACGATGACGGGCATCAATCGGCAGAGTCTCGATCACGGCGAGGCGACGCTGGCGAGAACGACCCAACGGCGCGAGTCCCCCCAACCCCCACCGCCGCAGCGCCCAGAGCAGACCGAACATCAGAGCCAGAACCGTGGTCAGCGCCAACAGGAACCGCAGATAGGAAACGCTTTCCATCAGCCGCCATCACCGCTGTTGGCGGCAGGAGCGGCTGCCCGCAAAGCCGCGTCGAGTTGGTCGAGATCGGCAAGCAAAGCTTCCATATTCGGCCGCAAAGCCCGGCCACTTTCCTGTTCGAGCCGGGTCACGCCCTCACAAATCAGGCGAATCCGTCCTTCGAGCGCCGTCAGATCGACCATCGTTCCCGTTGCCAGCAAACGCCGCGCGGTTCCCACCAGCGAAGCCGCCTTCACCAGTTCAGCCCGCAGCCATTCCTCGCGGGAATCGATGGCATTCATGACGGCTCCTCCCGTCCGGCAGCGCGATAGACATAAGCCAGAATTTCGGCAACGGCGACCATCGCCTCAACCGGAATCACACTGCCGAGTTCGGCCGTCGCCAGCAACTGAGCCAGATCGGGATCGGTGCGAACCTTGACATCATGGGCAAAGGCAAGATCGACAATCCGCTCGGCCATCGCCCCCCGCCCGGTCGCCACCACCACCGGCAGATCGTTTTGGGCAGGATCGTAATGCAAAGCAACCGCCGCAGCCCGCCGTGGCGGCAGACGAGGGGGATCTGACTGGGTGCCGCTCATTCCATTCCCCAGGGATTCGGCCAGGATGGAAGAGTGAACCCGGACGCTTTAACAAACATTTAAGTCCGGGACATCAGAGAGATTGCCCTGGAAACGAGATCATGAAAATAAAGGGGGTCTGGGGCCTCGCCCCAGGCGGGTTTGGGCGGTAGCCCAATAAATTCAAACAAAAAACCCCAAATTTTACTCTAAAAAATACTCCAATCTTCCCTGATCTTTTTTAAGAAAAAATCAAAATTCACTCTCTTATCCCTGGAGCATCCGCCGGAGCAGTTCAACATCCTCGGCGAAAGCCTGATCGGTCTCGGTTAATTCCTCAACCTTCTTGACCGCGTGCATAACGGTGGTGTGATCGCGCCCGCCAAACTTGCGGCCGATCTCGGGCAGAGACCGATTGGTCAATTGCTTGGCCAAATACATCGCCACCTGACGCGGCCGCGCCACCTGACGCGAGCGCCGCGCCGAGGACATTTCAGCCAGCTTGATGTTGAAATGCTCGGCAACCTTCTTCTGGATCTCCTCCACGGTGATCCGGCGATCCGAAGCGCGCAGCAGATCGTGCAGCACCTCCTGGGTGGTTTCGAGGGTAATCGCCCGGCCGACCAATTGAGAATGGGCGATCACCCGGTTGAGCGCCCCCTCAAGCTCCCGCACGTTGGAACAAATCTTGTGGGCGAGAAATTCCATCACTTTCTGCGGCACCAAAACGCCCATCTGCTCCGCTTTGGACTGGAGAATCCCCAGCCGCAATTCATAGGTAATAGCGTGAATATCAGCAACCAGACCACACGCCATCCGCGAGCGGAGCCGCTCCTCAATCCCCTCCAAATCAGACGGCGATTTGTCAGCAGAAATAACGATCTGACGCCCCTGATCCACCAGAGCGTTAAAAGTATGGAAAAATTCTTCCTGGGTCGCGTCCTTGCCGGCGATGAACTGAACGTCATCGATCATCAGCACATCAACCGACCGGAACTGTTCCTTAAAGGACATCGTATCCTGGTGCCGCAACGCCCGGATAAAACGGTACATAAACTTTTCCGCCGAGAGATACAGCACGGTGCGGTGCGGATTGCGCTCGCGAATGTGGTGAGCAATCGCATGCATCAAATGGGTCTTGCCCAGCCCCACCCCGCCATAGAGGAACAGCGGATTAAACGAAACGCTATCCGCCTCAGCGACCCGGCGGGCCGCCGCCCAGGCGAATTCATTCGGCTTGCCGACGATAAAATTTTTGAAGGTAAAGCGCGGATCGAGCAACGCCCCGATATCGTCGGGATCACCGGCCGGATCAACGACAGCGGTGGCGAGGGGAACAACCGGCACCGGAACGAAAGGCGCCCGGGGCGGCGGGACGGGAGGCAGCACCAACGGAAGGGTCGGCCCCTCCCCCGCCGCACTGACGGAGACAGGATGTCCCCCGGGGGCTGGGGTGGGGACAGCGGCAGCCCGGGCCGTCTCGACCACAATCTCAACCGCGCGGATGGTCGGATTCTCGGCCCCCCAGAGGGCCCGGATCCGCTCGCCATAATGGGTGGCCACCCAGTCACGCAGGAAACGGGTCGGCAAGGCAAGACGCACGGCACCATCACTGATGCCATGCACTGTGATCGGCCGCAACCAGGAGCGGTAAGCCGAATCCCCGACTTCATCGCGCAGCCTGGTTTTGACCCGATCCCACTCAGATTGTGCCATTGCTGATCCCCGATCCCCTGCCGGAGTCGCGGCGGGAGTGCCCTCGGCGTTGCCGGTGCCGTCTTTCCGGAAATCCGGCTCCATGCTACGGACCACCTCTTCGCCTTCGCGGATCATGCGGGTTCCGGGATCATACCCGGCCGTCGCCGCCGGGAAACGCCGCCCGCGACAACCAAGACTTGATGCCGGGTGTTACGGCTTACCAACCAAGTCAGCAAACGACATGCTCGCGCGATGATCACAAACGACGAAATGCACTCTGTATTCCGTATCACATCGAAGCGATACTTGTGGAGTTCCCGGCGTCTTGATTTTTTTGAGGGCCCGAAGGAACACTTTGTTATGCCCAGCGAGCGTTGCAAGACTAGCCACCAGGCTGTCCACAGGCAACAACATCGGTGTCCGAACCATGAAATTTTTCGCTTGCATTCCCCGAGTTCCTGACGGGACAAGGGGTTCGGCACACTGCACGCGAAAGGTGTTGCAGGCTTGGGGAATGTCGCTTTTCAGGCAAAACAAGGGCCGCGCCCGGGCGGACGCGGCCCTTGAATTGTCGACGACGTAATTTGAACCAGCCGTTAGGCCAGCGGCTTCATGTCACGGACGCGGGCGGCCAGACGCGAAACCTTACGCGAGGCGGTATTCTTATGCACCACGCCGGCCTGAACCCCCTTCATCAACTGGGGCTCGACGTCATGCAGCGCGGCCTTAGCCGCCTCGGCGTTACCCGAGGAAATGGCAAGCTCCACTTTCTTAACGAAGCTGCGGATACGGCTGACGCGCGCGCGGTTGACCTCGGTACGGCTCTCGGTCTGGCGGATGCGCTTCTTAGCCGAAGAATGATGGGCCATGGATCAAAACCTTGCAGCTCGGTTGGCAAATTCGAAGGCGCGTTTATACGGGCAGGTTTGGCCTGACGTCAACAGTGAAATCGGGCTTGAAAAACGACAAACGCCCCCCATTGGATTGGATCAGCCGGCGGCGGCACGGGCTGCGGCGATAAAAGCGCGGATCAAATCGGGATCCTTTTGCCCCGGCGCGGTTTCGACCCCGGAGGAGACATCGACGGCTTTGGCCCCGGAGATCCGGATCGCCTCGGCGACGGTGGCGGGGGTCAGGCCGCCGGCCAGCATCCAGGGCAGCGGCCAGGGCCGGCCAGCCAGCAAGGTCCAATCGAAAGCAGTGGCATTGCCGCCGGGCAGAGTCGCGCCGCGGGGCGGGCGGGCATCGAACAGCAGACGGTCAGCCGCCCCGAGATAGGCTTCGGCGGCGACCAGATCGGCGGCTTCGGCCACGGGGATCGCTTTCATCACCGGCAGACCATAATCGAGGCGGATCGCTTCGACCCGCTCCGGGCTTTCATGCCCGTGCAACTGGATCAGATCGAGCCGGACATGGGACAGGATCGCCTCCAGAGTCGCGTCATCGGGATCGACCAGCAGACCGACCCGGCACACCGGTTCGGGCAGCCAGGAGACCAGTTCAGCGGCGCGTTCCGGGGTGACCGCGCGCGGGCTTTTCGGGAAGAACACCAGACCGAGATAGTCGGCCCCGGCTTCGATGGCCGCTTCGACCGTTTCCTCATCGGTGAGTCCGCAGATCTTGATCTCGACCGGCAAAACAGGGCTCCTTCCCTCTCGCTGCCCCGCCGGGCGCCTTGTCCAAGCCGGGCGAAATGTGCATTCTGGCGCGCAAAATCGCCCGCCGATCCAACGGGATGGCGGGATCCCTGTCAACCCCTTGCGATCGAGAGACGTCATGGCGGAAGCCGATATCGAAGGCACCAGATTTCAGGCCGACCAACCCCAGGTGGCCCCCCCTTATTTCGTCAAGGGCGCCAGTCAGTATGATTGGGGCATGAAAAACCGCCTCGCCCGGGTGTTCCGGCCGGAGTCCGGTCGCACGGTGATGCTGGCGATCGATCATGGCTATTTCCAGGGGCCGACCACCGGTCTGGAACGGATCGACCTGAACATTCTGCCGCTGCTGCCCGATAGCGATGCCTTGTTCTGTACCCGTGGCGTGCTGCGGACGATGGTCCCGGCAGCTTCGCACAAGCCGATGGTGCTCCGCGCCAGTGGCGGCCCGTCGATTCTGAAGGAATTGTCCGACGAGCAGATCGCGATGGACATGGATGACGCGGTACGGCTCAACGCCTCCGGTGTCGGCATCCAGGTGTTCATCGGCGGCGAGTTCGAAACGCGCTCGATCCATAATATGACCCGTCTGGTCGATGCGGGGCTGCGGGTCGGGATGCCGGTGATGGGCGTCACCGCCGTTGGCAAGAATATGGTGCGCGACGCGAAATATTTCCGTCTCGCCTGCCGGATGATCGCCGAACTCGGCGCCCAGTACGTCAAGACCTATTATGTTGACGAGGGCTTCGAGACCATCACCGCCTCCTGCCCGGTGCCGATCGTGATGGCCGGCGGCAAGAAGCTGCCGGAACTGGAAGCCCTGACCATGGCCTATAATGCGGTCCAGCAGGGCGCCGCCGGGGTTGACATGGGCCGGAACATCTTCCAGTCGGATTGCCCGAAGGGAATGATGGCGGCCGTCAATGCGGTGATCCACCAGAACCTGCCGCCGGCTCAGGCGCTGGAACTGTACCAGACCATCAAGGCGGAAGCCTAAGCTGCGGGGCTGCCGCCCCGCTCCCCGCTCGGGGAGACCCCGAACCCCCTTGAAATTCAAAGGGGGTCCGGGGCATCGCCCCGGCCGGGTGCGGGCGGGAGCCCGCTAAAGCAGCTCTTTCAGCTCATAGAGCGCCGCTAACGCCTGACGCGGCGACAGCGCATCAAGGTCCAACCCGCGCAGCCGGGTTTCAACCGCCGACGGCGCTGCCGCCGCCGCAGGGCGGGGCTTGACCGCCGCGAACAGCGGCAGATCATCCGCCAGCCGGGTCAGACCGGTGGCCTGATCGGAGCGTTCCAGCGTTTCCAACACCGCTTCCGCTCGGGCCACTGCCGCCGCCGGCAGACCAGCCAGACGGGCGACGTGAATCCCGTAGGAGCGATCCGCCGCCCCGGCTCCGACCTCATGCAGGAACACCACCTCGCCCTGCCATTCCTTAACCCGCATCTTGTGGCAGGCCAGCGCCGGCAAAGTCGCGGTCAGGTGGGTCAGTTCGTGATAATGGGTCGCGAACAAAGCGCGGCAGCGATTAACCTCGTGCAGATGCTCAACCACCGCCCAGGCGATCGACAATCCGTCGAAGGTGGCGGTGCCGCGTCCAATCTCGTCGAGGATCACCAGCGCCCCCGGCCCGGCCTGATTCAGGATCATCGCCGTCTCGACCATCTCGACCATGAAGGTCGAACGGCCCCGGGCGAGGTCATCCGCCGCCCCGACGCGAGAGAACAGCCGGTCAACCACCCCGATTCGCGCCGAATCCGCCGGAACGAACGAACCAGTCTGAGCCAGCAAGGCAATCAGGGCATTCTGGCGCAGGAACGTGCTTTTGCCGGCCATGTTCGGGCCGGTGATCAGCCACAGCCGGTCTTTTTCTGACAGATCGCAATCATTGGCGACAAACGGCCCGCTCTGGTCAGCCTCCAGAGCCGCCTCAACCACCGGATGACGCCCGCCCCGGATCTCGAAGGCGGTGCCGGTCTCGACCAGAGGGCGGTTCCAGCGGCGCACCGCCGCCAGCTCGGCCAAAGCGGCGGCAACGTCCAGTTCGGCCAGAGCGGCAGCGGCGGTTCCGATTTCCGCCGCCCGCGTGGTCACTTCGCCGACCAGATCCTCAAACAGCGCCAGCTCGATCGCCAATGCCCGTTCGGCCGCCCCGGTGATCCGCGCCGCCAGTTCGATCAATTCAGTGGTGGTATAACGCGCGCTCTGGGCCATGGTCTGGCGATGGATGAAGCGTGCGTCGAGCTTGTCGGCCTGCTTGCCCGGCACTTCGATATGGTGGCCGATGATGTTGTTGTGGCGAATCTTCAGCGCGGTGATTCCCGTCGCCTCGACATAGCGCCGCTCCAATTGCATCAGCAGGCTATGGCTCTCGGTCCGCAAGGCTTTGGTCTCGTCGAGCGCGGCATGATAGCCCTCGGCGATGAAGCCTCCGTCCCGGGCCTGCAACGGCGGCTCTGGCGCCAGAGCCCGGGTCAGCCGGTCCACCAGGGCACTATGCTCGCCCAGCCCGCGCAGGGTGGCCGCCAGGGCCGCCGGCAGCGTTTGCCCTCCGACCGCTGCGCTGCGTAGACGCGGCACCGTGGTCAGCCCGTCGCGGATCGCGGCAAGGTCGCGCGGACCGCCCCGACTGAGGGACAGGCGCGACAAAGCCCGTTCGATATCGGGCGCGGTACGCAGGATTGCCCGCCATTCCTGGCGCAGGGATTCCTGCTCGACCAGGAAATCAACCGCGTCGAGCCGGTCGGTAATCGCCGCCGGATCGGTCAGTGGCGCCGCCAGCCGCGCCGCCAGCAAGCGCGCCCCGGCCCCGCTCACGGTGCGGTCGATGGTATCGAGCAGCGAGCCCCGCCGTTCACCGCCGAGGGTCCGGGTCAGTTCGAGATTGCGGCGGGTGGCGGAATCGATCTCCATCACCGCGCCACTCGCCAGCCGACGCGGCGGGGCGAGACGGGGCAGGCGTCCTTTCTGGGTCAGTTCGATATAATCGACCAGAGCCCCGGCGGCGGCCGTTTCACTCCGGCTGAAGGCGCCGAAGCCATCGAGCAGGCCGACCCCGTAGAGTTCCTCCAGCCGACGGCGGGCGTTACCGGATTCAAAGCGGGGGTTGGGCAGAGGGGTGACGATGGTGTTCCAGTCGGCCCACAGCGTGCGCCGTTCCGGGGTCGAGAGCAGTCGCTCCGGCACCAACACTTCGCCCGGAGCGATTCGGGCCAGGGCCGCCCCCAGGGTCGCGGCAGTGATCTGTTGGGTCGCGAAATCGCCGGTCGAGACATCGACCCAGGCCAGTCCCAGTTCGCCCTGAGCTTCGGCCACGGCGGCGAGGTAATTATGAGCCCGGGCGTCGAGCAGCCCGTCCTCGGTCAGGGTTCCCGGGGTGACCAGCCGGACCACATCACGCGCCACCACCGATTTGCCGCCGCGTTTGCGGGCCTCGGCCGGGTCTTCCATCTGCTCGCAGATCGCCACTTTGAAGCCCTGCCGCACCAATCGGGCGAGGTAGGCTTCGTAAGCGCGATAGGGCACCCCGCACATTGGGATATCCTCGCCGAGATGTTTGCCGCGTTTGGTCAGGGCGATATCGAGCGCCGCCGCCGCCTGCACGGCGTCGTCGAAGAACAGTTCGTAGAAGTCCCCCATCCGATAAAACAACAGGCAATCGGGATGGGCGGCCTTGATCGTCAGATATTGCGCCATCCCCGGACTGGGGTCATCGGAACGGGGAGAGTCGGAAGCGGCCACGGTCGCAATCTTCATCGTTAGGGGGGAAGGTGGACCGCACCCTAGCCCGTCTCGCCGTCCCTGTCACGGGCGCGGGCGATGTTTGTCGGGCTCTGCCCGAACCCGCCGGGGCTCTGCCCCGGACCCCCTCTCTTTTCTCGAATCAAGAAAACCCCCGCACCAGGGGGGGAGGTGCGGGGGCTTTCTTTGGAGGACTTTTGAGTGGCTGAGGCTCAGAAGCTTATGAAGAGACGATGCCACCGGCCGGGTTACCGCAGGGTGGCCGGAGGATGAGATTTTTGTAATTATTCAAAGTTAAAAAAGGGAAGGTGGTTTGGGGCTCACATCCCGCGCAACCATCTTGGGCGTAATCCCCGCCCTCCGGCCAGGGCGCCATCGATCTCGCTCAGAAGGCGGGCGCGGTCACGGGGCAAGGTTCCGGCCAGGGCCAAGGCATTGCTGGCATGGTTTGAGCGGAAGATCACCGGGGCCGGCGGCGCCAGCCGCTCGATCAGATGGCGCTGTTCGAGCAGGATCGCGGCATCCTCCTGCCAGACAAAGCCGGGGCCGATCCGGTCGAAGAAATTGTCGGCAACGCTCTCGTCCAGCCCCAATTGCAAGGTTGAGAGATAGACCGGAGGGGCACGGTTGATCAGATCGGCGGTTGCCTCAATATGGGCCTGCCAGTCGCGCTGTCCGGCCAGTCCCAGGATCACCGTGGCGGAGACTTTGAGGCCGGTCGCCCGGGCCAGGGTTAAGGCCGCCTCCATCTGCCGCGCCGAGCCTTTGCCAATACGCTTGAGCAGATCATCCCATCCGCTCTCGATCCCGAGATACACCAAGCCAAGGCGATGGGCTTTGAGCCGGGTGATCGCCTCGGCTCCTTTGGCCAGAATGTCGAACGGGGTGGCGTAGGCTGAAATGCGTTGCAGAGCGGGGAAACGGGCGGCGAGATGCTCGCACAGTTGCACGAGAACATCGGGATCGAGGCAGTAAGCATCGCCATCCGCCAGAAAAACCCGCCGCGCATCAGGCCACAGTCCGGACATTTGATCGATTTCTGCGAGCAACTCTTCCAGGGGACGGGCCCGGAAGCTTTTGCTTTTATACATCGAGCAGAAGGTACAGGCATTGAAGCGACAACCAAGGGTCGCTTGCAAAATCAAATTGTCTCCTTCCGAAGGAGGGCGCCAGAGCGGAAAATCGTAGGGGATCATGCGCGAACTCTCTCCCTTTTTATCGGCTCAGCCGGGGCGATTATGTCGCCCCATCCTCTCCTCCACAGGGATTGGAATCGCCATGATCGAGGCGCTCCAGACTCTTGGCCAGAGCCGTGGCGAGCCGGCTGGCGCCGTCGGCCAGCGCCGCGACCGCCGCATCGCTACTCCGATCCAGCACCGGCATGGCGAAACCGATCCGGCAAGCAACCGGCGTCCCCTGAGGCAGGCGACGGGCGGTCCATGATCCTTCGACCACGGCCCGACGGCCGGGGAAGACGTCGAAATGCTCCACCCGCAGAGCAACGCGGTAATGCGGGAGCGGGCTGGAGCCGGGACTGACCGGGGCACGGTAGATGTCAGCCGCATGCAGGCGTTGCCACAGGGCATCGGCCACGAGTTGGCGCATCTCGTCCGCGAGAGGAGCGGCCCAGCGATCCCCCTCGCGGACCTCCAGAGGGTCGGCCCCGCCGCCGCCCAGCACCAGCGCATCGCGGTCAAGACGTTGCGGCACTGCCACCGGCAAGACTTCAATCAGCATCGCCGCAGTGCCGCCATCGGTCGGGGCGGGGGCGGACCGCAAGGCATGATAGCGCGGCGGCGGCGAGGCCCCACAGCCGCTCAAGGCCAACAGCGCCGCAAACAGCAGGACTCGTCCGGGGGCTGGTTTCATCATTCTGGCTCCTTCTTGCCCCGCAGCAGGGATTCCGGCTGACGGTCGAGCGTATCGGTCAAACTCTTCAGCGAGCGCGCCGCTTCGGTCAGGGTTTGCAGAGCCTGGCGCGAATCCTGTTGTAACGGGGCATCGGGGGCGCTCTGGGCCTGAAGCGCCTCGACGGTCTGGCGCATTCCCCGCAGGCTGTCGCGCAATTCCGGCAGCACCTCGCTGTTGGTGCGCTTCATCACCGCATCAAGGTTTTTGAGGCTGCCATCCATGCTGGACAGCAGGCGATGTGCATCCTGCCCCAGAGCCTCGATCGGCAGACGATCGACCTTCCGCAGAATGGCTTGAACCTGCTGATAGAGTTCCTGGAGATCGCCCGCCACCGTTGGCAGTTCCAGGGGTTCGGCGGCCACATCGAACCGGACGGGAGCCGCATCGGGAAAGAAATCGAGCGCGACATAAAGTTGACCGGTCAACAGGCTGCCCGTCCGCAACTGAGCCCGCAGGCCGCGCTGGACCAATTCCGCGATGCCTCGCGCGCGCATCGCCGGGCGGGACTTCCCTTCCCCTAACGGCATCACCAGCCGTTCGGGAAACACATCCAGCAACACTTCGGGGGTGAAATCGCCGGTTCGCTTGTCATAGGTCAGATCGATCGAGCGGACCCGACCCAGTTCGACTCCCCGGAAATCGACCGGTGCCCCGATCGTCAGCCCGCGCACGGTCTGATG
>Ga0209373_10000979_pt1 | contig 38146 bp, 36 predicted proteins | sample Higcelweek5metaG_FD_187173 | JGI IMG/M metagenome (GOLD analysis project Ga0209373, IMG submission 187173) | Freshwater pond sediment microbial communities from the University of Edinburgh, under environmental carbon perturbations - High... | ecosystem: Environmental > Aquatic > Freshwater >... | reverse complement strand
GGAGAATGTGGTCACGCGGGAGGGGCTCTTGCTGCTGGCCAGGGGCATGGAGCTCAACGAGACGAGCATCTACCGCCTGATCCAGACCGGGCAGACCTTCGACATCGTCCAGCCCATCACCGTGCTCGTCATGCCCGAAGGCCAGTCGTAGCCGCGTTCCGGCCAGGCGCCGCCGTTTTGGCTTGGCGGCGGCTGGACAGGGGCCGGCGGCGCTTTTGGGCGGCCCACTTACGGCAAATGAAAGGAAAAGCATGATCAGCACCACATTGTTCCCAGGGCGCTACGTGCAGGGCCGCGGCGCCCTGTCCCGTTTGGGCAAGGAACTCGCCCGCCTGGGCGGCCGGCATTTCATCATTTGTTCTCCGCACCCTTTGGAGCACCTGCTGCCGCCCCTGCTGCCCGATGTGGAGCAGGCCGGGGCCGTGCGCGTGGAGCGCTTCGGCAGGGAGTGCACGGACCAGGAGATCGAGCGTCTGCTCGCGGTGGCCCGGGAGTTCGGGGCGCAGACCGTGACTGCCATCGGCGGGGGCAAAACGCTGGACGCGGCCAAGGCCGTGGCCTCCCGGGCCGGGCTTCCCGTGGCCGTGGTTCCCACCATCGCCTCCACCGACGCCCCCTGCAGCTCTGTCTGCGTGGTCTATACCCCGGAGGGCATCTTTCAGCGGGTGGACCTGCTGCCCCGCAACCCGGACCTTGTCCTGGTGGACACGGAGGTCATGGCCCAGGCCCCGGCCCGGTTTTTGGTGGCGGGCATGGGCGACGCCCTGGCGACCTGGTTCGAAGCGGACTCCTGCCGCATCAGCCGGGGGCCGAACATCGCCGGCGACGCGGGCTCCATGACCGCCCACGCTCTGGCCCGGCTCTGCTACGAGACGATCCGCGATTGGGGCCTGGCCGCGCGCACGGCCTGCGAGGCCAAGGTGGTCACGCCCGCCCTGGAGCGGGTGGTGGAGGCCAACACCCTGTTGAGCGGCCTGGGTTTTGAGAGCGGCGGTCTGGGCGCGGCCCATTCCGTGCACAACGGCTTGACGGCCCTGGCTGCGGTGCACACCCGGAGCCACGGCGAGAAAGTGGCCTTTGGCGTGCTCGCCTCGTTGTTCCTGGCGGACAGGCCCATCGCCCTCATGAACGAGGTCTACGGCCTGTGCGAGACCCTGGGCCTGCCGACCACCCTTGCGGATCTGGGGCTGGACGGGGTCTCGGACCTGGATTTGCGCCGCGTTGCGGAAAAAACGTGTGCACCGGACGAGAGCATCCACAACGAGCCTGTGGAGATATCGCCGGAGCTGGTGCTTTCCGCCCTCAAGGCGGCCGATGCCGAGGGCCGGCGCAGGAGAACATGCGCCAAGGCCGTTCTGTCCGCGTAACTTTCTTCTCCCAGGTTTCAGGCGCGGCGTTTCAGAACGCGCCCTGCATTTTAGCTTTTGGCGGCTGCAAGCAGGCGGCAGAAGCGAATGAACGAAAAAGGCCTACGCTCACCGCGTAGGCCTTTTTTTGCGCCGGCCGTTCCCCCGGATGTTTGCCTCCCGTCTTCCCTCCCGCCTCTTCTGCCCGCCAAGGGTGCCATAGCTGCCACGCCCGCTCCCCGTCGCCCCTTTTGGTCAGCAATAGTTCACCCCGCTGTAACAGAAAGGACACAACGCCCGCGCCGGTATGGGCTAGGCTTCGTTCATATGAACCACCAAGGAGCGCAGCATGGGAAATGACGACATGAAAATCGAGATCATTCTTCAAGCCGACGAGGTGGGCATGGTGCTCAAATCCCTGGCTGGGGGCTTCCGCCACGCCATCGAACCGCAGGCCCTCAAGTCCTTCGCCCCGCACCTGGAGTCGTGCACCAAGCTTGAGCTTTCCATCAAGCAGCTGGGCGGCATGGCCGAGCTGAAGCTCAAGGTCAAGGGCGTGGCGCAGCCAGGGCAGGAGGCGGCGCAAGAGCCCGGCGGCACGTCTTACAAGGCCATCAAGAAGCGCATGAAGACCAGCTTCAAGTTCCTGCAGCACAGCCTGGACAACCTCATCCTGCCGCCCGCGGAAATCGTCGAGTCGTTCCTCAAGGATTCCCTGGCCATGTGCGCCCACCCGGACCGCGGCCCGGCGGACTACGGCCCCTATCTGGACGTGTTGAACGGCTTCAAGAGCGCCTACGACAATAAGGACCGCGCCGCCGTGGCCGCCGCCCTGGACGCCTTGAACGCGTCCAAGAAGTCGTGCCACGCTGTGGCCAAATAACGGAGCAGCACGTTTCATGAAGCACCCAAAAGTTTCTTGCGCCAGCGCGCCGCCCGACCTGGACACCCTTGCCGAAGCCCCCACCGAGGACGACGAGCGGGCGTTCTTCGCCATCGTCTCCACGGTGCTGACCCCGGAGGAGGAGGCGCGCATCACCCAGCCCGCTGAGGTTTTGCCCCGGCAGGAGCGCGTGCTGGCCGTGCACTGGCACCCGGAGTTCGTGCCCATGGGGCTCATCAAAAAGCGCATCGAGGCCACCTTTCCGGCCTGCGGCCAAAGCCTCATCATCCCCACCCAGCACAACGAGATAACCTCTTACGGCGAGTTCAGCGGGGTGGAGGTGGACTGCTATTCCAGCGGCTTCAACCAAAAGGTGCAGTTGCTCATCCACTTTCGCACCGACCGCCTGGAGCGCGCCGGGGTGCTGAAGGCCATGCTGGCCCACACGGCCCGCTACCGCGCCACGCAGCTCTTCGAGTTTCTGCACGTGTTGACGGGCCGCGACGAGGCCCGGCTGAACGTGGTCGCCAGCGACACCGGCGCGGCGGAGGAGACCATCCGTTTCGCCCGGCTGCACGCGGTAAAGCTTTTGACCCTGCTGGAACGCCACCAGGGCTCCCTGCCTCCGGACATGCTTAAGAACAAGTTGGTGCGCGGTTTTCTGGACGCCCAGCGCCCGCGCTACGGCGACCGTTTGGTGGCGCGTGTGCAGGCCTTCGCCCAGTCGGTGAAGCTGCGCGTCAAGGCCCAGTTCCCCATGCAGTACTTTTACCGCGCCACAGAGGTCATCGAGGAGGCGCGGGGCTTCGGCGCGGGCGTGGTCATTCCCCACCCGGAGCAGTTTTGGCCCATTCTGCTGGCCGACTATGACGTGGACGGCTACGAGGTGTGGAATCCCCAGTCCCAGCGCTACACGGAGTTTCTCATCGACACCCTGGCGCGCAAGAACCGCAAGGGCTGGACCGACCGCAAGCAGCTGGTCTTCATGGGCGACGACACCCACATGAGCGAGAAATTGAGAAATCCGGACCAGTCCTCGGACAAGGTCCAGCGCGAGATCGGCGTGCAGTCCGCCTGGGAGGACATCGGCATACGAAAGCGCCTGCTGGCCTCGGGCATGGACCGCGCCTGCGTCATCAATGAATACACCGCCCGCCTGTCCGCCTAGGGCGGCGGAAAAAAGGAGAGCCCCCCATGCCCCACGACGGCAAGTTCGAATTTGATTCCGTGCAGGACGAGAAGAGCATCCAGGCCTTTCTGGCCGCCCTCACCGAGGGCTTCGGCAAAGGCCGCGTGGTGCTGCGCAGCGAGTCCGAGGAGATCGTCCTCTGCCCCGGCGCGTTGGTGAGCTTTGGCGTAAAGGCCAAGCGCAAGGACGGCGAGAGCAAGATGACCATCAAGATCTCCTGGAAGGACGCGAAGAGCCCCATCGCCACGGGCGAGCGCACCATCCAGGTGGAATCGTAGGCGGCCCGCCCATGCTGACCTTCGAGGGGCTTGAGGAGAACTTCACCTTCATGGTGGCCGAGGTGGAGCGCCAGGTGCGCGCCACCCTGAATTTCCTCGATTCGCCCAGCCACTCCCTCTACGATCACATCGTCGGCCGCGACGACTACATCGACAACCTCAAGACCGTCATTGAGAACAAGTGCTACGGCCACTTCCACGAGGACGAGGCCGGGCGTGGGCTGGACAAGGCCACGGGCAACCGCGTGCGTGCCATCCAGGTCATGTGCGTGAACATGGAGCGCGTGGCCGACTTTTGCGTCAACGTGGTGCAGCAAACCAACTACCTGACCGACCACGCCTTTTTGCACTCTTACGCCTACCGCGAGATGTTCGCGGAGATAGAGGGCTGCCTGGGCCGCGTGCTGCCCGCCTTTCAGCAGGCGGACATCTCCGGCGCGCTGTCCATTTGCCGGGCCGAATACAGCCTGGACCGCATGTACAAGGTGGGCTTCGACCGCATCATGGGCGAGCTGCGCACCGGCAAGAACGTGCAGAACCTCATCACCGTGCTGTTCATCTTCCGCTACCTGGAGCGCATCGGCGACGCGCTTCTGAATGTGGGCGAGGCGCTCATCTTCGCCATCCTGGGCGAAAAGATCAAGATCGAACAGTTCGAGGCCCTGCAGCAAACCCTTTCCAAAACCGGTTTCGCGGGCGGGCTTTCCAGCGTGGACTTCAAGGCCATCTGGGGCACGCGCAGCGGCTGCCGCATCGGCAAGGTGGATTCCCGCGCCAGCGCGCGCGAGGGCGACACCGGCGGCCCCGGAGTGGATCCCCTGGGCAGCATCTACAAGGAGGGCGCGCGCTCCAAGATTCTGGCCGAGAAAGCGGGCCTGGAATTGTGGGCCAAAACCTATCCGAACCTTGTGGCGGGCGTGTTCGGCTTCCACGAGGACGGCGACAAAGCCTCGCTTCTGGTGGAGTTTCTGCCGGGTTGCAACCTGGACGAGGTGCTTTTGACTGCGGGCGAGGACGTTTTGCAGAACGCCGTGTTCATTTTGACCCAGACTGTGCAGGACATTTGGGAGACCACGCGGAAGGAAGAGCCCGTGCCCGCAGGCTTCATGGCCCAGCTGGATTCGCGCCTGGACGCGGTGCTGCAAATCCACCCCGGCTTCCTGCGGCCGGAGAAAGAGCTTTGCGGCCACCTGGCCCGGTCCACCCGGTTTCTGCTCGACGCTTGCGCCGAGGTGGAGAAGGAGCTCTCGGCCCCGTTCTCCGTGCTCATCCACGGCGACTTCAACGTGAACAACATGGTGTACAACCACCAGACCCAGCGCCTGCACTACCTGGACGTGCACCGCTCGCGCCAGCAGGACTACGTGCAGGACGTGAGCGTGTTCCTGGTGTCCAACTACCGCATGCCGGTGTTCGACGCGCACCTGCGTTCGCGCATCCATTGGATCATGGCCGAACTGCTGACCTTTGCCCGGTCTTTTGCCCAGGAAAGGGCCGACGCCACCTTCGAGGTCCGCATGGCCCTGGCCCTGGCGCGGTCGCTGTTCACCTCCACCCGTTTCGAACTCAACCCGGCCTTTTCACGCGGCATGTGCCAGCGGGCGCACTATCTTCTGGAGCGCGTGGCCGAACACAAGGGCAGGCCCTGGCAGGATTTCCGTCTGCCGGAGCATGTGCTCTTCTCCTGACAGGAAGCGTGCAATGACAGCAAAGACGAGACGAAACGCCTCGCGGTTGGGGGTTGTCGGCGTGCGCGGAGGCTGGTCCTCCGAGCTGCTGGCCCGGCGCGCGGCAGAGGCCTGCGGGGGCGAACCCCTGCTGGTGGAGCTGGACCGCGTGAGCCTCGACCTGGCGACGGGCCGGGCCATGTATGAGGACCTGGACCTTTCGCAGTGCTCCGGACTTCTGCTCAAGAAACTTGGGGCGGAGTACGCGCCGGGGCTGCTGGACCGGCTGGAGATGCTGCGCTTTCTGGAAGGCCGGGGCGTGCGCATGTTCTCGCGTCCGGCGGCGGTTATGGGCTTGCTCGACCGGCTCTCGTGCACCACCACCATGGCCCTGGGCAACATCCCCATGCCGCCCACCACGGTGACCGAGGACCTGGACGGGGCCGTGGCCGCAGTGGAGGCCTACGGCGAGGCCGTTCTGAAGCCGCTTTACTCCACCAAGGCGCGCGGCATGCGCATCGTTCGGCCCGGTCCGGAGCTGCGCGCAGAGCTTGAGGACTACCGCCGCGCCCAGGGGTTCTTCTACATTCAAAAAACCATCGCCCTGGGCGACAAGGATCTGGGCGTGGTGTTCCTGGGGGGCGACTACCTGACCACCTACGCGCGCTGCCGCCAGCCGGGAGCCTGGAACACCACCACGGAATCGGGCGGCAGGTACGCCTCTTTCGACCCGCCACAGGAGATCATCAACCTGGCCTGGCGCGCCCAGAACCTTTTCCGCCTGGACTTTACCTGCGTGGACGTGGCCCTGACCGACGCCGGTCCGCTGGTCTTCGAGGTCTCCGCCTTCGGCGGGTTCCGAGGCATTCAGGAGGCCAGGGGCATCGACGCCGCAAAGCTGTACGCGGACTACGCCGCGAGGAGGATAAGCCTATGAGCCGGCACGGCTATGTCATGAGCACACTGGCCGAGATGCTGGGCGCCAGCGCGCCCGCGCCCCACGCCCTGCACCTGGACCTGGGCGACTGCCGCATTATGGTGCGCTCCAATTCCGAGGCGCTGCTGAGGGAGCTGGACGCCTACTTCGGCGGATTCGTGTGCCAAAGCGGCCCGGCAGACGTGGCCATCACCGCCCTGGAAGGCCCGCCGCCCGACATTCCGCTGGAGCTGGTGGCCAAGGAGCCAGACCCCGGCAAAACGCGCGTGAAGGAGGAATACGCCGACGTGCCCGGCGGCCGCCTGGTGCGCAAAACACTGACCGGAATGATCTTTCTCTTCGGCCAGGGCAGTAACTTGGCCCTTGGCCCCTGCCTCGAGAATTCCAACCAGGTGGTGAACTTCATCAACAACCGCTACATCGAGCACAAGCTGCACCAGGGCTGCCTGTTGGGCCATGCGGCGGCGGTGGCGCACCTCATGTCCGATTCCGGCGGTGGGCGTTTGCGCGGGCTGGCCCTGTGCGGTTTTTCCGGTGCGGGCAAAAGCACGCTGGCCATGCATGTCATGAGCCGGGGCGCGCTGTTCGTCAGCAACGACCGCCTGCTGGTGGAGTGCGACGCCTCCGTGGGCTGCTGCGGCCTGCGCATGTCCGGCGTGCCCAAGCTGCCGCGCATCAACCCCGGCACGGCCCTCAACAACCCGGACCTTCTGGACGTGGTGCCTGCGCACGACCGCCAGCGGTTCCTGGGGCTGGAGGCCGACGACCTCTGGCACCTGGAGCACAAGTACGATGTGTTCCTGGACCAGTGCTTCGGCGAAGGGCGCTTCGTGCTCCAGGCGCCCATGCACGGGCTGGTGGTGCTGAACTGGAAGCGCGGTGCGGGCGATACCTTCATCCGTTTCGTGAAGGCGGCCGACCGCCCGGACCTGCTGCCCGCGTTCATGAAGGCCGCGGGGCTCTTTTCCCTGCCGGTGAACGGCGACATCTCCTGGCGCGACCCCGAGCCCGCGCAATATGCCGAGGCGCTCTCGCGCTGCGACCTGATCGAGGTTTCCGGCGGGGTGGACTTCGAGCGCGCGGCGGACTTCTGCATCGAATATCTGGTGCACGGCTAAAGCGTGCGAGGAGAGACACTGGTGGCCAAGACCTGGATTCGCCGCGAGGTGGAGATTCCCAATCACATGGCCCTGGCGCGGTTGGAGAAATGCCCGGAACTGGGGCCGAAAGTGCTGTTCTTCAGCGGGGGCACCGCGCTCAAGCGGGCCAGCGCCCGGCTGGTGAACTACACGCACAATTCCGTGCACGTCATCACGCCGTTCGACTCTGGCGGCAGCTCGGCAAAGATCCGGCTGGCCTTCAACATGCCCGCCGTGGGCGATATCCGCAACCGGCTCATGGCCCTGGCGGACCAGAGCCTGCGCGGCAATCCGGAGATCTTTGCCCTCTTTGCCCACCGGTTGCCAACGGGCGAGGCCCAGGAACCCCTGCGCCAGACTCTGGACCAGATGGTGCGCGGCAAGCACCCGCTGGTGGCCGGCATCCCGGACCCCATGCGCAAGATCGTGCGCAACCATCTGGCCATGTTCCAGCAGAACATGCCCGAGGACTTCGACCTGCGCGGCGCGAGCATCGGCAATCTGGTGCTGGCGGGCGGGTATTTGGCCAACCGGCGGCACCTGGACCCGGTGATCTTCATGTTCTCCAACCTGGTGCAGGTGCGCGGCACCGTGCGGCCGGTGGTGAACAAGAACCTGCATCTCGCGGCGGAGCTGGCGGACGGCACCCTTGTCATCGGCCAGCACCGCATGACCGGCAAGGAGACCGCCAAGCTCGACCAACCCATCGCCCGGCTGTTCTTGTCCGACGAGGCGGGCCGCCCGGTGGATCAGCCCATCCGCGACAAGATGCGCACGCTCATCCAAAGCGCGGAGCTCATCTGCTACCCCATGGGCAGCTTTCACTCCAGCGTGCTGGCCAACCTGCTGCCGCGCGGGGTTGGCCAGGCCGTGGCCCAGGCCAGCTGCCCCAAGGTCTACGTGCCCTCCACCGGGCACGACCCGGAGTGCCAGGGCCTTTCCGTCGCGGACCAGGTGGAGCGGCTGGCCACGGTGCTCATGGCCGATGCGCAAGGCATCAGCCTGTGCGATGTGCTGCACTTCGTCCTGGTGGACACGCGGCATGGGCAGTACCCCGGCGGGCTCGATCTGGCGCGCATCCGCAACCTCGGCGTGGAGGTCATCGACTGTCCGCTCATCGGCTATGGCCCCAGCACGGACATCGACGACCGCTTTCTGGTGCCCATCCTGCTTTCCCTGGCGTGACATCCGCCCCCATCAACCTTTGGAGGACCGCATGGACAAGGACAAGATCGAGATGAAGGCGCTCATGGAGAGCGCCGCCGTGGCCGAGTATCTGACCCAGCTGGCCAAGGGCTTCCGCACCGGCTGCCTCACCGTGGAGAAGGACGGCGAGAGCTTGAGCCTCGAGCCCTCCGGCACTGCCGAGGTGGAGGTGGAGGCCCGCGTGAAGAAGGACAAGGCCCGCTTCAGCCTTGAGGTGACCTGGCGTTTGGCCCAAACCCAGGAAGGGGCCGAGGGCTTCAGCATCTCCGGCGAGGCCGCCAAGGCTCCCAGTGTGCACGAGGCGAAAAAGTTCGAGGACAAGAAGGCTGACGCGAAGCAGCCGGAAGACAAGAAGACCGCCCAGGCCGCGCCCGTTTTGCCGCTGGCCAAGCCTGTGGCCGTGGCCCAAAAAGCGGATGTGAAGCCCGCAGTCTCCACTATCGCTGCTCCCGGTACAAAGGCCCCGACCGCGGACCCCGCCAAACCCAAGGGCTAACCGCGCACATGGTGGCTGCTCCGGCCACAGGGGGCAGTTCACCAGGCCCCGCGCCCGGACCTTCAGCCGGTGTGCGGGGCCTCCGTGCGTGGCAAGTACAGACGACGGCGCCGGGATGTTCCGCCCGGCAGAAGGGGTTTTGCGATGCTTACCGTGTACGGCCTGAATGACGGCGGAAGCGCGGCCTGTCCAACGGAAGGCGGCGTGCTGCGCTGGATCGAACTGCTGGCCCCGGACCAGGAGGACATCGCCCGCGCCGCCTCGTTGGCGGGGGTCGATGTGAAGCTCATCCACGACGCCTTGGACCTGCATGAGAGGCCGCGCATCGAGGTGGACGACGAGGCGACGCTGCTGGTCATCCGCGCCCCGCACCAGGAGCACGGCAATGACCAGCCCAGCAGCCAGGACCGCCACTCTACCGTCCCCCTGGGCGTTGTGCTGACGCGGGAAAGCATCGTCGCCGTGTGCAAGCTGCGCGACACCCCCCTGGTCTCCCTGCTGGCCGACAGCCGGGGCAAGCCCGAGGCCTTCCGGCCGGAGCGGGCCATTTGCCACCTCAATCGCGGGGTGGCGCTGCTCTTCCTCAACTACCTCAAGGGGATTTCCGCAACCATCCGCGAGTTGGAGCGCGACCTCTCCCACTCCCTGGACAATGACGACCTCATGCTGCTGCTCAACCTGCAGAAGTCCGTCACCTATTTTCATGCCGCGCTGAAGACCAACGACATCCTTCTGGACCGGGTGATCCGCAAGGGCCTCACTGTCGGCGTCCATGGGCGGCTTGTGTTCAACGCCGAGGAGGAGGACATTCTGGACGATGCCCAGACCGATTTACGTCAGGGTATCTATATGTCGAAAATATTTACAGAAGTTTTGAATTCCGTGGCGGGCGTCTATTCCTCGATCATCTCCAACAACGTCAACCAGATTATGAAGATACTGACGTCCCTCACGGTCATCCTGATGATCCCCACCCTCATCACCAGCACCTACGGCATGAACATCAACCTGCCCCTGCAAGGGCACGGCAGCGCCTTCGCCGTGGTGGCCACGCTGTCGGTGGGATTCACCAGCGCGGCCATCTGGTTCATGAAGCGGAAGAAGATCCTTTAGCCCTGGCCGGGCTCCGATGCTCCAGTGGCAGGGAAGGTGAGGGGCGTTCTGCGCGGCGGCGGGAACGGCGTGCGCACAAGAAAACGCTGGCGAAGGCTGGCGGGGAATGGAAACCGCGTCTGTCCTGCTTGCTAATCGATACGCTTTTCGTTGTAGAAATCCAGCAGGTTCCATTTCAAGATAAACACGCCGAGGGTGCTGACTTCACCGGACCGGAGCGTTTGCCATTTGAGTTGTCCCTTGTCGGTAACGCTGCCTTCATCGACAAACTCAAACCCGAGTGATGTTTCTTTCTTCTCGAGGTCGTTAAATCCGTTTTGTAGAACAGCATTGACGAGGAACTCTTCTTCCATCTCTTCTTCTATCATCGCCTTGAACCGCACGGTAAAACGACTGCCTTTCCGAAGCTCTGGGAATATCTCTTTCGTTGCTGAATTTTTTACAACAAAGCGAAGCCCGGTTGTCGAGATGTTGACCAGACGAAGGTCGCAATCAGAACAGTTTGCGCTCGTTGTCAGTGGTTGATGCTCTGAAAGAATGGCCCCGCCAGGCAATTCGCTCCACAGCGAAAAAGACGGGATCCTTTTTTCGTTCACTTCAACTCGAACACACCGGCGCTGCTGCGCCTCGAGAATTTCATCAGGGCGGTCAACAACGAACAGGACCAATCCAGCCTGGCTGGTTTGGGTGGCGGTGATTCTGCACCCAAATGTGAGGAAGACGGTCCGGTTTTTGTTCTCACGGTCGCGGATTCGAAAATAGCAAGAGAGCCGCGAGCCCACCCAAGCAGTCGATGCACTCTTGAGGGAGGACACTTCCAGTGTGATATTCGTGGTGCCGAACTGTACGATGGAGGCGGAGATGGTCTTGAGGTTTGTAATGCCCTGTTCAAGGGTGACGTTGATTTTTGCGCGTTGGTCGATGGCCGCCGAGAGAATACGTTCCGTGCGCTCTGCCTGTTGCTGTTTTATTGAGGACTTCCCCTCACGTTTTGACCAGAGAGCACACACAGGAGGAACCTCACACTGTTGCGGCGAAAGAACGCCATTTTTGCTTGAGCAGTATCAACGGGGAAATCTACCCATTTGCCCGGCGGATTGCAACGCTTGATGGTGGGCCGGCGCCGGTGGTGAGTGCGACATGGGCGGAGCTACAGCCTTGGCGAAGAGCAGTACAGGAAGCGTTCCAGTGCACAAGGGGCAGGCGCCACGCAAGAAAAAAGGCTCAGGATCGCTCTGGAGTCTTTTTATGCTGCGCTGGCGTCCCCAAGTAGATCCGTGCTCATGTTTGATTGTGCTGAAAAAAGGCCCCAAGCTGTCCGGAGAGGTGCGCGCGAAAGATGGTCTCCTCCGGCAGGGCGCGCCAGTGGTCCACCATGCGCAGGTCCAACGGGTCGCTGAGCACGGCCCGCGTCCGGTCGCCTTGGCCCTCTACGAGATCAAAGAAAAGCCCCAGCGACCAAAAACTCTCTCCGGGATGGATGCGCTGCGGCTCAACACCGCGTTCGGCCGTCAAAAAGGACTTGATGGCCTCGTATTGATAGCTGCAAACGAGGTATTCCCCGTCGGGCCGGGCTTGAGACGAGTCCAGAAGCCGCGAGGCCGGGAGCCCGTAGAACCGGGCCAGCAACGTGCCAAAGCTGCCCGTGCCGATGATATCCACTGTGCCGTCGAGAATTCCGGCGCGCAGCCGTCTGTACTGCTGTGGCCGGTCCGTGTCGGGCCTTGCGACCGGGGCCAAAGGAATCAGAGCCCGCATTGCCTCGGCCAGGTGCTCGTCTGTCAAGGTGTCCGGACGGCTTTTGTCACAACGGGCCACGAATAATGTGTCCGCTTGGATGCAGTCATGCAGGATTCCGGCCGCAGCCAGGGCCTGGCAATAGATCTGGATCCCGCAGTAATGGGGGGTGAAGTCGTGGAAGGCTATTTGGCCGCCTGCCGACAACAGTCCATGAAGGGCTTGGAAATCTGCACGCACACCGCTGAAGGAATGGTCTCCGTCGATGAACAAAAAGCCCACGCGCAGGTCGTTGTAGGCTGCGGCAAAGGCCCCGGCCCCACCCAGAACAAGGGTCACGCGGGAGAGATCGAGCAACTCCCGGTCGATGTTGTCGACCACGTCGATGGTGAATAGCCGCCGATCCTGAGCCGACTCCAGCATGATGCGCGTGCTGCCGCCCCGGTATGGCCCCACCTCCACAATGACCTCGTCTTCCGGCATGTTGGCCGCCAGGGTGCTCAAGGCCAGTCGTTCGGCAATGCTGAGCTGGGCCGGGACGTTCAAAATGACGCGAAGATCTGGTCTCATGCGCTGGCCTCCGAAACGTTCTGTAGGGCCTTGTTGCCCGGCTCACCTCTTTCCTGTCGGCCGCAGTGGCCATCATCAGGTTGCCTTCCCGGCGGGCAAAGGTCAAGTCCATCCACTTCTGTGAAACCAGCGATCTTTAGACGGTCCAGCAGACACTGCGCGCTGGCAAATGGATTCACAGAGTCGTTATCGTCGGCAATCAGCTCAATTGGGTAGGAGAACATAATCCCTCCGGGCTACTTCAGCCCAAGGTCTTTCAAAATCTTGTCCACAAGCCCGGTACCAAGTTCCTTGGCCGCGCCATGCATCGGAAGCTGAGTCTTTTTCCCGTTGAGCGTCACTGTGACATGCCCGCTTCCGCCCCTGTGAGTTTCAAACTCGCATCCGGCTTTTTGAGCATCTTCCTCAGTTCCCGTGCGTTCATGGGGACAACATAAGTGTTGTGACAGAAAAACAACAAAAGTGTTGTATTCTGATTTGATCTACCCGCATGGAGGAGCAGGTTGAAGCGGGAGGTTGGGAAGAGGGGGGCAGGATTTTTGGCAAAGAAAAAAGCGGCTAGGTCTGGCACCTAACCGCTTAATTTTGAGCTGGCGTCCCCAAGGGGATTTGAACCCCTGTTAACGGCGTGAAAGGCCGTCGTCCTGGACCAGGCTAGACGATGGGGACTTTTTGAGTGGCTGGGGGACGAGGAATCGAACCTCGATTGGCGGAGCCAGAACCCGCAGTATTGCCTTTATACGATCCCCCAGCACGTTGCGAGGAGCACCAATTACTGGCTTCGGGGTGATCTTGTCAACCCGAATGTGCGCTCCGTGCTGAAAAAAACTACAGCGCGCGCGAAAGGCGGCGGGTGCGCTTCTTGAGCTTGTTGATCTTGCGGCGCAGCTGGGTGCGATCCTGGCGGGCTTCCACGGTGCCCTTGGCCACGCGCATGTCGCGGATCTGCTTCTTCAGGGTGAAGATCTGGTCCTTGTAGGGGGAAACTCCGCCCTCTTCGTCAACGATGCCGAAGACATCCTTCACGGCCTTGACCAGTTCGTCCTTCTGCATGCCGCTGGCGCCCACGATGGTGGGAATCTTCGCCACGATCAACGCGCGGAGTTCCTTGGCGGTCATTTTGTCCAAAGGCTTGGTCAGCCCCAGGCTCTCAAAGGTGATTTCGGTGATTTCCTGGCTCATTTTCCTCTCCTTGACGCCCTGTTGGGGCGAGTATTCGCATCATTGGCCGGGCCCTCATCGGGCTGACTGGAAAAAAACCGCACATAGGCCAAGTAACAGCGGCCTACAGCGGAGTCTGGGTCGATTTTTCCTACCAACCCGCCGAGGTTGCTCGGCTTTTTGGGACGAAGCGCATCGGCCGGTTTCTCGGCGCGAGTTTGCAGCCCCAAAGGAACTCTGCCATCTAGCAGCTCGAACCGTACTTTGTCAAAGACTAACTCGCCAAAAAATGCATTCACCCGCTCCAAAAGTTCCGGAGCATAGTAGGTGAGCTGCTGCGCGGCGATGGCGTCCTGGGTGAACAGGAGCAGGGTGCCCTGCTTGTGGCCCAGGGGCCGTGCCAGTTCGGCCACTTCCGGGCCGACGATGTTCTCCCACTCCTGCCACAGGCGCACGAGCTTGAGCCCGCCCTTCTTGTCGAAGCGCGAGAGCGCGGCCAGCATCAGGTCCGCGCCGAGGCGCTTGTGGCGCGACTCCCGGCCCGGGTGCTGCATCCGGCGGCGCGCCCTCATGGCCGGCCCCGGAATGGTGTCGTGCGGCGTTGTGCGCAAATCATTTCCGCCGTCTATACGCGAAAGGCCGCGCGCGCAAGGGCGGCGGCGGGCGCATGCCCCGGTTGGGCCGGGGGGGCTTCTCCCCTGTTGCCGCCGGGGCGGGGTTCTGGTAACGGTCCTTTTTTACGTCCAACCCGCGACCCCCGGAGGTTCATCCATGGCCAAGAAGCCCGCCAGCAGCCCCGAAGAACTGCGCCAGGAAGCCCTTTCCACCGCGCTGACCACCATCGAGCGCAAGTTCGGCAAGGGGTCCATCATGCGCATGGACGACGGCGCGGCCCTGACCGCCATCCCGGTGATCCCCACGGGCTCCATCGGCCTGGACATCGCCCTTGGCGTGGGCGGCATCCCCAAAGGCCGCGTGACGGAAATCTACGGCCCGGAATCCTCGGGCAAGACGACCCTGACCCTGCACCTGGTGGCCGAATGCCAGAAGCGCGGCGGCACGGCGGCCTTCATCGACGCCGAGCACGCGCTGGACGTGGCCTACGCCCGCCGCCTCGGCGTCAAGACCGAGGAGTTGCTCATCTCCCAGCCGGACTTCGGCGAGCAGGCCCTGGAGATCGCCGACCTGCTTGTGCGCTCCGGCGCGGTGGACCTGGTGGTCATCGACTCCGTGGCTGCGCTCATCCCCCAGGCCGAGCTTGAGGGCCAGATGGGCGAGACCCAGGTGGGCGGCCAGGCGCGGCTTATGAGCCACGCATTGCGCAAGCTCACCGGCACCATCCATAAGTCGCGCGCGGTGGTGGTGTTCATCAACCAGATCCGCATGAAGATCGGCATGACCGGCTACGGCAGCCCGGAAACCACCACTGGCGGCAACGCGCTGAAATTTTACGCCTCTATCCGCATCGATATCCGCCGCATCCAGAGCCTGAAGGACAAGGAAGAGGCCTACGGCAACCGCACGCGCATCAAGATCGTGAAGAACAAGGTGGCGCCGCCCTTCCGCGAGGCGTTGGTGGACATTTTGTACGGCACGGGCATGAGCCGCGAGGGCGAGATCATCGACCTGGGCGTGGAGCACAAGATCATTGAGCAGAGCGGCTCCTGGTTCGCCTTCGGCTCCGAACGGCTGGGCCAGGGCAAGGAGAACGTCCGCGCCCTCTTGATCGAGAACGCCGAGCTGCGTCAGAAGGTCGAGGACAAGCTGCTGGAGCACCTGGGCGTCACACCGCCGGCCTTCATTCCCGCCGCGGCCGAGCCGGTGGAAGACGAGGAAATGTAACAGCGGCCTTTTTGCTCCGGTTGGAGCAGGGCCGCCCCCCATACCCCTTTTGGAGAAAGTAAGCCTGATGAACGCCGCAGAAATACGCTCACGCTTTTTGAAGTTTTTTGCAGAAAACGGCCACACCGTGGTGGAAAGCTCCACCCTGGTGCCCAAGGACGACCCCAGCCTGCTCTTTACCAATGCGGGCATGGTGCAGTTCAAGAAGGTGTTTCTGGGCCAGGAGAAGCGCGCCTACGTGCGGGCCACCACCTCCCAGAAATGCCTGCGCGTGGGCGGCAAGCACAACGACTTGGAAAACGTGGGCCGCACCGCGCGCCACCACACCTTTTTCGAGATGCTCGGCAACTTCTCTTTTGGCGACTACTTCAAGCCCGACGCCATCAGGTTCGCCTGGAGCTTCATCACCGAGGAGTTGAAGCTGCCCAAGGAAAAGCTCTACGTCTCCATATATAAGGACGACGACGAGGCGGGCGAGCTGTGGCAGAGCGTGGCCGGGGTTCCGGCGGAGCGCATTTTCCGCCTGGGCGAAAAGGACAACTTCTGGTCCATGGGCGACACCGGCCCCTGCGGCCCGTGCTCGGAAATCTACGTGGACCAGGGCGCGGACATGGCCTGCGGGCCGGAGTGCGGCATAGGCAAATGCGACTGCGACCGCTACCTGGAGATTTGGAACCTGGTGTTCATGCAGTTCGACCAGGCGGCCGACGGCACGCGCACGCCGCTGCCCCGCCCCAGCATCGACACCGGCATGGGGCTTGAGCGCATCGCCGCCGTGGTGCAGGGCAAACGCTCCAATTTCGAAACCGACATCTTCCGCGCCCTCATCGACTTCGTGGCCGAGAAGGCGGGCGTGAAATACCACGCCGACAAGGAGACGGACACCGCGCTACAGGTCATCGCCGACCACAGCCGGTCCATCGCCTTCCTCATCACCGACCAGATCCTGCCGTCCAACGAGGGCCGCGGCTACGTGCTGCGCCGGCTCATCCGCCGGGCCTTCCGCTTCGGGCGGTTGATAGGCCTCATCGATCCCTTCCTGCACGAGACCGCCCGCCAGGTGGTGGCCCACATGTGCGACGCCTACCCGGAGCTCTTGTCCAACCAGGAGTTCATGGCCCGCGTCATCCGCGAGGAAGAGGAACGCTTCTCCCAGACCCTCGACAAGGGCCTGGTGATTCTGGAGGAGGAGATCGCGCGGCTCAAGGCTGCGAGCGAGAACCGCATCAGCGGCGACTTCGCCTTCAAACTCTACGACACCTTTGGCTTCCCGCTGGACATCGTCAACGACGTGTCGGAGAAGCAGGGCATCAGCGTGGATGAGCCGGGCTTCATGGCCTGCATGAAGGAGCAGAAGACCAGGGCCAAGAGCGCCTGGAAAGGCTCCGGCGAGAAGGACGTGGCCAGCATGTTTCAGGGCCTGCTGGAAGCGGGCATGAAGACCCGCTTCACCGGCAGCACCCAGTTTGAGGACGAGAGCCGCATCGTTGCCCTGCTGGACGGCGAGGGCGAGCAGGTGAAGGCCCTGGCCCAGGGCCAGGGCGGCTGGCTTGTGGCCGCCGCGACGCCGTTCTACGGCGAGTCCGGCGGGCAGGAGGGCGACCTGGGCGAGGTGCAGACCGCCACCGGCGGCGCCGACGTGCTGGAGACTTTGAAGCCGGCCCAGGATTTGACCGTGCACAAGATCTTCGTCAACGAGGGCGAGTTCGCCGCCGGCCAGACGGCCACCCTGACCGTCAACGCCCGCACGCGGCTGGCCAGCTCGCGCAATCACACCACCACCCACCTGCTGCACTCGGCCCTGCGCCAGGTGCTGGGCGACCACGTGAAGCAGTCCGGCTCGCTCGTCGGACCAGAGCGCCTGCGTTTCGACTTCACGCACATCGCACCCATGTCGCCGCAGGAGATCGCCCGGGTGGAGCAGATCGTGAACCGCGCCATTCTGGACAACATTCCGGTGGGGCGCGAGTTCGTGAGCCAGAAAGAGGCGGTGGCGCGCGGCGCCATGGCCCTGTTCGGCGAGAAGTACGGCGACACCGTGTGCCTGGTGGAAGTGCCGGGCGTAAGCATGGAGCTTTGCGGCGGCACGCACCTGGTGCACACCGGCCAGGCGGGCAGCTTCGTCATTTTGTCGGAAACGGGCGTGGCCGCGGGCATCCGCCGCATCGAGGCCGCCACGGGCTGGAACGCGCTGAACCACTTGCAGAGCCTGCGCCAGGAAATGGGCGAGGTCCAGGCCGTGCTCAAGGCCCGGCCCGAGGAAGTGGCCGCGCGCACCAAGGCCATGGCCGCGCAGGTGAAGAGCCTGCAAAAGGAAGTGGAGCGCCTGCAGACCAAGCTGGCCTCCGGCGAGGGCGGCGCGCGCATGGCCGAGGTGGAGGAGATCGGCGGGGTGAAGGTCCTGGCCGTCAAGGCTGAAACGGCCTCCATCAAGAGCCTGCGCGAGCAGATGGACGCGCTCAAGAGCAAGCTGCCCTCGGGCGTGGCCATGCTTGTGGCCCCCACAGAGGACGGCAAGGTGGCCGTGCTGCTCTCTGTGAGCAAGGACCTGCACGCCAAGTTCACCGCGCCCGCGCTTATAAAAGATGTTGCCGCCCTGGTGGGCGGTTCCGGCGGCGGCAGGCCCGACATGGCCCAAGCCGGCGGCACCGACGCGGGCGGAATTGACAAGGCCATCGCCAAGCTCAAGGAGCTGGTGGCCCATGCGTAGTGGACCTTTGCCGACTTTTGCGGGGCAGCCCCGCTGAAAAAGACGGCGAATTTCGGTTGACAGGCTCATTCAAAGCCAGTAAGAGCCCTGTTTCCAGTTTGGATGAAGGAGCAGCCCCACATGAATACTTACAGCCCGGTCCCTGCGGATCTGAAGCACGAGTGGTTCGTTGTCGACGCCACGGATAAAGTGCTTGGCCGCCTGGCCACTGAAATTGCCCACCGCCTGCGCGGCAAGCACAAGCCCGGTTTCGCCCTCCACATGGACGGCGGCGACTTTATCGTCGTGGTCAACGCCTCGAAGATCAAAGTCACGGGCGACAAGCTGAACAAGAAGATGTACTACAAGCATACCTTGTACCCCGGCGGCATCAAGTCTCGGACCCTCAAGGAAATGCTTGAGAAGAACCCCGAGCTGGTGATCATCCAGGCTGTGCGCGGCATGATGCCGAAGAACCGCCTGTCCCGCCAGATCATCAAGAAGCTCAAGGTGTTCCCCGGACCCGACCACACCCATGCCGCCCAGAAGCCTCAGGCTCTGGACCTGTAAAGAGGAGCACAATCCATGCTCGATTTTAATTACGGCACCGGCAAGCGCAAGAACGCTGTCGCCCGCACCCGCCTCTACCAGGGCACCGGTCAGATCCTGATCAACAACCGCCCCTACGAGGACTACTTCCCGCGCAAGACGCTGCAGATGATCGTGCAGCAGGCGCTGAAGCTGACCAAGAACGTCGACAAGTTCGACATCAAGGTCAACGTCGCCGGCGGCGGTGTTGCCGGCCAGGCCCAGGCCGTGCGCCACGGCATCGCCCGCGCGCTGCTTCTGGTTGATCCTGAACTGCGTGGCACCTTGAAGAAGGCCGGGTTCCTCACCCGTGACGCCCGCAAGAAGGAACGCAAGAAGTACGGCCAGAAGGGCGCCCGCGCTCGCTTCCAGTACTCGAAGCGCTAAGCCGAACAGGCCCACGCCTTCCCTTGCCCATTCGGGCCGGCACCTCAAAAGGGTGTCGGCCCTTTTTCGCTTGCGCGTGGCCGGGTCGCCCGGCTTCTCGACGCTGAACTCCGGTTTTTCTTCCCCGTATTTTTCGCCGCAAAAGGGGCATCCTACAGTGGTTTCGCACCGTTGGACGCCCCTTTTCATTATTGGGAATTCCGCCCTTTGGCGGCTCAAGGGGGTGCGCCCCCGGTTCTCTCCGCCGCGGCTACTGGCAGCTTCGGTCCAGCTCGGCCAGCGATGAAGCCAGGCTCGACAGCCCGGAGGACCGCGCGAAGAGCACGGGCTTCATGCTGCTGCGGCACATGCGCTTCACCATGGCGCAGGCGTCGTGGCTCACACAATCCACGGGGCAAACCACGGCGTCGGCCCTGGTGAGCATTTGCTGCAAGTGCTGGGGCGACTGCTCCACGCCGCCGTCATGGTGCAGCACCTCGCAGCCAAAGCGCTCGCCCAACTGCCGGTATTGGCCCTTCAGCCCGCTACGCCCACCCACATAGAGCACGCATTTGCCGCGCAGGTGCGGGCAGGGGCAGGCCTCCGGGTTGTCGCAGGGGGCGCCGCAGGGCGTCTTGGGGTGCAGCCCTTGCAGCACGGCCAGCTCCAGGGCTTCCACCTCGCGGTCGCGCTCGGTCAGGGCCGCCCGCAGCGAGGACTCCTCGCGGTAGCTGTGCTCGATGATGCGGGCTTGCCGGCGCGATTCGGCCTCGGCCAGCACGAGCCGGTCGGTGATCTGGTCCAGCTGGGCCGTCAGGGCGTGGCGGTCGCACTCCAGTTCTGCGATGCTGCGCGACTCGATGAGCTCACGCAGCGACACGCGCTCGCGCTCCACCTTTTCACGCCGCGCGCGTTCGGCGGAAAGCTCGCGCTCCAGCTCCAGGGTGCGGCGCTTCCACACGCCCACGGCCTCGCGCAGCACGGTTTTGCGCTCGGCCAGGGCCTGGGTCAGCTGCTCCACCTTGGCCTGCGCTTCGGTGAGCCTGCGCAGATCGGCGCGGGTGGAGGCCCCCACGAGGTGCGAGAGCATGTGCACCTCGCCGTAAATCTGCGCCAGGATGATTTCGCTGACGTTCTGATGGCGCATGACGGCCCAGAAAGCGCCGGGGATGTCGCCCGCGTCGGCCATTTCCGTCCACAGGGCCCAGAAGTCCGCGTCGCAAGCCGCCTTGGCGAAGCGTTTCATTTGGCGTTTGTACTTGCGGTCCAGAAATTTCTGAACGATCTTGGCCGGGCGCTCTGGCCGTTTGACCAGGGTGACGAAGGCGCCGTGCAGTTCGTAGTCCGTGGCGCCGGGGGGCATGATGAGCTGCACGCGCGCAGCCAGCTTGCGCAACTCCGCCGTGCTCAGGCAGGTTCCGACGATGGGGCAGTGGTAGTCCGCGTGGTCCCACAAGTTGCGTTTGAACATCTGCGCCTCCTTTGGCGAAGTGTGGCCCGGCTGCCAGTTCGGCAGGCCCTGGGTTGTTGGCTGGGTTGAGAATATCTGGAGCGGGGAAATCATGGCCCCTGTGTAATTGAAATTGAAGTTCAATGTCAAGTGCCATCTTGATGCGTTGGCGCACCGATGTTTTCTTGCGCCAAACAGTCGCCACTATGGCCTGAATCTGGGCCGAAAGCCGGCCAGCCGCGCCACCTGGCGCATTGGCGCGCGGCGCAAATGCTGCTAGGCTTGCCCGCGCCGGCACAACAACCCGCAACCATTCGTGAGGCCGAAATGGGCGAAGCGCTCATCATCATAGACATTCAGAACGACTATTTCCCCGGCGGACGCATGGAGCTGGCGGGGGCGGAGGAGGCCGGGCGCGTGGCGGCGGGCGTTCTGGCGCGTTTTCGCGCTGCGTCGCTCCCCGTGGTCCACATCCGGCACGACAACGTGCGGCCCGGCTCCACGTTCTTCCTTCCCGGCACTCCCGGTGCGGGCGTTCATCCGCTGGTTGCGCCTCTGGCAACGGAACCGGTCATCACCAAGCATTTTCCCAACGCCTTCCGCGAGACGAACCTGCTTGAGGTGCTGCGCGGTTTTTCCGCTACGCGGTTGACCATTTGCGGCATGATGACGCATATGTGCGTGGATACCAGCGTGCGCGCGGCCTTTGATTTGGGCTTCGCCTGCCGGTTGGTGGCCGATGCCTGCGCCACCCGTGATCTTTTCTTTGGCGGGCGCACCGTGGCCGCCGCCGATGTGCAGACCGCGTACCTGGCCGCGCTGGGCGCGGTGTTCGCCCAGGTGGCCCCGGCCGCAAACTGTGACCTGCCCTGATTCCCCTTGCCCTGGAGGACCGATCCATGCGCATGAAGCTCATCCTCGTCTGCCTTTGCCTGCTGTCGCTTTTCGGCTGCCTGCCCAAGTCCAAGGACTGGACGCACCCGCAAATGGCCAGCCCGCGCAAGGAGGACATGCTTTTTGAAGAGGACACCAAGTTCTGCGAGGGCAAGATAGGCGCGCAGCCAGAGGGCCCGCAGCACGACGCGGCCATGGCGGAGTGCCTGACTCGCCTGGGCTGGAAGAAGAAGGAGTAGGCCGTGGAACCAGGAACGGTCTTTGTGGCCGGGGCCACCGGCTACGTGGGGGGACGGCTTGTGCCGCTTCTGCTGGCGCGCGGATACACCGTCCACGCCGGAGTGCGCAGCCCGCGCAAGCTGGCTGGCCGCCCCTGGGGCGCGCACCCGAACCTCAAAGCCCTGCCCGCCGACGTGACGGACAAGGCCAGCCTTGTGGCGGCCATGCGCGGTTGCGCGGCGGCCTTTTACCTGGTGCACTCCATGGGCGCCGGGGGCGATTTCGCCCAGGCCGACCGCACGGCGGCGCGGAACATGGCCGAGGCCGCCGCAGAGGCCGGAGTCTCGCGCATCATCTATTTGAGCGGCCTGGGCGACGACGCTCCGGGGCTTTCCGAGCACCTGCGCTCGCGCTCCGAGGTGGGGCGCATCCTTTCGGAAGGCCCGGTGCCGGCCACTGTGCTGCGCGCCGCCGTGATTCTGGGTTCGGGCAGCGCCTCGTTCGAGATCATCCGCAATCTGGTGGAGCGCCTGCCGGTGATGATCACCCCGCGCTGGGTGCGCACGCGCTGCCAGCCCATCGCCATCAGCAATGTGCTGGGCTATCTGGCGGGCTGCCTGGAGAACCCGGCCACCGCAGGGCAGACGCTGGACATCGGCGGGCCGGACGTCATCACCTACGGCGAGCTGTTCCGCACGTACGCGCGGGCCGCGGGCATCCGCGCGCCGCTCATCCTTCCCGCGCCGCTGCTGACACCCGGCCTGAGCGCCTTCTGGGTCAACCTCATCACCCCGGTGCCCGCGCACCTCATCCGTCCGCTCATCGAGGGGCTGAAGAACGAGGTGGTCTGCCGCGATCAGCGCATCCTTGAACTGGTGCCGCAGAAGCTTCTCAGTTGCCACGAGGCCATCAGCGCCGCCCTTTCCGAGGCCCGGCAAGGCCCTGCGCCCAGTTGCTGCTTCGATGCGGGCCAGGCCTGCGCACCCGCGTTTTTGGCCGCCCGCGCCGGCTGCCCGGCGGAGTGGACCAAGGCGGGCGACGCGCCCTTTGCGGGCGGCACGCTGTTCACGGCGGACTACGCCGTGACCCTGGACGCGCCGCCGCCCACGGTGTGGGACGCGGTGACGCGCATCGGCGGCGACACGGGCTGGTACGCGGGCGACCTTTTGTGGCGCGTGCGCGGACTGGCGGACAAGCTGGTTGGCGGGCCGGGGCACATGCGCGGCAGGCGCGACCCCGAACGCCTGGGCCCGGGCGACGCCCTGGACTTTTGGCGCGTGCTGGACGTGGAGCCCTTGCGCCGCCTGCTGCTGCTGGCGGAGATGAAGGTGCCGGGCGCGGCCAGCCTGGAGCTGCGCCTGGAGCCCGTCAGCCACGCGGACGGAGAGGGCACGCGCCTTTCGCTGCTGACGAGCTTCCGCCCGCGCGGCCTGTGGGGCCTGGTCTATTGGTGGAGCATGTACCCGGCCCACGGCCTGCTCTTTCCCGCCATGTTGAGAAACATCGCCCGCGCCGCCCATGCGCGGGTTCTTGCCGGGCCGGAAAAGCTCGGCCCCAAACAGGAGCCCGCGTGAGCAAACGCGCCGACACCATTCAGGGGCAACCGCAAGCCCGGGCTCCCTTGCGCGAGGGCTTCACCACGGGCTCCGCGGCGGCCGCGGCGGCCCGCGCGGCCACACTGTACGCGCTCACCGGGCAGATCCCCCAAGAGGTGGACATCCCCCTGCCCGCCCCGCACGAAGGGCGGCTGACCATCGCCATCGCCAGCGTGGCCAACGACGAGCTGGGGGTGCGCGCGGCGGTGGTGAAGGACGGCGGCGACGACCCGGACGCCACGCACCGGGCGCGCATCGAGGCCCATGTGACGCTGGACCCTGCCTTTTCCGGCGTGGGGCCGCACGTGCTCATCGGCGGCGGCGTAGGCGTGGGCCGCGTGACGTTGCCGGGGCTGCCAGTGGCCGTGGGCCAGGCGGCCATCAACCCCGGACCCCTGGCGCAGATTCGCGCCAGCGTGCTGGAGGTGCTGCCGGACTACTTCAAGGGCATCGCGCTGGTGGTCATCGAGGCGCCCGAGGGCGAAGCCATGGCCCGGCACACGCTGAACCCGCGCCTGGGCATCACTGGCGGCATCTCCATCCTGGGTACGGGTGGCATCGTGCGGCCCTACAGCCACGCGGCCTGGGCCGAGTGCATCAGCCGCAGCCTGGATGTGGCCCGGGCACAGGGGCTGGCTTGCGCGGTGCTGACCACGGGCCGCCGCAGCGAGCGCTATTTCCAGGAGCGTTACCCCTACGCGCCCGATGTCTGCCTGGTGCAGGCGGCGGATTTTTACGCCGAGGGCCTGCGCGCCGCGGCGGAACGGGGCTTCGGCACCGTGGTCTGGGCCGTGTTTTTCGGCAAGCTGGTCAAGCAGGCCCAAGGCTTCGCCAGCACCCACGCCCGCCAGGCCGAGCTCGACTTCGGTCTGCTGGCCCGCTGGGCCGGGGAGGCCGGGGCAAACGAAGCCGCCGTGGCGGCCATCGCCGGGGCGAACACGGCGGCCCAGGCCCTGGCGCTGCTTCCGGTCCAGGTGGCCGGCAGCCTTGCGGCCTTGTTGGTGCGGCAGGCCAAGGCCGCAGCCGCTGGCCATGGCGGCGCCCGCCTGGACGTGCGCTACGTGGTGTTCAGCCTTGAGGGCGACTGCCTGTTTGCCGATGCCGTGGACGAAGCGCTGTTTTCCCCCGTTCCCCCTCTTCACCCCGGCGCTGGTTCGCGCTAAGGGAAACCCATGTTCGAAAAGAGCCAGAATCCCGTGCATGTTGTAGGCCTGCGGCCCGGAGCCCTGACCCCGCCGCCCGGCGTGGAGGATATTTTGGCCCGCGCCCAGGTGCTGGTGGCCGGGCGCAGGCTGCTGGACGCCGCGCCGCGCTGCTGCCAGCCGGAGCGCGCCATCCCCATCAGCGGGGCGCTTTCTCCCATTCTGGACGACATCGCCAAGGAACGCGCCGCGGGCAAGGCCGTTGTGGTGTTGGCCGATGGCGACCCGCTGTTCTTCGGCCTGGGCAAGCGCCTGGTGGAGGCGCTGGGCGCGCGCAACGTGGTGGTGCACCCCAACCTGTGCACCCTGCAGATGGCCGCCGCCCGCGTGGGCCTGCCCTGGCACGACGTGCGCGTGGTTTCCCTGCACGGGCGCGACGACTACACCCCGCTGTTCGCCGCCCTGGCGCGGTTCGAGCGCATCGCCGTGTTCACCGACCCGCAGCGCACCCCGGCCTTTGTGGCCCAGGCGCTTTTGGAGCGCGGGGTGGTCGACGCCCAGCTCATCGTGCTGGAGAACCTGGGCGAGGCGGGAGAGACCGCGCGCCGCCTGCGCCTGGAGGAAGCCTGGGATCTGCCGTTCTCCGACCTGAACCTGGTGCTGGTGGAACGCACCGCGCCCCCGGAAATTCCGCTCCAGCTGGGCATTCCCGACCACTACTATTTCCACGAGAAGAATCTCATCACCAAGCTGGCCGTGCGCGCCACAGGGTTGGCCATGCTGGGCGTCATGCCCGGCTCCGTGGTCTGGGACCTGGGCGCGGGCTGCGGCTCGGTGGCCATCGAGGCCTCGCACCTGGCCCACGAGGGCAAGGTTTTCGCCGTGGAGCGCGAGCCGCGCCGCGCGGCCATGATCCGCGAGAACGTGCGGCGCATCGGAGCCTGGCTGGTGGAGACGGTGCAGGGCGAGATGCCCGAGTCGCTGGTGGCGCTGCCGGACCCGGACCGCGTGTTCTTCGGCGGCGGCCTGGGGCAGGATACCCGCGCCCTGGCCCACGCCTGCCGCAGGCTCAAGCCCGGCGGGCGGGTGGTCATCCACGCCATTCTGCTCGACACGCTCATGCGCGTGAAGGACTACTTCCACACCCACAACTGGAACTTCGGCATCACGCAGCTGCAGGCCAGCACGGCCGACCGCCTGGCCGGAGACTTCCGCCTGCGCGCGCAGAACCCGGTGTTCATCATCTGGGCAGACAAGGCGTGAGGCGCGGCGCCGGGTCTTCCACCGCAGAGCGGGGGACCGCCCTGTATGCCCTGAGCGCCGAGGGGCTCGCCCTGGCCGGAGGTCTCGCCGCTGCCCTGGAAGCCGATGTCTACGCGCCCGAACGCCTGGCGGATGCCGGCGCCATCCCCTTTGCCAGCGTGTCCGGCCTGCTGGCCCAGACCTTTGCGCGCTATTCGCGCCATGTGTTCATCGGCGCTACGGGCATCGCCGTACGGGCCATCGCCCCGCATCTGCGCGGCAAAACGCAGGACCCGGCCGTGGCCGTGCTCGACATGCGCGCCCGTTTCGCCATAAGCCTCGTCTCCGGCCACGCCGGCGGGGCCAACGCCCTGGCCCGCCAGCTGGCGCGGCTCACCGGGGCCGTGGCGGTCATCACCACCGGCACGGACGTGTGCGGCCTGCCCGGCGTGGACGGGCTGGCCGCCGCCAAGGGCATGGCTGTGGCCAATTCCCAGGCCGTGAAGGCCGTGAGCGCGGCCTTGCTGGAAGGCCGCTGCGTGCAGCTTTACGACCCCGAGGGCCGCCTGCTGGGAGGCCCCGGCGGCCAGGATGCCGGGTGCGGTCTTTTCATGCCCACCGCGCCGCAGGACTGGAACCCGGAAGCGCCCGGCGTGTGGTGCCACTGGCGCGCGGGCGGGGTCCATGCGCAGACCTTCCGGGTCTACCCGCGCTGCCTGTGCCTGGGCCTGGGTTGCCGCAAGGGCGTGGAACAAGGGGAAATCCTTGCGCACGTCGCTCAAGTCTTTGCGCAGCAGGCCCTGGCGCAAGAGAGCATCGGCCGCGTGGGCACGGCAACAATTAAGCAAGATGATCCGGGCCTTTGCGCAGCGGCCAAGGCCCTTGGCCCGGAAGTTGTATTCTTCGAACCGGAGGCCTTGGCGGAAGTGGAAGCCGCCGGGCAGTCCGAGACGGTCAGACGGCGCGCAGGCACCGGGAGCGTGTGCGAGGCAGCGGCCTTGCTGCTCTCCGGGGCGGACGAACTGCTGGTGGCCAAGACCAAGACCAGCCGCGTCACCTGCGCGGTGGCGCTTCAAACCAACGCCGCGCGCCACGGCGAGACGGCATAAGGAGCATGCAGTGCGGGGACGCATCACCGTTATAGGGCTGGGGCCGGGCGACGCCAGCCTGCTGCCCCCGCTGGCCAGGGAGGCGCTTCTGCGCGCCGGGGCCATCGTGGGGTACAAGGGGTACATCGGCCTGCTGGAGCCGGAGGTTTTGGCCGGGCGGCAGGTGGTGTCCACGGGCATGACCGGCGAGGTGGAGCGTTGCAATGCCGCGCTGGACCTGGCCCTTGGCGGCGTGGAGACCGCGGTTGTCTCCAGCGGCGACGCGGGCGTGTATGCCATGGCCGGGCTGGTGCTCGAGCTCATGGAGGCGCGCGGCCTGCTGGACAGCCTGGAGCTTGAGGTGGTGCCGGGCATTCCGGCCTTGTGCGCGGCGGCGGCGCTTCTGGGCGCTCCGCTCATGCACGACTTCGCGGTGGTGAGCCTTTCGGACCTGCTCACCCCGTGGGAGGTCATTGAAAAGCGGCTTCGCGCGGCGGCCCAGGCCGACTTCGTGGTGGTGCTCTACAATCCGCGCTCCGGCAGGCGCAAGGACCAGCTGCCCAAGGCCCTTGCGGCCATCGGGGCGCACAGGCCCGGGGCCACCCCCGTGGGGCTGGTGAAGCGGGCCTACCGGCCCGGGCAGGAGGTGCTGGTGACGACCCTGGACGCCCTGGACCTGGAAGCCGTTGACATGCAGAGCATTCTTGTCGTCGGCAACGCTTCGTCCCGGTTGGCGGGAGGGCGCATGCTTACCCCGCGCGGGTACGCAGGGAAGTACGGGCTTGGCGAAGACGGCAGCGCCCAGGGATTGTGAAAAAAATCCTGGAAAAGTGCACTGCCTCACTTGCCAGAAAGCGTTGTTTGGGAGTATCTGGTTTACTGTTCGTCTCGGAATGGCTCCCTGGGTACACGGGGAGATGCTTCCATAAGGCTGTGGTAGAGTGGAGTTCTCACGTACGTGAAGAAGGAGGATTGAGGAGCATGAAACGTTCTCTCTTTATGAGCTTGGTTATTGCCGCCCTGGCCGTTGCGCTGGCGCTGCCCCTGTATGCCGCGGCCAAGGCCGCCCCGGCTGCCGACATCACTTTCAAGGCCCCTGAGGGCATGAAGACCACCAAGAGCCTGGTGAAGTTTCCCCACAAACAGCACGCTGCTCTGAAGTGCGCCGATTGCCACCACAAGAAGGTCGGCAACAACGAGTACGCCAAGTGCGACAGCAAGGGCTGCCACGACAACGTGACCGCCAAGCAGGGCAAGGATTCTTACTACGCCGCCTTCCACGGCAATACCGCCAAGTCTTGCGTGGGTTGCCACAAGGCGAAGAAGGCTGAGAAGCCCAATGCCCCCACCGCTTGCGACAAGTGCCATCCGAAGGCCTAATCGATCGCACGCTCACCAAGGGGGCTGCGTAAGCGGCCCCCTTTTTTTAACTTTTCCTCCTGGAGGAGAAGACCATGCCGCCGACTCCCCCTTCTCATGAAGATGCTCTGGACCTTGACGGCCTGGATTTGAAGCCTTCTGGAGCCAAGTCCAAGGCCGCCGCAGAGAGCGACTTCGAAAAAGAACTGGAAGCCCTCTTCGCCGAGGAGCTGGCCTCGTCCGACGAAAAACCGGCCTCTGCGCCGCCTGTGGGCGCACCGGAGCTGGAAGAGGACGCCCTGCTCCTGGACGATCTGGTGCCGGACGCCCCGCCTGTTTCCGTTGCCGCCGACGAGGAGGACATCCTCGACTTGAGCGCCTTCGCCGCTGGCGGCGAGTTGGAGCTGACCCCGCCTGAGGAGACCCCTGGCGGCAAGGACGGCGACATTGATTTGGGCGGCCTCGACGAGCTCATCTCCGGCCTGGGCGATGCCAAAACTCCCGCCGCCGCCCCCGCGCAGAGCGGCTCGGAGCCAATGGACGCCGTGGATGTGACGGACCTGCTGGAGACCCTGGACATGCCTGTAGTGGCTCCCCAGGCCGCCGCCGCGCCCGCGCCCGCGCCCGAATCGGAAGAAGACCTCCTGGAGCTGTCTCTGGGCGATCTGGTCGAGGAGGCGCTTCAGCCGGAACCCGTGGCCGCGCCCGTTGCGGAACCCATGGCCACGGAAGCCGCCGCCGACCTGTCCGAGTCCGTTGTCGATACCTCCATCCTGGATCTGGTTCTGCCCGATCTCTCCGACCCGGAGCCGGGCCGCGATCTCGTGGCCGAGCAGGAATCCACGGACATCGGCGGCGAAATGAATCTTTCCCTTTCCGACCTTGTGGAGGAGCCCCCCGCGCACGCGGCGGACTCCGGCGCAGCCATGGACCAGCTGCTGGATTCCAGCGACCTGGACATGACCGGTCTCATGGAGGGCATCGAGACCTCCGCCGGGGAACCCGCTGCGGAGCTGTCCCTCGATCCCCAGGATCTGCTGGCCCAGCTTGCCGACACCCCCGGCGAGGCCTTTGCGGGCACCGCTCCGGGCGCGCCGGAACCGCTGCTGGAGCCTGGCTTCGACGCCCCTGCCGTGGAGCTTGAGGCCATGCGCCTTGCGGACGCGGCTCTGGGCTCGGTGACCGCCAGGGTGGCTCCCGCCGGTGTTGCCGCTTCCGGCGATTTGGCCGGGCTGCAGGAGCGTCTGGCGCAGTTGGCCACCCAGGTCACGGGCAACAGCGTCGCGGTCATGCGCCTGGAAGGCCAGTTGGCCGAGCGCGACAAGATCCTGGCCGACCTGGAGGAGCGCCTGCTGGCTTCCCAGACCGAGGCCCAGTCCCTGCGTGAAAAGCTTGCCGACCTGCGCGCCCACATGGAGCAGACCCTGAGCGCCCAGTCCGACGATGTCCGGCAGCAGCTGGCCCAGTCCACCCAGGCCTCGGCCGACAAGGCTCAGGCGGCCATGGACAAGGCCCTGGGCGCCATGGACAAGGCCCTTGCGGCCCTGGACAAGGCTCAAGCCGTGGCCGACAAGGTGGAGACCCTGGCCCCGAGGGTGGAAAGCGCCGAGATGACCGTCCGGGGCGCGGGCGCACGCCTGGCCCAGATGGAAAACCGCCAGAGCCAGATGGACCGCGAGGTCTTTGCCGAAATATCCCGCGCCGTCCCGCGTGAGGCAGCCAAGGTCATCCGCGAGGAGATCGCGCACCTGGCCGCGTCCATGCGCGACGAATAGCCGCGGCCAACCGCACGCCAAAGGGCCGTCTCCGCAGGGGGGCGGCCTTTTTTGCGTCCCTGGGCGGGCATATTTTCCCCCGCCGCCGTGCTCGACGAGAGGGGGCTGCGCGTGCTAGGGATTTCGACCAAACAAAGGGAGAGGGGCTTCACCGTTTCTTTCCCTTTCCCGCCCGGGGTCTTCCGCGTGGTGCGGTCGCGACCATTTCCCACCGGGCGGGTTTTTCGGATAGCCAAGCCGGGCGTTGTGGCCCGGAGTGAAGGGAGCGGGCATGGATTCGCTGCAGAAACAGGCCTTGCAGGTAGCCAAGGAAATCGTGGTCAAATTCATCGAGGTGGGGCGTATTTCCCCGGCCAACTTCGCCGAGAATTTTTCGGAAATCTACACCGAGATACTGTCCACCGTGTCCGCGGGCGCGGGTGACCCGGACAAGCCCCTGAAGAAGAAGGACAAGGTCGACTAGGACATGCAGCGTTCGCCCTCCCCGGAGCAGACCCAGCGTGACCAGCTGCACGGCCGCCAGGTGGCGGCCATGTTCGGACGCATCGCCCGCTGGTACGATTTTCTCAACCACACCTTAAGCCTCGGCCTGGACATTTACTGGCGCTGGCGGCTGGCCCGCGTGGCCCTGCCCAAGCCCGGCGGCGCGGTGCTCGACCTGGCCGCGGGGACCCTGGACGTGGCCCTGGCGCTCATCCGCCAATACCCGGACATCCGCGTTGCCGCCGTGGACTACACCCTGCCCATGCTGGTGCGTGGCAAGGACAAGCTTACCGGAGGACCGGAGGAGCGCATTTTGCCCGTGCAGGGCGACGGACGCCTGCTGCCCCTGCCCGACGAGTCCATGGACGCCGCCACCATCGCCTTCGGCATCCGCAACATCCGCCCGCGCATGGCCGCCCACCGCGAGGTGCTGCGCTGCCTCAAGCCCGGCGGGCGCTTCTGCATCCTGGAGTTTGGCACCGGCCGGCGCAAGGTTTGGGGCGGGCTGTACAATTTCTATCTGGATACGGTGCTGCCCGGACTGGGCCGGCTCGTCTCCGGCGACCGCGCGGCCTACCGCTATCTGGCGGAGACCATCCGCGAGTTCCCGGACGAGCGCCAGCTGGCGCGGGAGCTCATGGACGCCGGGTATGCGCGTGTGTTTCACGTTGCCATGCTCTCGGGCATCGTGTACCTGCATGTGGCGGAAAAGGCGGACGAACCCGACACGCAAGCGTAGCGGGGCGCCCCCCGCAAGGCTTGGCGCCCGGGGGTTCGCAAGGGCCTGGGCGCTGGCCGGGAACTAAAACGACCGGCCCAGAGCCACCAGCAGAACGCCCAGGATGATGGACGTGAGGCCCAGGATGCGCAGGGCGCGCGGCGGGCGGCTGGCCAGGGTCAACAGGATGCCGGGCATGCGCTCGGCCAGGATGAAATAGGGCAGGCCCTCCAGCAGGAAGGCCAGGCCCAGGGCCATGAAGAAGAGCGACCAGTCGAAGTTCATGCGGCTCTGTGTATCCGTGTGGGCGCGGGTTGTCCACCGGCGGGGGCGCTCTTGAGTCGCAGGAAGGTGTGCGCATGGGTTTGAAGACCAGCCTTGAAGACTTGCAGGCCGGCCGGGCGGGCATCGCCGTGGTGGGCCTGGGCTACGTGGGCCTGCCTTTGGCCGTGGCCTTGTCGCGCCATTTCCCGGTCATCGGGTTCGATATTTCGCAGAAGCGTGTGGACGAGCTGGCCGCCGGGCTTGAGCGCACCGGAGAGGTGCTGCCCAAGGACCTGGCGAGCGCCAAGGTGGCCTACACCTGCGACCCGCAGCGCTTGAAGGAAGCGGCCATCATCATCGTGGCCGTGCCCACGCCCATCGACGAGCACCGCGCCCCGGACCTGCGTCCCGTCATCGGCGCCACGCGCACGGTGGGGGCCAACCTCGCCCCCGGCGCGGTGGTGGTATACGAATCCACCGTGTACCCCGGCCTGACCGAAGAGATTTGCGTGCCCCTGCTGGAGCAGCAGTCCGGGCTCACGTGCGGGCAGGGCTTCTTTGTGGGCTACTCGCCGGAGCGCATCAACCCCGGCGACCGCGCGCACACGCTGGAGACCATCGTCAAGGTGGTGGCGGGCCAGGATGAGCCCACGGCGGACCTGCTGGCCGGAATGTACGGCGCGGTGGTCAAGGCGGGCATCTACAAAGCCTCCTGCATCAAGGTCGCCGAGGCCGCCAAGGTCATCGAGAACACCCAGCGCGACCTGAACATCGCGCTCATGAACGAGCTGGCCGTGATCTTCGACCGCATGGGCATCGACACCCTGGAGGTGCTGGAGGCTGCGGGCACCAAATGGAATTTCCTGCCTTTCCGGCCCGGCCTGGTGGGCGGCCACTGCATCGGCGTGGATCCCTATTACCTGACCTTCAAGGCCCAGGCCCTGGGCTTTTCCCCCCAGGTCATCCTGGCGGGGCGCACCATCAACGACGCCGTGGGCAAGTTCATCGCCGAAACCTGCGTGAAAAAGCTCATCGCGGGCGATGTGAAGGTCAAGGGCGCGCGCGTGGGCGTGCTTGGCTTCACCTTCAAGGAAAACGTGCCCGACCTGCGCAACACCAAGGTCATCGACGTGGTGCGCGAGCTGGGCGACTACGGCGTGAGCGTGCTGGTGCATGACCCCATGGCCGATGCGGACGAGGCCCGGCACGAGTACGGCATCGGCCTGAGCCCGCTGGAGGCGCTGCGCGGCCTGGACGCGCTGATTCTGGCCGTGGCCCACAAGGACTACGCCGGACTGGATTTCGAAACGCTGCGCGGCTGGTTCCGCGACCCGGCGGCCCCGCTGCTGCTCGACGTGAAGGCGCATTTCGACCCGGCCGCGGCGCTCCGGGCCGGCTTCAAACTCTGGCGGCTGTAGGCGGCCCGCCATGCCGATCCTGGCCGTCGCCGCCACCGGGCTGGAGCTTTCGAGCGCCCTGAACGTGAAGGCTGACGTCCCGCAGGGCGCGGTTGTGGCCTTGACCGCCCACGGGCGCGGGGTGCTGGCCCTGGTGACCGGCCTGGGCGTGGTGAATTCCGCCCTGGCTTTGGGCCGCGCGCTGGCAGCGCCGGAAACCGGGCGCATAGACGGCGTGCTCAGCCTGGGGGTTGCGGGCAGCTTCGACCTGGCCGCGCACCCTCTGGGGTCCGTGCGGCTGGTGACGGAGGAGATCTGGCCGGAGTTCGGCCTGCTGACCTCCGACGCCTGCGCGGCGAATGCGCGCGGCCTTGGCTTCGCACTCCACGGCCAGGGGCGGGAGGCGATTTTTGAACGTTTGGCCTGGGACGCGGCGGCGGAGCTTTCGCGCATGGGTCTGGCCGCAACGGGCCTTGAAAACGCGGCGAGCCTGACGGTGAGCGGTGTGACGGCGGACCCGGAACGGGCGGAACGGCTCAAGCGGCGCTTCGGCGCGGGGCTGGAGAACATGGAAGGCTTCGCCCTGGCCTACGGGGCCAGGCTGGGCGGGCTGCCCTTCGCGGAGCTGCGCGCGGTGTCCAACGCCGTGGGTTCGCGGCCGCCGGAGGGCTGGAACCTGCCCGGCGCGCTCTTGGCCCTGGGCCAGGCCGCGCGGCAGCTGCTGAAGCCGTAAGGCCCCGGCACAACATCAACAACAAGCGGATGCGGTAACGGCATGAACGAATTGCGCGCCTACTTCGCCGGAGAAATTCCCGGCATCAACGCCTTCCTCGCGGCGGAGGCGGACAAATTCGACGGCCTGGTGCGCGATGTGGCGAGCCATGTGCTGCTTTCGGGCGGCAAACGCATCCGGCCCATGCTGACCATTCTTTTCGCCCGTGCCTTGGGCCATGCCGAAAACGACACGCGGGCCATAGCCTGCGCGCTGGAGATGCTGCACACCGCGACCCTTCTGCACGACGATGTGCTGGACCAGGCCCAGACCCGCCGGGGAAAAACCTCGGCCCATGTGACCTTCGGCATCACCGAGACCATCCTGGCCGGCGACGTGCTTTTGGCCCTGGCCAACAAGCTGGGAGCGGACTACGACATCCCGCGGCTCAATTCGCTGCTGGCGCGCGGCATCATGGCCACGGCCGAGGGCGAGATTCTGGAGCTGGCCCACACGGCCAGGCCCACGGTGGACCGGAACGCGTACCTGGACATCATCATCGGCAAGACCGCCCGGCTCATCGAGACGGCCTGCCGCTGCGGCGCGGCCCTGGCCAGCCGCGAGCGCGCCGTGGAGGACGTGGCTGGAGCCTACGGACTCAATCTGGGCATAGCCTTCCAATTGGTGGACGACGCGCTGGACTACACCATTTCCGAAAGCGAGATGGGCAAGCCCGCCGGAGGCGACCTGCGCGAGGGCAAGATGACCCTGCCGCTCATTCTGCTGCTGGAGTCCATGCCCGAGTCCGAGGCCCGGAGCCTTTTGGCCAGGCTTAAGGAAAAGCGGTTGACCGAGGAAGAGGCGGAGCGCATAGTTGCTATTGTTCGGGAAAAAGGCCTGGCGGAGAAGACCCGCGAGGCCGCCCGCGAGTATATCGCCGCGGCCCTGCGCGAACTCGACGCATTGCCCGCTTCGCCGGAGCGCGTGGTGCTGGCCCAGGCCGCCGACTATGTCCTCACCAGACGCAAGTGACCGGGGGGCCGATGGCCGGGAATCTGCTGCTCAATTCGCCGCACCTGCTCCAAAGAATCTCCCTTTCGCCGGTCATGCTCCGGCTGATGCAGGAGGCCATCAAGTCAGAGCCTGACTTTTCGGTCATGGCCGAAACCATCCGGCTGGACCCGGTTCTGGCCACCACGGTGCTGAACCTGGTGAACTCCGCCTTTTACGGCCTGCCGCAGAAGGTTTCCGATCTGCACCGCGCCGCGCTGGTGCTGGGCAGCCGCGAAATCCTCAAGGTCGCCGTGTCCATGACCCTGCACAAGGACCTGGAGCGCGGCTTCCCGGATTGCCACTACGATTTCTACCCGGACTGGCGGCTCATCGTCTGGTCGTCCATAGCGGCGGAGATGCTGGCCGCGCGGCTGTGCCCGGACCGCCCCGGCGCGGCGGACCAAGCCTACCTGTGCTGCCTGCTCAAGGACGTTTCGCTGCTGTTTTTGCGCTGCGCCGCGCGCGAGTTTTTGCCCGAGCCGGTCCAGCGCGACCGCATTACCGTGCTGGGCAAGGGCCAAATGGACCGCGAGGTGGAGGCCTGGGGCATGCACCACGGCGCGCTGACGCAGATGCTGCTTGTGCGCTGGGGAATTCCCTCGGACATTTGCGAGAGCGTGCGCGCCCACCACGACCTGGACAACCTCTCGGACAAAGAGCCCGTCACCCAGGCCGTCATTCTGGCCACGCGGTGGTCGGAGATGGAGCTGGGCCACGCCAAGGGCCCCTTTGACGTGGTGCAGTTCGAAGGGCTTTTGCGCAGCATGCTGGGCCTTTCCGAGCGCGAGGTGGACGCCCTGCGCAGCGAGTGCCTGGCCAAGTTCCGCTCCATGCTGAAGTCGCTGGGCGTTGGCGAGGGCGACGAGAACCGGCCTTATTACCGCCATTCGGTAAAGGCCATGCAGGGGTACTGCTTCCTCAGCATGGACCTCTTGACCGCCGAGGGTGGCCTGACCTCCGTGGCGCAGACGCTGGGCAAGCACATCAAGCTCAACTGGGACGTGAAGTCCTGGGAGCTGGCCCTCAAGGTTCCCCATGAGGACGCCTTTCGTCTGTTCCGCCTGCGGCCGGAGGGCCGGCTTGAGAATCCGGCGGAGCGGCACGGCGCGGGCGACGTTCCCTGGAAAATCAAGACTCCGGGCATGGAGATCAGCTCCTCGGGCCAGCGCCTGGGCGAGCTGCGCCTGGGCGAGGCCGAGCTGCCCCAGGACGAGCAGGAGAACCTGGCCCTGTATCTGCGTTTCTTCGGCCAGGGGTTCGAGCATTACTGCGCCCGGCAGGCCGTGCTGGAGGAGAAGGCCCTGGCCTTTGACAAGATCCCCATCGGCGTGGCCCGGTTGGACACGGCCGGGCATGTGATGGAGTCCAACCGCAGGCTGGACGAGTATTTGAACCTGCGCGCCCCGGTCCGGGGGCAAGGCTTTGGCGACCTGCTGGCCCAGCGGCTGCCCCGGGAGACTGTTGGCGAATTTGCGGCCTTCCTGGCCGATGCGTCGCGCAAGAGCTTTGGCAAAATTGACTTTCTGTTGATGAAGGACGCCTCTGGGGCCGCATTGGACGGGGCCATGTACCTCTCGGCCCACCGCACGGAGGACAGCAGCGGCTCGGGCATTCTGGCCCTGCTGGAGGACTTGCGGGGGCTTTCCGATGTGGAGGTACAGACCCTGCGCCGCAAGAGCTTTCTGGAGCGGCTCATCGGCTCCATGCGGGAGCTGGTGCTCACCGTCACCGCAGACGGCGTCATCGAGTTCTGCTCGCACGCGGACCTGGGGCTCGCTGGCCGCAGGTTCTTCCAGGCCTTTACCCCGGCGGAGTGCTGCGTGGACCAGTGGAACCCGGCCCTGCTCAGCTCTGGCGGCCAGGTGCACCTGGAGGCGGTGCTGAACGCCGCCGATGGCGCGCAATTGCCCTACGAGCTTTCCTTTGCGTCTTTAGGTGGCGAGCAGGGCGGCGAGATGTCGGCCCGTGAATGCCTGGTGGTGGGGCGCGACCTGACCCAGGTGCGCCGCCTGGAGGCCAAGCTCAAGGTGCGCGCCATGCTCGACGGCCTCACCGGACTGTACAATCACTACCAGTTCCACACCACCCTGGAGCGCGAGGTGACCCGCAGCCGCCGCACGGGCCGCGGCATGGGCATGGTGTTCTGCGACCTGGACAAGTTCAAGGCCGTCAACGACAGCCAGGGGCACCTGGCGGGCGACGCGGTGCTGAAGAACGTGGGAAGCATGCTGCTGCAACTGGTGCGCCAGGGCATGGATTTTCCCTGCCGCTACGGCGGGGACGAGTTCGCCGTCATCGTCACCGAGGTGGACGCTGCGCGCCTGCGGTCCATTGCGCAGCGCATCCTCTCCGACGTGCGGGAACAATTCAAGGGGGGTATCACCGTAAGCGTGGGCGCAAGCATGCTGCGCAGCGACGACACCCCGGAAAGCCTGCTGGGAAGGGCGGACAACCTGGCCTACAAGGCCAAGTCCGCCGGGGGCGACACCCTGGTGGGGGACTAGCCCCCCGTATGCTAGAAACGGCCGGTTCTCCGGTCTCATGAAGGAGACTTCATATGCTTTTGCGCTTTGAGTTGGGGCTGAAGCCCCAGGTGCGCGACGTGGTGGGCGAGCGCGTGGCCCGCAAGATCAAGAGCGAGCTGGGTCTCGGCCTGGCTTCTGTCGGCATTGTGCGCGTGTACACAGTGGAAGGCGTGAGCGAGGCCCAGGCCAAGGCCGTTTTGGGCGCGGGCGCGCTGCACGACCCCGTGCTGCACGAGGCCTCCCTTTCGCCCGTTGCCAAGAATTTCGACTGGGTGCTGGAGGTGGGCTTTCGCCCCGGCGTTACGGACAACGAAGCCAAGACCGCGCGGGAGACCATCCTGCTGGTGCTGGGCCTTGAGGGCCAAGCGGCCAAGAGCGTCAGCGTGTACACCAGCGTGCAGTACCTGCTGCGCGCCCTGCCGGGCCAAGGCCTGGACGAGAAGACCGTGCTGCACATCGCGCGCGACCTGCTGGCCAACGAACTCATCCAGCGCTTCGAACTCAAGTCCGCCGCGCAGTGGGCGGCGGCTCCCGGCTTTGCGGCCAAGGCCGCGCACGTTACCGGCCAGGCCAGCGACGCCGTGGCCGTGGTGCCCCTGACCACCATGACCGACGCGGAGCTTGTGGCCTTCAGCCGGGCCAACACTTTGGCGCTTTCCCTGGGCGAGATGAAGACCATTGTGGACTACTACCAGGACCCGAAGGTGCAGGCCGCGCGCCGGGCCGCCGGGCTGCCGCCCGAGCTGGCCGGCAACCCCACCGATGCCGAGGTGGAGGTGCTGGCCCAGACCTGGAGCGAACACTGCAAACACAAGATCTTCACCGCGAAGATCGACTACGAGGACACGGAGACGGGCTGCCGCAGAACCGTGAACAGCCTGTACAAGACCTGCATCAAGGACAGCACCCAGGCCATCCGCGCCGCCAAGGGCAAGGACGACTTCTGCCTGTCCGTGTTCAAGGACAACGCGGGCGTCATCCGTTTCAACGACACCCTGAACGTCTGCATCAAGGTGGAGACGC
>Ga0209373_10000978_pt1 | contig 38177 bp, 39 predicted proteins | sample Higcelweek5metaG_FD_187173 | JGI IMG/M metagenome (GOLD analysis project Ga0209373, IMG submission 187173) | Freshwater pond sediment microbial communities from the University of Edinburgh, under environmental carbon perturbations - High... | ecosystem: Environmental > Aquatic > Freshwater >... | reverse complement strand
GCTTGGTAAGTAACGAATCAGGTATAATTTCGATGCAATTTACTACTCCACTTCTAAAAGAAATCTTCAATTGTTCTTTTGAAATATCATTACAATAAAAATTATTGATCGGCTCTTCAATAACATCATCAACATAAATTGTCGAACCATCCCAAACCGTTTTACCATCAACTACAGTTTTAATCACTTGAAAATCGTTCAGATTATTCACCACAATAAAATCAGCGGGGTCTCCAACTTGAAGCAATCCTACATTCAAACCATAATGTCGAACAGCATTTACCGTTGCAGCTTGAGAAACATTGAACAAATCGTATCCTTTGTCTACGGCGATTTTAAACATCCCATCAATATACCCTTTGAGCAAATCATCGGGATGACAATCATCAGTACAAAACATTAAGGAGTCTGAATAATTTTCCAATAATGGAAGTAAAGTTTCAAAATCGTTAGCCGCACTCCCCTTCCGAAGCATGATTTTCATTCCTAAAGAAATTTTTTCAACAGCTTCATCTAACGTGGTACATTCGTGATCGGTAGTAATACCTGCCTGCACATATTTTATAAGATCACTCCCTTTCAATAAAGGGGCATGTCCATCAATTGATTTATTGAATTTTTTTGCAACTTGAAGTTTTGAAACAACACCCGGACTATCAAAAACAACACCTGGAAAATTCATCATTTCAGACAAATGTGAATAGATGCCAGTTTGGAATAACAGATCAATATCATTTGAATTCAGTTCTCCTCCCGAAGTTTCAAAAGTCGTAGCGGGCACACAAGACGGGATACCTGTGAAAATTTTCATTGGCGTTAATCCAGAACTTTTAACCATGAACTCAATTCCTCCAACACTGCAAACATTAGCAATCTCATGTGGGTCGGTCACAGCGGCAACAACTCCATGCTGGAGGGCAATTTTTGAGTAATTTATAGGGGTGAGCATTGAGCTCTCTATGTGAACATGGGCATCGACAAACCCTAACATGATGTAGTTTTTTGAAGCTGTTGAGCATTCTTCAACACAACGGATTGTAGTATCAAAACTTACTCGACCTTCAAAAATCCGACGTTGTATGGGATCAACAATAATGCCTTCGATGCAATTCATGACGTTCTATTTTGTTCCACGTGAAACTATCTTCCAATTAAAATCAAAAGAATATTAATATCTGCAGGCGAAACCCCTGGAATTCTACTCGCTTGACCAATCGTTTTTGGCTTCACATGGTCTAATTTTTGCCTAGCCTCAGTTGATAATGTATGTAAAGTAGAATAGTCAAATTTATTTTCAATAACAATATCATCTAACCGTTTAAATTTATCAGCTAATAATTTTTCTCTTTCAATGTAACCTGAATACTTAATCATAATTTCAGCTGCATCAACAATTTCCTCTTCCCTATCTCCTATTCTTGCAACTTCATCTTTTAAAGAAAGTACTTGTTCAATAATTTCAATCAAAGACAATTGTGGTCGAGAAACCAAATCAACAAGTTTAACACCTTGTTTTAATGGCGTTGTTTCTTTGCTCTCTAAAAAACCATTAATTTCTTCAGGTTTTATACTATAGTTTTTAATGAAATCGATTAAAGAATCTCGTTTAGAAATTTTCTCATCTACAAGCCTCTTTCTTTCTATAGAAGCTAATCCTAGTTCATAACCTTTAGGAGTTAATCTAATATCAGCATTGTCTTGCCTTAATAAAATTCGATATTCAGCCCGTGAAGTAAACATCCGATAAGGCTCATCTACTCCCTTCGTAACCAAATCATCAACTAAAACGCCAATGTAAGCTTCATCACGAGACAAAACAAAATCCGCTAGACCATGGCATTTGTTATGTGCATTTATACCTGCAACTAATCCTTGAGCACCTGCCTCTTCATAACCAGTTGTTCCATTAATTTGACCGGCAAAAAATAAATTATCAATCCGTTTTGTTTCTAAGGTATGTTTTAACTGCGTGGGATCAAAATAATCGTATTCAATAGCGTAACCAGGTCTAAATATTTTAATATCCTCAAAACCTACTATGCTTTTTAACGCCTTCAATTGAACGTCCCATGGAAGAGACGATGAAAATCCATTTAAATAATATTCGATGGTTGTTTCACCTTCTGGTTCCAAAAATAAATGATGAGTATCTTTATCAGCAAAAGTAATTAATTTGGTTTCGATACTTGGACAATATCTAGGACCAATACTTTTTATGGTTCCATCGAATAAAGGGGACTCATTAAAGCCTGTTTTCAAAATATTATGAGCTGTGAGATTTGTATAAGCCATATAACAGGAAAGCTGCTTTAATTTAGAACGAATCTCAGGAAGATAAGAAAATTTATAAAAATCTTCGTCTCCCTTTTGCTCTGTTAACTTACTGAAATTCACTGATCTTCCATCAATTCGTACAGGTGTACCTGTTTTCATTCTTCCAACAGTAAAACCAGCAGCCAATAATTGATCGCTCAAAAATAAAGAGGTCGGTTCAGAAATTCTTCCTCCTATCATTTTTTCCTGACCAACGTGCATTAACCCATTTAAAAAAGTACCATTTGTTAAAACAACACATTTCGATATAAAAACGACATTTAGGTCTGTTATTACACCATTAACACTACCCTCTTCGAAAATTAATTTAGTTACGGTTCCTTGCCAAAAATCAATGTTCTTATTTTTTTCTAAATGTTCTCTCCAAGAAATTGAAAATTTCATTCGGTCACATTGTGCGCGTGGACTCCACATAGCAGGACCTTTTGACCTGTTAAGCATTCTAAATTGAATTGTTGATTCATCGGTAACGATACCAGCATAACCACCAAGAGCATCGATCTCACGCACAATCTGTCCTTTAGCAATACCACCAATAGCAGGATTACAAGACATCTGTGCTATCTTATTCAAATCCATTGTAATCAATAGAACTTTTGAACCCAAATTGGCAGCTGCCATAGCTGCTTCACAACCAGCATGACCCGCACCAACAACAATTACGTCGTAAATAAAATTCATTAATAATTAGAGATTTAAAATAAAAGACAAAAATATCAATAATTGACCAATTATGACATATATAGCAGTAAAGCTTGATTCTCCTGTTCACTCATAATACTTTTTTGTTCAACCGTTTGATCATCATAACCAATTAAATGCAAAATACCATGAATTATTACTCTTTTCAACTCATCATCAAAAGAAACAGAATATTCTGAAGCATTTTGGATAACAGTTTCGATACTTATAAAAATATCACCAGCAATTGTTTTATTAGAATTATAGTTAAATGTAATAATATCAGTAAAGTAGTTATGAGAAAGATATTTAAGGTTAATATCAAGAATATAGTTATTTGAACAAAAAATAAAATTGATATCACCCACTTGAAAACTATTTATAATAGCAATCTTTTTGATCCAGTTTTTAAGAACCCTTTTTTGAATTTTGGGCATCAAAATATCTTCATTATAAAATAAAATCATTATTTATAAAATATCAATTTAACTTCATTCCCTTTCTGATTAAAAATAACATTATCAGAGTATTGCTTCATAATAAAAATACCTCTTCCTGATTCTTTCAAAATGTTTTCTTTATCACATGGATTTGAAATAGAATTATAATCAAAACCATTTCCCTCATCATTTACAGAAAAAATAAACTTATCGTTAGTCTCTTCAATATTTAAGGTAACAAATTTACTTGCCAACTCATTATTGCCATGTTTCATGCTGTTTACAATGGCCTCATTTACAGCCAAATAAATTTTACAATATAATTTTCTCGAAATATTATATTCTTTCAAAAAAGAATTGAAAAACGTTTCAATCTCATTGTGAAATATCGGTGATGACCCTATTTTAATTCGTTTTTTCATTCAAACTATCAAGAGAAATTATATAATTCTGAAATTTATTCTGATAGAAACTATTAAAAATTAACTTCTTCTTTAAAATTCTTTCTTCAAAAAAATCAATTGAATCTTTATTGTCAAAATATTTTGCTGATTCACTTATCCGTGGTTTTGTAGCTGTTGAAGATTTTCTTTTTTCTTCTAAACCTCTTTCATTTTCGGCATTTTCAGCTTCTAAGAGGCGGGTCAAAATTTGTTTTTCTCTATTTAAAGTCTGATTAGAAATATTATTTCTTAATAAATCTTCCTTTACCTTATTTAAGAGCTGTTCAGCATCTTTCAACGTTTCATAAGAACTACTTCCTACGTTACCTTGATTCATCATCTTCTGCATTAATTCCTGCATTTTTTCCTGTTGAGACAAGGCCTTCCCAAGTTCGCTATTATATGCCTTCCCTGACTTACCCTCTTTCATCATTTGCATCATTTTTTCCAATTGCTGTTGAAGACCTTGTTGCATTGACTTTAAAGAATTACCCATACTATTAGGATTGGGATTATTGCCGGGCTTTTGACAATTTTGATTACCAGGCATAGAATTAGCCATTTGTTGCTGCAATTGCTTAATTACTTCAGAAATAAATAAAGCTAAATTATTAGCTGAAGTTAAAATATTTTGCTGATTTAATCTTAAAGAAGAAACATAACTGTCTTGAATTAATTTCTCTATCGTATTGAAATTCATTTGAATATTAACAATTTCCTTATTAATAACAGAATTTAACGACTCTTCTCGTGCCGATAAAGAATATAGAGAATCTTTAATAATATTAAAATTACTAACCAACTGTTTTTGTTTTAATAATTCTTGAGAATTGAACATTGAATTACTATTCTTTAACAATACTTTTTCTTGATCAAAGCTAAATGTAATTAGATTATCTAATATTTTTATCAAATCATCAATATTTTCACTCTTCTGTTCTTTAAAAGCCTTATCCTTAATTTGATTAAGAGCAAACGATAAATTTTCAAAATTTGAATTATTTTTATTTAAAGATTCACTGGTTTCTTTTTTCTTACCTTTCTGCAAGTTCTGAATTGTTTTATCAAATTCGTAATCTATTTTATTAAAATCATTTTTTAAATCTGTTAAATCAATTTTTTTATCAAGTTGATCATTTAAATCTTCTAATTCTTTATAACTAGTTTCAATATTATTAAAGTCATTTTTAAAAATTTCTTGATCTTTTAAAATTTCATTAAAATTATCTTTTGTAAACTTTAAAATATCTGATTGTTGATTTTTATGAATTCTATTTACTTCATTTATAAGTAAATCCAATTTTTGTTCAATTTGAAAACGTTTTAATAATTCTAGGTTTTTATCCAATTGCTTTTTTAAATCTTCTAATGATAACTCCACTTTTTCATTGAAATCATTCATGTTATCTTTATTGTTTTCAGATAACATTTTATTAAATTGATCTAATAAAGATTTTAATTCATCTGAAAAAACATCTTTTAATAAGTCTTCAATATTTTTTTGTTTATCTAAAATATCCTCATTCTGTTCAGAAAAAGATTTTAAATAATTATTGAGATCAGAGGTGTTTTTTTCAATCTGTTTAACCAAATTTTCAAGACTTGATTTTTTTCTATTAATCGAATTATTAAAATTATTTTTATCCCAATCAGTTAATTCAGAATTAATTAATTTTTCATTGAAATTTAGAATATCCTTTTGAATTTCTTCTGATAATACCTTACTATCATTTATTAACTCATTTATTTTTTCATATTTATCATCTTGAAAATCTTCTATATCTTTCAAATTTGGAAGTTCAAATTCAAAAAATTGACTTTTTGTTTTCTTAAAACCACCAATATTATCATTATCTGAAACTTCAAAATAGTATTTAACATTATTGCTTAAGGTTTTTAAAGTTTTAAAATCAAAAGCATAATAAAAATCTTGATTATTCAAATAACTAATAAAGTCTAATTCTGATTCATAAATAGAATTATTATCTATAACTATAAATTTTAAATAATTAAAACCATAATCATCACTAATATTACCTTTAAAATAAACCAAATTGTAATCGATTGAATCGACTATTTGAGAAACATTTATTAAAGGATAATCGTCATTTATTACAGAAAATTTAATAGCTAAAAAATCATTCAATAAAAAATTTTCATTCTTTATAGATATGAATATAATAGAAGAAGTATCAATCGTTTGATAAAATCTATCTTCCGATTTTATTCTAAACAATTTATTTTCATTTCTAATTAACAAAGAATCTGTTTTAAAAGTCTCAAATGAAATAAAACATTTAGAACCTCGTAAAACTTTTAAATCTGTAAGATTTTTAAAATTATTAACTGGTAAATTGGAATATGAAGGATTAACAACCTCAATATTAAAATTAGAAATAATAGGTTTTTGAAAAATTTTCAGTTCATAAGAAATTGAATGATAGTTTTTTATTAAGTATTTAAAATTGATATTATTGTTTATGCTATTTAGTTTATAAGAATAAAAATTTAAAGAATCTTTATTCATTTTAAACGTATTATTACCAATCTGAATATTTACATCATTAAATTCTATTTTAGAATCAACTTTCAATTTAAACGTAAAATCTTGTCCAGTAGCTATATTAAAATTATCATTTAATATAATAAAATTATATGGAGAGGGTTTAACAAATTCCTTATTAAAATTAAATAATCTATAACTTGAATTTTTAATTTCATTATTAAAAAGGAAGAAAAACAAAACAGAAATTATCAAAAGAAAAATAAATAAATATGATAATTTAATAATTTTTGATAATTTAATAGCTTTTGAAAAATTAATAAATTTAAGATTTTCGGTTTTTTGTATAATACTTGCTAAAAGTAACTCTTTTGAATAGTCACTAATTTTAGCTTCATTTTTTAATTCAATTATATTGATTAATTGATCTTTAATATCAGGAAATTGTTGAATAAGAATAGTATTAATATACTTATTACTAATAGTTCTAATTATATTAAAGTATTTTAAAAAAGGGATAATTAAAAAATAAATTAAAAAAATAAAAGTATAAAGTACTAAAAAATAGAGTATAATATTCTTTTCTAATATTGATAAATATATATAATTTTCTAAAAAAACAAGAGTAAAATAAATAAATAGCAAAGAAATAGCATATACAATAAAACCTTTAATAATTTTATTGATATAATATTTTTTAATAAAATCATTAATTTTATTTTCAATTATTTCGTATCCAGCTTCCATCTAAAATTTTCTACAAATATATGCTTAGCTCATTAAAACAATCCATAAATAAGAAAGATCATTAAAATTTGTTATTTACCTGTTTAAAAATTGTTAATTAGATTTTATTTTATTTAAAAAATAGATTTAGGAGATGTAAATTATTTTTTTAAAAGTTTACATTAATTGAATTCATTAATTTTAATCTAAATTTTTAATTTTGAATTATAATTGAGTAATAAACAAAAATTAAAACATAATCTATCAAAAAAAATAAATTAACATAGGTTAATAACTATGTATATATATTTAATAGTGTGTATGTTACAAAAATAAATTATAAACAAACTTCTAAAATTAATCTTTATAAAATTTAAAAATAAAATCTTTAATTTTTATCAACAGAATTAACATGTAATAATCAATAGAATTTAAAAACAGTTTTTTATTTTTAAAAAATATATATTTGCAAAGGCTTTTTGTTAATTAGTGATATAGTGAGAGGAAGATAATATACTATGAAAGAAAATTTATCTATTTTATTGGTTGAGGATAATATTCTTAATCAGCGTATTACAACTTTTAGTTTAAAGAAATTTAATCATGAAGTTGATATTGCAAATAATGGATTGGAAGCTGTTAATAAGTATCGGGAGAAGGATTATGATGTGATACTGATGGACATTATGATGCCTGTTATGGATGGATTAGAAGCTACTTTTCAAATTAGAAAATATGAGAAAGAAAGTGCTAATAATAGACATACCCCTGTAATAGCTATTACAGCAAATACATTAGATAATGATAGGGATAAATGTTTAGCTACAGGTATGGATGAATATATGGCTAAACCTTTTGATATGAATAGATTAAATGAGATATTTAAAGAACTTAATATATTGGGTTAATTTGATATATTTAAGCCATTAATAATTTAAAATGGCTGATAATTATAACTTTAGAGAAGAAAATTTAAACGAAACGGATCAAGAAATAGAAAAAAAATTGAGACCGTTAAGTTTTGATGACTTTAGAGGTCAAAAGAGAATTATTGAAAATCTTGATGTTTTTGTAAAAGCTGCAAAACAAAGAAAAGAAGCTCTTGATCATGTTTTACTTCATGGACCTCCAGGATTAGGTAAAACAACTCTTTCTTGTATTATTGCAAATGAATTAAATGTAGGTATTAAAACTACATCTGGTCCTGTGTTGGATAAACCAGCAGATCTTGCAGGACTGTTAACAAATCTCGAACCTTTTGATGTTTTATTTATTGATGAAATCCATCGTTTAAGTCCTGTTGTTGAAGAATATTTGTATTCAGCAATGGAGGATTATAAAATTGATATTCTTTTAGATAAAGGACCTAGTGCTAGATCAATAAGCATTGATTTAAATCCTTTTACTTTAATTGGTGCTACAACACGTTCTGGTTTATTAACAAGTCCTTTAAGAGCAAGATTTGGTATAAACGCCCATTTAGAATATTATAATATTTCAGTTTTAGAAAAGATTGTAAAAAGATCTGCCTCAATATTAAATGTTGATATTGATGATTTGGCAGCAATTGAAATTTCAAGAAGGAGCAGGGGAACACCAAGAATATTAAATTCTTTATTGCGTAGAGTACGTGATTTTGCACAAATTAAAGGCAATGGTACCATTGATGTAGAAATTACAAAATATGCCTTAAATGCCCTTAATATTGATAAATTTGGGCTTGATGAAATGGATAATAAAATACTCATTACTATCATTGACAAATTTAAGGGAGGTCCTGTAGGTTTAACAACTATATCTACAGCAATAGGAGAGGAGTCAGGAACTATTGAAGATGTATACGAACCTTATTTAATTAAAGAAGGTTTTTTAAAACGTACACCCAGAGGAAGAGAAGCAACAGAATTGGCCTATAAGCATTTAGGTAGAATAAATACAAATTCTAAAGATTTAAGCTTATTTTAAGTTGAATTTTATTTTAAACATTGAAGGCCAAAGCTTTCCAGTAATATAAAACATATCTTCATTTTTATTGTAGGCTATTCCATTTAAAACATCAATAGATTTATCATTAATTGTATTTTTTAGTTCGCTCATATCATAAAAAGCAATCACTCGACCAGTTTCAGCTTCAAATTTTACAATTTTTTCTGTTGTCCAAATGTTTGCATAAATAAAACCATCAACATATTCCAATTCGTTTATATTAATAATAAAACCTTCGGGATATGTGACTTGAATCTTCTTTTTAACAGAAAGACTAACTGGATCTAAATAAGAAATTGTGGAGGTACCATCGCTCATTATAAGATCAATGCCATCATTTGTTAAACCCCAACCTTCGTTTGATTCAAAATTGAATTCACCAATTTTATTAAAGGAAGAAAGATCATAAATAAATCCAATTTTAGATTTATATGTTAATTGATAAATTTTATTATTTAATATAGTTATACCTTCTCCAAAATATTGATCTTCAATTTTTAATGATTTAGAAGGTTTTTTTAAATCAGTTGAATATTCATATACATACGACGTTCCATAATCGCCTGTGCTTTCATAAAGCTTATTTGAATAAAATTCTAATCCTTGTGTAAAGTTTTTATTATTGTGATAAATAGTTTCAATTTTTTTGTAATTTAAAAACAAGGGTTTTAAATTAGAAAGAATAGTAATTGAACTGTAGTTAATACCTGTAATTTTATTTTTAGTTGTAGCTACCGTTTTAATAGTATGATTACCAGGTAAAATTTTGTGAGTTGAAATTTTTATAGAATCAACATCCTTATTTGTATTTAGAATTAAAAGATCATCAACAAATAATTCTATTTTTTCTATAGAAGAACCTTTTATTTTTGATTCAATTTTAATAGAAAAATCATTTTCAAAATAGACTATTTTATTTGAAGGTGTTATAATTATATTTGTCACAGGTTTTCTTTGTGAATTACTTTTAGAACTACAAGCAGATAAGCATATAAGAACTGCAAAAATTGAATAAATAATGATTTTCATTTTCATTTATTTTAAAGTTACAAAACTAGAAAACAAATTATTATTCTCAGAAAAATTAATTAACAAAGTATTTGAGTATTGAAAGCAATAAAAAAATTATCTAGCGATACTGCCATATATGGTATTTCAAGTATTGTTGGTCGATTTATAAATTGGGTAATAAATCCCTATTGGACATTTATGTTTTCAGATCAAGCACAGTTGGGTAGAATATCAAATATCTATTCTTATGTCGCTTTTCTTTTTGTTATTTTAACTTTTGGCATGGAAACAGGCTATTTTAGATTTGCTTCAAATAGCGAAAAAAAGAATACTGTTTTTTCAACTTCTTTTTTCACCGTATCAATTTTATCTTTTTTGTTTTTAATATTTACGATACTTTTCAAATCAAATATTGCCTCAGCAAGTTTTATAGATTTATTGGGGCATGAAGATTTTATTGTTATTATGGCACTAACATTAGTGCTTGATGTTATTAGTACAATTCCATTTGCAAAATTGAGATTGGATAACAGACCAATAAAATTTGCAGCACTGAAAATTATAAATATTTTCATTTTTGTTTCATTAAATGTTTTCTTTTTAACTGTTTGTCCAATTCTTCATGAAAACTTTAGTAATAATTTTTTAATTAGTTGGTATAACGAAGATTATGGAATTGGTTATGTTTTTATATCTAATTTAATTGCTTCAATTGTTACTTTAATAACTCTAAAAAAAGAATTGATATTTAAATTTGAATACGATTCTGAGTTATTTAAGAAAATGATTATATATTCTTTTCCAATATTAATTGTTGGAATTACTGGAATGATTAATCAGAATATTGATAAAATTCTTATTCCAATTATGATGGATGAGTCATTAGAACCAATGAAACAATTAGGAATTTATACCGCCTCTTTTAAACTAGCTGTAGTACTAAATATGTTTGTTCAAGCATTTAGATTTGCATTTGAACCTTTCATTTTTAGTCAAAAAAATGATGATAATTCAAGATATATTTATGCAATTGTCATGAAATTTTTCATAATTATTGGTTTATTTATTTTTTTAGGAATGTCAACATTTTTAGATTTAGCTAAATATTTGATTGCTCCCGAGTATAGAGAAGGTCTTAAAATTGTTCCTGTTATATTGATGGGCAATTTATTCATGGGTATATATTTCAATCTTTCATTGTGGTATAAATTGACCGACAAAACAAAAATTGGTGCCTATCTTGGAATTTTTGGTGCTGTAGTATCAATTTTAATGAACATTATTTTAATTCCTGTTATTGGTTATTGGGCGTCAGCATTATCAATTTTAATTTGTTTTTTATTGATGTCAATTGTTTCCTATTTATTGGGGCAAAAGCAATTTAAAATACCATACGATATAAAACGATTCAGCTTATATCTATTTATTAGTATAATATTTTTCCTTTTTTACTGGTTTGTTAGAACAGATTCAAATCCACATTTTGAAATATCAATTTTACTGAATGTGTTATTTTTGATTTTAATTTATTTTGTTGAAAGAAAGGAATTTAAACTACTTTTTAATTTGAAATAATGTGTTTAATAGAAAAAATTTAAAAATGAAAATAGGTTTAGCAGCAGATCATGCGGGGTTTGAAATGAAACAAATTGTTATGAATTATTTGTTAAGTAAAGGAATTGAATTTAAAGATTTTGGAACTTATTCAAATGAAAGTACAGATTATGCTGATTGGGCACATCCTTTGGCAGAGGCCGTTGAACGGGGAGAATTTACATTAGGCATAACATTGTGCGGCAGTGGTAATGGCATTAACATGACCTCAAATAAACACCAAGGGATTCGATCTGCTTTATGTTGGATGCCTGAGATTGCAGCTTTAGCAAGACAGCATAACAATGCAAATATTCTTTCTCTTCCTGCAAGATTTATTACAGATAATGAGGCTATTAATATTGTAGATACTTTTTTGAACTCAGAATTTGAAGGTGGAAGACATGAAAAGAGAATTGAAAAAATACCCTTAAAAAGCAATTGATTTTTATAACCACTCTTGTTGAAAATCATTATTCTTTGTTAGTAACTGTTGAATTTTCAAATGCTTCACGTGGAACTCGGTATATTAATGAAAAAAGGTTAATTCAATCTTATAAGAAAAATTAATAGTAGAATAAAAAAGCTATTTTTAAATAATTTAGAAAATAAGGCAATTTTAGAGATTTTTAATTTTTTTTATAGGCAACTTTTTTAAAGATTTGATAAAAATTAGAAAATTATGCTTTCGAATACATGTAAATATGCAATTAGATCACTAATTTATCTCGCAAATTTTGTAGAAGAAAATAAAAAGATCGGCATTAAAAAAATATCTGAGGATCTAAATATACCTTCTCCCTTTTTAGGAAAAATTTTACAAGGTTTAGCTCGTGAAAAGATTCTTTGTTCTACAAAAGGTCCTAATGGAGGTTTTGCATTGGGAAGAAAGGCAGAAGAAATTTCATTATACGAAATTGTTGTACATGTAGATGGAGAATCTCATTTTAATAATTGTATTATTCGTCTTGAACCATGTTCTTGTTTTACCGAAGAGATTTCAACATGTCCTGTTCATAAACGTTTTAGTCATTTACGTGAAAATTTGATCAATTTTTACAAAGAAACTTCCCTTGCAGATATTATTGAAGATTTTGAAATTTCAGGAGAAATTATAGAGTTCTAAATAAAATAAACTCAATTTTTTTTCCCTTAATGAAATAGTTGTAAAAAAGTGCACCCAAAATTGTTCCTGCTGTATTTGCAAAAAAATCATAAATACTAGCAAAACGGTCTATTGTAATATATTTTTGTAATAATTCGAAAAGTATTCCAGCTAAAATTGATAAAAAAGAAGAATAAAAAAAACTTTTTAAATAATCTTTTTTTATCAATAGTGAAGGTATCAATAAAATGCAAAGACCAAAATACATAAAGAAGTGTACAATTTTATCGATATGTGGAATCGATACCAAATTAGGAATATTCTCACTTGGAGTAATTGATGCATAGGTGATTAGTATAATCCATATTGTTAAGAATATTTTTTTAATTTTCATCTGTGTCCGTTTAGTGATAAATTTTGCTGATACTTTCAGAAAGTAGATAATTATATTCAAAGGGTGTTAGTGATTGACAAATCTTGTATAATTTTTTATCTTTTATTACTTGACCAATATTTTGCAAAATAACAGTTTCAATTTGTAATTATTATCATTTCAAATTTCGGGGTTTTGTTAGAAAATATTTGTGATCTTTTCATCTGTTAATTTTATTTCTCTAAAAAATGTATAAAAGGAATAAAGCAATTATTTACTTTAAATGTTTATTGACGCGAATAATTTAATTTATGGCTGGTATTTATATTCATATTCCTTTTTGTAAAGTAAAATGTAGTTATTGTGATTTTTACAAAACTACTAAAACTAATAAAATTGATGAATTCATCAAGGCCGTTAAATTGGAAATGTGGCTGCGAAGAGACTATTTAAATGGTTTGTGTGTTGAAACGATATATTTTGGTGGGGGAACACCTTCATTATTGTCACCAAAACAAATTTTTGAATTGATAACAGCATGTAATACTGTTTTTAATGTTATTGATATGCCTGAGGTAACAATAGAAACGAATCCCGATGACATTTCAATAGATTATTTAAGAGAATTAAAGAGAATTGGAGTCAACAGAATTAGTATAGGTGTTCAATCATTAGCCAATTCAGATTTGAAGCTGATGAAAAGAAGGCATAATTCATCACAAGCTATAAGTGCCATTATTTTAGCTAAGGAATCGGGCTTTAATAATATTTGTGTAGATCTCATTTATGGAATACCCGGAATGTCTTTTCAGCAATGGCAAAAAAATCTGAAAGAAGTATTTCAACTTGATATTCAACATGTTTCGGCTTATCACTTAACATACCATGAAAAAACGTCGTTAGGTAACGATTTAAAGAGGGGATTAATTAGTGAAGTTGATGAAAACGAAAGCCTATTACAATTTGAGGAACTAGTAACAGAGGCAAAAAAGAATAACTTTTTACACTATGAAATTTCAAATTTTGCAAAGGATAACTTTTTTTCAAAGCATAATACATCGTATTGGAAACAAACAGAATATTTAGGGTTAGGTCCATCTGCACATTCTTATAACAAAGTTTCAAGGCAATGGAATGTTGCAAACTTAACTAATTATATAAGATCAATTCAGGATAAAAAAATTCCATGTGAAATTGAAGAGCTGACCATTCGTGATCGATTTAATGAGTATGTAATTACTTCAATAAGAACAATGTGGGGAATAAATTTGAAATATGTGAATACTGAATTTGGTTTATCATTTTCAACTCATCTTTATAAGAATGCAGAAAAATATTTAATTAATCAGCAGCTTGTTGTTGATGAAGAAAAGATGAAAATTTCTCAAAAAGGTATGTTTATTTCAGATCTAATTATGTCGGATCTAATTTTGGTATAATGAATATTGAAACAATTAGAGATTATTGCCTTTCTAAACAAGGAGTTACAGAATGTTTTCCATTCGATGATGTTTCTTTGGTTTTTAAGGTAATGGATAAAATGTTTGCGTTAACAAGTCTTGACGGTGATTTGATGATAAACTTGAAATGTGATCCTGATAAGGCAATTGAATTACGTGAAAAATATCCCTTTATTTTACCTGGATATCACATGAATAAAAAGCATTGGAACACCGTACAAATTCACTCTCAACTATCAATAAAACTACTTCAAGAGTTAATAGATCATTCCTATGCTTTGGTGGTGAATGGGTTACCAAAAAGTAAAAGAGAAGAACTGAATAAAATGAAATAGTATGGAAAAGATAGAATTTGTATTGACAGAAGAATTTATTGAGCTTATTAAACTTATAAAGCTATTAAGAATTGCCGAGAGTGGGGGACAAGCAAAAATGTTTGTTGAGAATGGTGAGGTTGTATTAAATGGTAATCTTGAATCAAGGAAAAGGGCAAAAATTAGAAAAGGAGATAAAATTGAGATTTTTAACTATGAAATAACTATAAAATGAAAGCCGGAAATTGGGGATTTCCGGCTGAAGTTAAGCTTGTGCGCTAGGGGTGTGTGGTTGGAAAAGAGAAAATTAAACTGGTTTTGATTAAGCATTTCAAATGTAGAAAAAGAGAATGAAATAAAATCATTGGATTAGTAGCATATTTATAAACGTCAATTTTTCGTTTATAAACGGAGGTTTTTTGGTGTTGAATGTCTGAAAATATTTGATAAGTTACTTTATCCATTCTGTTTTTAGCAAACTATAGACTTCTAAGTTAATATAATGTGTTGTATGTCTTTCACCTTGTCTTTCAATACCTTCAAAAACAAATGATAATTTTTTAGGAATTGCAGAGCTAGAATGATTACCAACACCACATTTAATCTGAACACGGTTTAACTCTAATTCTTCAAAAACAAAGCATAAAATTCGTTCAACAGAGGCCGTCATTATACCTTTTCCTGTACATTTTTCAATAAGCCAATAGCCGAGTTCAAGTTTTCTGTTTAGGTAATCAATATCTTTTAATCCTATAAGTCCAGCAAATTCATTTTGATACCAAATTGTAAAAATTTCTTGTCTTCTTTCAACATCATCAACAATCGATTTTACAAATGAAAGAGTGTCTTTTGCCGATTTTGTGTTGTCAACAAAAGGTAACCACTTACGCAAATGATTGCGGTTCATGTCTATAGCATAAAAAACAATTTCTGCATCATCGATTGAAAGAGGCTTTAAAAAAGTTGATTCATTAACGGTAATGTCTTCTATAATCATATTGTATTTAAAATTTTGTAATTTCTATATTGGGCTTTTAATTTAATCATTTGATCATTCATAAATTTATAGTTTATTTTATAAAATTTGTAACAGAAAATTTAAAAAAAGAAAAGATGAGATTGAGGAAATTATTTTTACCCGTATTTGTGATCACTTTTTTACTTTTTACTTATGCAATGACTGGTTTTTCGGGCAACGGAGATGAACAAATTGTTTTAATAAAAACAGAATTTGGAGTCATGAAAGCCAAGTTATATAACGAAACCCCTTTACATAGGGACAATTTCATCAAGTTAGCGAACGAAGGATTTTATAATGATTTATTGTTCCATAGGATAATTAAAGAATTTATGATTCAGGGCGGAGATCCCGATTCAAGAGGTGCTGAGGCAGGAAAGAGATTAGGCACCGGAGGCCCGGATTATCAGATAACAGCAGAAATTAATAAATCATTTTTTCATAAAAAAGGGGCTTTATGTGCTGCTCGTCAAGGAGATAATGTAAATCCTGAAAAGAAATCATCTGGTTCACAGTTTTATATTGTTCAGGGTAAAGTATGGACACCTGATATGCTTAAACAGTTTGAAGAATCGCAAAAATTTCAAACAATGAGAAATGAGGCAATGAAAATTTATTCAACTCGAACCGCTGAAGTTCAACGCTTACAATCGGAAGGGAAAATGGATAGTATTAAAGCGATTCAAGTTTCTATTCAGCAGTATGTAGAACAAAATATTGATTCTACGATGTTTAAAATCAATCAGGAGCGGCGAGATGCTTATACTACAATTGGGGGAACACCTCATCTGGATGGAGGGTATACTGTTTTTGGAGAAATTATTGAAGGATTGGATATTGTTGATTCAATAGCGAAGCAACAAACAGCACCGGGCGATCGTCCGTTAAGAGATATTAAAATGACGATAGAGGTTGTGAAATAAATTTTTACTTTTTTAATATTGAATTGGAACCCCTTATAAATATGACAAGAAGACAAAAAACAGTAGAAAATTTTGAAACCATGAATTGCAATCAAGCAGTTTTGGCTGCTATTGGACCCGATTTTGGTTTGTCAGAAGATTTATGTTACAAGGTAGGTTTAAGCTTTGGAGGAGGAATGGGACGGCAAGGAAAAACGTGTGGAGCTGTTACTGGAGCTTATATCGCTATTGGTTTGTGGAGTGCACGTCAAACAGATGATAAGCAACTTCAAAAGCAGGTTGCTGCTGCAAAAGTTCAGGAATTCAACAAACAATTTCAAGATGCATTTGGAAGTTTGGAGTGCAAGTCGTTGTTAAAGTATGATTTAAGTGTTGAATATGAAGCTACTGAAGCAAAAGAACTTGGTTTATTTGATTCTTTATGTCCAATATTTGTAGGTTCATCAACCGAAATACTAGAACAGATTCTTTACTGATTAAATTTTTAATCTTTTCTGCGCTTAAATTATAGCAATGTGTATGTGTAATGATAGAGATTGATAATTCTCTCTGTATTAATTGATATTGTTAAATTTTAAAATAAATTACAAAGGGGGCATGTTTGGCAATGGCGATTGTTTTAGTATTCTTGCTTGTTACATCATAGCAAATGTTGGAATGTAATGCCAAACATGAAAAATTTACAACTCATGTGGTTAAGATTTGAACTTCAAGATTGGAATTGAATTCATTTTGTGGAAAATATTGTAGTGAAAATTAATAGTTAAAGGAAGGTGAATAACTTTTACAAGGACTTCAACTTTCACATTTTCTTTTAATTTTGCAGCTTTATTGTAAACAGCTCGAAGATGTTAAATCAAATTAAAGCACTGCAGGAAGAAATTGCCGCTATAACTGCTTCAAATAAAGAAGAAACAGAGGAATTGCGAATAAAATACCTTAGTAAAAAGGGATTGGTTAGCAAACTTTTCGATGATTTTAAGAATGTACCTGCCGAAGAGAAAAAGGCGATTGGCGCAGCAATTAATGAATTGAAAAATTTTGCACTCGACAAAATAAATAGTCTGAAAGATTCCTTTTCTGAAACAAGATCAGGAGCCCAAGGACTTGATTTTACTCTTCCGGGCGAGGTAATGAATCTTGGAAGCCGTCATCCTTTGGCTGTTGTTAGAAACGAGATTATTGAAATTTTTTCCCGACTTGGGTTTGTGGTTTCTGAAGGACCTGAAATTGAAGATGACTGGCACGTTTTTTCAGCGTTGAACTTTCCTCTTGAACACCCAGCTCGTGATATGCAGGATACCTTTTTTATTGAGAAAGATCCTGATGTGTTGCTTCGCACTCACACATCAAGTGTGCAGGTGCGTATGATGGAAAAAACTCAACCTCCAATTCGTGCTGTTTTTCCCGGGCGTGTTTTTAGAAATGAAGCCATCTCTGCTCGTGCTCACTGCATTTTCCACCAAATAGAAGGTTTGTATATTGATGAGAATGTTTCGTTTGCTGATTTGAAACAGACACTTCTATTCTTTGCACGCGAGCTTTTTGGAGAAAAAAGTCAAATTAGATTACGTCCTTCTTACTTCCCATTTACAGAGCCTTCGGCAGAGATGGATGTAAGTTGTTCAATATGTGGAGGTAAAGGGTGTAATGTGTGCAAACATACAGGCTGGTTAGAAATTTTGGGTTGCGGAATGGTTGATCCAAACGTGTTAAACAGTTGTGGAATTGATAGTCAAAAATACACAGGTTTTGCATTTGGAATGGGAGTGGAACGTATAACCATGTTGAAGTATGGAATTAAAGATCTGCGCTTGTTTTTCGAAAACGATGTAAGATTTTTAAATCAGTTTCAGTCGGCGTATTGAAGATATCTATTTTAAATATAGCCCTGTAAGCCTAATGGTTACAGGGCTTTTTATTATTATAGAATTCGAATGTCGTAAGAAATTGGAATGGCTTTTTTGAAAAGAGCTGCAACACCACAATATTTGTCGAGCGATAATTCAATTGCTTTGCGAAGCTTATCTTCAGGTAAATCATCGCCCTTGAATTCATAAATAATTTTCATGCTTTCATAGTATTTTGGGTGTTCTTCTGTTAAATCTCCTTCAACTCTGATATTGAAAACATTGGGTTCTATCTTCATTTTTTTAAGTATTGAGATCACATCCATGCCAGAACAGCCGGAGAGAGCTGTCAACAAAAGAATTTTAGGGCGGGTTCCTTTATTTTGTCCTCCAACTTCCGATCCTCCGTCGATGGTAAGTTTGTGGCCATATAACTCAGTTTCGAATTCCATATCCCCTTTCCATGTTAATAAAGTTTCCTGTTTCATTTAGTATAAAATTGATTGTTAAACAATTCACTTAAACAATTTTCATTTTACTAGAGTTTCTCTTTGGATAATGTCATTAAATGTTCGATTTATATTGCTTGCGATAAGCAAGTTTAATTATATTTACCCGCAAATACTTTAGAAAACGTTCTTTTTAAACAACGAATGTTATGAGAAGTTCACTTTATAGCCCAGTGCCTGAAGATACCGACTTGTCGGAATTTAAGTTTTTTAAGCATCTTACTGATACCGAAATTGGTAAGCTCAATTACGATAAAACATGCCAAACATACAAAAAAGGGAGTGTTGTTTATCGTGAAGGGAGCAGGCTTACCGGTTTTTATTGCATTACAAAAGGTATTTTGAAAATTTATAAAACCGGGATTGACGGGAAAGAGCAGATCATTAGGTTTGTAAAAGCTGGTGATATTGTTGCATTTCGTTCTTTATTGAGTCAAGAACTTGCCTGTACAACAGCCAAGGTAATTGATGATGCCGTTTTGTGTCATATTCCTTATCAAACTCTTCTCTTTTTACTTCAGAACAACTGGAAATTTTCGCATTGGATGATTCAGATTTTGTGTCGTGAGTTGCGTGAAGCGAATGATTACATTACAGATATAGCTCAAAAGACTGTTCGTGAACGGTTGGCTGAAGTTTTACTTCTGCTAAAGGATAGTTTCGACGTAGATGAGGCAAACAACCTTCAGATTTCACTTACGCGTGAAGAGCTGGCCAACATGGTGGGTACTGCCACAGAGTCTGTAATAAGGCTTTTATCGGAGTTTAAACAGGATGGCATTATTGAACTGAAAGGGAGGCGCATTAAATTTTTAGATGTAGCATCGCTGCGCAGAATGGCGAGTATTTAAAATAGAAAAAGGAGATTTATAAAATTATAAGACCGCTTCAAGAACGAGGCGGTTTTTTACTTTGAAATCCACTGTTCTGGATTCTGCTTCACAAATCCGTTCCAAAGTTGAAATTTAAGAACCGTTTTATTGTCATCGTCTGCATCGCTGTAAATAAGACCAATGTTTTGCTTCGTATCTATCTGATCACCAGTTTTAACATATACTTCTTTCAAATTTGAGTAAACGGTCATGTATTCTCCATGACGAATAATGATGGCTAAGTTTCCGCCTGGCAAGGGAAGAACTTTACTAACAACACCTTTGAAAATAGAACGAGCTTTTTCCCCCGGAGAAGTTGTGATATCGATGCCATTGTTTTTAATTGTAATTGATTTCATAACAGGATGCGCATGTTCACCAAATCTGTCGGTAATTACACCATTTTCTGTTGGCCAAGGGAAACGGCCTTTATTATTTTCAAAATTATCTGAAATCTGCTTTTCGGCCGGAGTTTTTGGGACCTTTTTTGTTTTCTTGGCCTCCTCTGCAATTAATCGTTCAATTTCCTGTTGCAGTTTATCTTCAATTTGTTGTTGATCGTGAAGGCGGCGTTTAAGTTCTTTTTCCTTTTTTTGAAGCTGTTGATAGTAATTCGATTGTTTCGACTTTTCAACATTTAATTTAGAAGACTCTTCCATTTGCTGCGAAAGAACCGATTGTTGTTCCTTTTTACGACTATGTAAATCGTTGGTTTTCTTCTCTAAGATTGTTTTAATTGCTTCAATCTGCTCTGATTGTAGTTTTCTGTATCGCGCCATTTGGCGGGTATAAAGCAAACGTTTGTAAGCTTGGTTGAAACTTTCGCTCGAAACAATAAAAATAAGTTGGTTGTAATCACCACGCTTTCTGTATGCTTGTTGAATTAGCTTTGCATAATTCGATTTTATTTCTTCCAAATCATTTGTAAGGAGCTCAGTTACAAATTCATTATCTGAAATTGAACTTTTTAAAATTGATAGTTGATCGTTGTAGTCGTTTATTAGGTTGTTTCGCAACTCAATCTGCTCATTCAATATTGAAAGTTTATTTAACGAAGCTTTCGAGTTTTTATCAGTTTCGTTTAACAATCTATTTGTGTATTCAATCTCTTTCTTTGTTTTCTCTTTTTTAGCGCGAAGCACGTCGAGAGACTGTGCTGTTGAACCTATGGCCAACAACAGTAAGAAAAGGATGAATATGAAACGACAGGTTGACATTATTTACGTGGCAAATTATATTTTTCAAATTTATCGGGTATCACAAAATTAAAATCTTTTACGTCGTTAACGGTGGGTTTCGATATTTTGAGTTCGACTTTTAAATTTTGATTGGGTGAATATTGTTCGAATGAGATATTTTGTGGAAATAGGCTGCGTCCGACCAATTCAAACTGATTAAAATTAAGGGTCAAACTTTGTTTGTTTTTGATGTTGTTGAAAATCACTTTTCTGATTACAAAAAATTGGGGGTCGATCCAAACGGTATAGTCGGTAAACTCTTTGGCATCCATTTGTTTCATGTATCGGTTCAACCGTTTTTCTTTTCCTTTGTTAAGTGCCCTATCTATTTTGCTGTCAAATTCGCTATCAATTCGGTACATGTTTGAATCAATATATGCTGTAAGTTCTTTATCGAATTCTTCGTTCTGCAATAAGTTGCTTACATCGGCCGTGATTAAGGCTTGCAGCAAATCAAAGTCGAGTTCAACTCCAAATAATTTTTGCAGGGTGGAAACATCATCGGCAATGTAATTTTTTTCAAAGTAGTTAACCAGTTTCAAACTGTCACGCGTAATCATTGCCTTTCCGAGTGGAATTGCCATTTTTTTAGCTGATAATAAAATCCGGTCATTTTTTAGAATGGTGATTTGCCCTGAAAACGAGTTCTTAATTTTATCGGTTTCAAATTCAAACGAAACCCTTTTCGATTCATAACTTTTATAAATAGGGCTCTCTTTTTCTACCTTTTTAATAATTTTTGAGGTAGACAAGGGCTTAATATCATAAGCAGAATATATTTTAGTTGTTTTGCAAGAAGTAGTTGCAAATCCAACAAGTAAAAAAGCAATTAGTACGTTTAAAATTGATTTTTCTCTGAAATTCATTATTCCTCTCCTTCAATAAATCGTTTTTCGCTTATCTTTTGGCTTAAAGTTTTTGATTTATTTCCCATTTCAAGAGATTTTTTCCATTGGGTTAATGCATCATCAACTTCGTTAAGCATGAATAAGATATCGCCATAATGTTCAACAACAACGGCACTTTGATCTCCTCCGTTTTTAATAGCAGTATCCATATAAAATTTAGCAAGTCGGTACTCTTTTTTCTTAAAAAGAACCCACGCATGTGTATCAAGATATGTGGCATTGTCGGGGTTTGCTTGTACAACTTTACCGCTTAGCAACTCAGCTTTTTCGAGTTGTTCACCTCTTATCGAAAGATAATAGGCATAGTTGTTCATTGCTAAAAAGTTATCAGGTTCAATTTCAATTACCTTTTCGAATGAAGCGAAAGCCTTTTCTCGGTTATTCAAATTGTAATAAGCTTCAGCACGGTAAAGTTCAAATTGTGCTTCAATTTTCTTATTATCAGCAATGTAATTTTCCCCATCATCCAATGATTTTAGTGCTTTATTGTAATCTTTCAGCTGAATCTGAGCTACAGCATTAAGTACGTAAAGGAGTGGTTGCGTTGGGAATGATTCGATCGCTTTTCTGCTATCGATTTCCATGTTAATAAAGTCTTCGATTTGGTTGTCGGTAATAACCAGCTGTTCCCAAAGAGGATATGAATTTGGATCGATAGATAAAGCTGTAACCATCGATTGGCGAGCCTCTTTAGTCCTTTTTTTCTGGATCAGAAAATCGGCTTGAATACTGTAACTACGGGCATCGTTAGGGTGGGTTTTTATGATTGTTTGAATAAGCTTTTCAACTTCTTCGTCAGGAATTTTGTGTTCTGCAGGAGCGCTAACGAGCATCAGGTAAAGTTGAATTTTAGTCTCAATTTCAACGTTTTGATTTGAAAAACCTAATTCGGCATGATGAATAGCTGATTCGAAATCTTTATCTTGAACATAGAAAGTTGCAAGGGAAAAATGTACAAAGCCATTTAAAGAATCTATTTCGAGAACCTTGTTGTAGTACTCGAGGGCTTTTTCTTTGTTACCGTCTTCTTTATACATGTCGGCAAGTACACCGTAATATTCAGGAATAGAAGGATTTGATTTGATCAAATTTTCAATCTCCCGATATGCATCCTTATTTTTTCCCGATAATCGGTAAATGTTTTGCCTAGCCAAGGCAATTTGTTCGTTATAACCAACTTTTTCTTCAAGCTGATTGTATGCTTTTATTGCCAAGTCGTAATCTTGTGCCGAAGTAAGTAAAACGGCATTAAGAAAATAGAAATCGACATTTTCAGGTTCCTGTTTTATGAGTTCGGTGTAAATCTTGCTGGCGTCTGCAAATTGTTCGCTGTTTTGATAAATTTGGGCAAGCAGTAATTTATACCATTTGTTCTCGGGATTAATTTGAATTGCCTTTTGGAGGTAGATTTTAGCACTTGTTAATTCCCCTTTAGTTGCCGAAATATTTGCTAGTTCGTAGAGTACTGCCGCAGAATTTGGATTGATTTCTAAACAATTGTTGAAATATTGAGTTGCATTCTCAGCGCTTCCAATTACTTTTTGCTTGAGACCTTCAATATATAAATACTCAAATTCGATTTTTTGATTTTCGTTGAGCTGTTCGGTAGATTTAGCTTGTATGCCATCTTTAGGAATTACAATAGCTTGCTTGGTTGAACTACAACCAGCAAGAACCACAGCAAGAAAAAATATTTTAATATGAAATTTGTTCATTATAAAATGGGCTCTTTTAATGTTTTCCGGTATGTCCAAAACCACCTGCACCTCTAGTTGATTCTTCTAAAATCTCCACTTCGTTCCATCCAATTGTTTCGTGTTTAGCAATTATCATTTGGCAAATTCGTTCGCCACATTTAATTGTAAAATCTTCGTCGGAAAGGTTAATAAGTATTACGCCAATTTCACCCCGATAATCGGCATCAATAGTTCCTGGAGAATTTAAAACAGTAATTCCGTGTTTAAATGCCAGTCCGCTTCGAGGACGAATCTGAGCTTCGAATCCTTCAGGTAATTCAATAAATAACCCTGTAGGAATTAATTTGCGTTGTAATGGTTTTAAAATAACATCTTCGTGAAGAAAAGCACGGAGATCCATGCCAGCCGAAAATTCAGTGCTATATGTCGGAACCGGATTGTTCGACTTATTTACAATTTTAACAATCATTCGAATGAAATTAATTATAACTCATAAAATGAGTAGAAATATCTTTGAAAATTCAAGCCGCTAAGATATATATTCTTCATTTTAAAATAGGATGCTCATATTTTTTTTGAGACAAATTGAGTGATTCTCTTTCTATTGTGTAGTGAAAAACGTAATTTGAGAAGCTATATTGTAATAAGAGGAAATGGGTACGCCAGATTGGTCAAATAAAACAATTTTAGTGGTCGAAGATGAGGATATAAATCAATTCTTTTTTAAGTCGGCCTTACAAATTACAAATGCTAATGTAATCTTTGCTTCAAACGGAAGGGAAGGTATTAATGAAGCTTTGACGAACATGAACATTGACTGTATTTTAATGGACATCCGTTTGCCAGAAGTAAATGGTTATGAGGCAACTCAGAGTATTAAAGCAGTAAGGGCCGACTTGCCCATTATTGTACAAACAGCGTATGCGTTGAATAACGAAAGGCTGCTAGCATGGGAAGCTGGTTGTGACGAATATATTACAAAACCTGTAAAGATTTCGGTTTTATACGAAGTTTTGAGCCGATATTTAGGGCGTTAATTTACCGGAGAATGAAATGCTTCTTCAATGTGCTCAAGTTCATATTTACCTTCACCAAACCACTTTATCGTAATTACATCGAATCGTGTTTCCAAATCAATATCATTTTCGTTAATATATGCTTCAGCAGCATTCACCAAAAATCTTATCTTTTTATCTGAAATGGAGTCACGGGGTTCTTCATAAATTGCAGCGCTTCGTGTTTTAACTTCAACAATAACCAATTGATCTTTGTCGTTAGCAATAATGTCGATTTCTGCATTTTTGAAATACCAGTTGCGTTCTATAATCTTATAACCTTTCTTAATCAGGTGATTGGACGCTATGTCTTCTCCTTTTTTCCCTAAATCGTTATGTTCGGCCATTATGTTATTGCGATATGATTACAGATTCGGTGTTAACTGAAAGGGTTGTTTTTATGCCCATTTTCAATGCAAAGTTTTCATTTTGATGACCGGCTGGGAAGTTGAAAGCAACAGGGTAATCGTATTCAGAAACTGCATCAAGAATAATTTCTTCCACACATTTTCCAAACGGGGTGTCGTTGTCTTTCATTCCTGTAAAACTGCCAACAATGAGTCCAGCCAGTTTTGCCAGTTTTCCACCTGTTTTAAAGTTCAACATCATTCTGTCGAGATGATAAAGGTACTCCGACAGGTCTTCTATAAACAGAATTTTTCCGTCGGTATCTATATCATAAGGTGTACCTCTGAGACTGTATAAGATTGACAAGTTGCCGCCAACCAATTCTCCGCAGGAATCTCCTTCTCGGTTATATTTCTCGGCAGGGGTAGAATAGGTCAGGGGCTCACCTTCTAATGCCTTTTTAAGAGAAATGTAACTATTGGTTAGTTGTTTATTTTCAGTGAAATAGCGCAACATAACACCATGAATTGAAGCAATTCCCATTCCATTAAGGGCGGAATGTAAAACGGTAACATCGCTAAAGCCAACGATCCATTTTGGATTCATTTTAAATTTGCTCCAGTCAATGTGTTGAATTGTGCGCAAAGTGCCATAACCTCCCCGAGAACATATTATTGCAGCAATTTCAGGATCATCAATTGCATGTTGAAGGTCGGATGCGCGTGATGAGTCTGTTCCTGCATACTGATGGAAATTCGATAAAGTATGGGGTTCAACAATTACTTCAAATCCGTCCATTTTTAGAACTTCAGAAGCAGATAGTACAAATTCTGCATCAATTTTTGAGGCCGTTGAAACGATGGCGATTTTACTGCCAATGACCAATGGTGGTGGTATAATCATGTTTTGGTTACGATTGAAATCCAAAGTTAAAAAAAATGGGACTACTGAACCAGTAACCCCATTTTCATAAAATATAATTCATTTATCGTTTGCTTACCCATGCTTGTGAACCTGGATTATTGGTTCTGTAGGTCTCCATTGCGTCTAAAGCTTTTTGATAATCAAAATAGGAGTCAATAGCAACTCTAAAGTTTCCATTTGAGAGGCGAATAATTTCAGGATGATGACCAATATTTTGCAACTCTGCAAGGAAGGTTTTTGCATTTTCTTCCAGTTGGAAGTTACCTCCAATTAATATGTAAGGAGCTACTTTATTTTCTTCAATGACGGGTTCAGAAATAATAGGATCAGATTTAATGACTTGTGTTTCAACTACAGTTGGTTCACTATCAATAATGGCTGAAATTGGGTTCAGGTCAGATGTTTGAAGGTGTTGCTTCTCATTTTTCATGGGGAAAAGCGAAAGTGTTAGTAATAATGCTACACTTGCCGCAATCTTAATTGCATTCCCTCTGTGATGAATAACCCGAACTGCTGCTCTTGGTTGATATGCCGTTATTTGTTGATTAACATTCAGCGGCTGGTAATTGAATTCTTTCAGCCCGTAAGCATCAATAAAATCAAAAGTAGTAGTAGCCGTAAAGATTACATTGCCGCTTTTATCCATTTTGAAATTGCCAAAATTTTTCCACTCTATTGATTCTCCTTTTGCTAAATGAAAGTGGGCCTGGTCAACAAAGTTTTGAATAAACTGATGTGCTTCTTTGTAGCCTATGCCTTCGTTTTCAACGAGATAATTTACTAATAATCCATCGTTTTTGTTGATTTTTGAATTGAAAACAACCTCCTTCAATGGCGGAGTAAAAGTATTGGTATTGCTATTGAAAACAGCAGGTTTATAGTTGGATATAAATCCTCCAAACTCAGGAATGATCACGCATTCATGAAACCTTAAAAGAGAGCTGATGTGTATTGAAATATCCATACGTTTCGGTTCAGGATGTCAAAAGTAGATAATTTTGAGAGTTGCCCCAAACTTATTTTTCAACACTGTTGATATTGTGTTAATAACTTTTTTGGTGGTACGAATGTTTCAGATTAAAAGTATAATTTACTATTTTTGGAGCTCCTTATAAATCAGATATAAACAATGAAGAAACAAATTTTGGTTACTGGTGGAACTGGTTATATTGGTTCTCATACGGTTGTAGAATTAATTAATAATGGATATGATACTCTAATTATCGACAACTTGTCGAATTCAAATATCGAGGTTCTAGATAATATTGAAAAAATAACAGGGGTTCGTCCTGTTTTCGAGCAATTTGACTTAGTTGATAAGGAAAAACTTGAACTTTTTTTCACAAAACATTCAAATATCGAGGCAATAATCCATTTTGCAGCAAGCAAAGCTGTAGGCGAATCGGTTCAAAAACCATTACTCTACTACCGTAACAATCTGGTTTCTCTAATTAATATATTAGACTGTCAGCTCAAATTTGGTGTAAATAATATTGTTTTTTCATCTTCGTGTACTGTTTATGGTCAGCCTGATAAGCTTCCGGTTACAGAAAATACTCCTCGTAAAGAAGCAGAAGCACCATATGGAAATACAAAGCGTGTGAATGAAGATATTTTGCGCGATTCGATTAATGCTTTTCCAACGTTGAAGGGAATTGCGTTACGCTATTTTAATCCTATTGGGGCTCATCCATCAGCTCTTATTGGTGAACTCCCGCTTGGAGTTCCTCAAAATTTGGTTCCGTTTATCACTCAAACTGCTGCTGGATTACGCGATGAGTTGAAAGTGTTTGGCGACGATTACGACACCATCGATGGATCTGCTGTAAGGGATTATATTAATGTTGTTGATCTTGCAAAAGCGCATGTAGTAGCCATTCAACGAGTGATTGAAAACAAGAATAAAACGAATTACGAAGTTTTTAATCTGGGTACAGGCAATGGTTATTCTGTTCTTCAAATTGTAAATGGGTTTGAAGATGCTACCGGAATTAAACTGAATTACAAAATTGTAGACCGTCGGGCTGGGGATATTGAAAAAATATGGGCTGACACCACTTATGCAAATGAAGAGTTGGGCTGGAAAGCTGAAATTGGTTTGGAAGAGACTCTTCTTTCGGCTTGGAACTGGGAAAAGAGAGTTCGGGGTATTCAGTAAAATTTAACGCAACATAGTATGAGGGTTTTCGTTTTTTAATATGCGAAAACCCTTTTCATTTTAAATATGACGAGTAATAGTTATCTTGGTCGAATCTTAAAAAAGTGAAGAATGAAAACAATACTCATTACCGGAGGTGCCGGATTTATTGGATCGCATGTGGTGCGATTGTTTGTAAATAAGTATTCCAATTATAAAATTGTTAACCTCGATAAACTAACATATGCTGGGAACTTGGCAAACCTTAAAGATTTAGAAAACAGTCAGAATTATGAATTTATTAAGGGCGATATTGTTGATGGTGAGTTTATTCAGAAGTTGTTTGAAGAGAAAAAGTTCGACGGTGTAATTCACCTTGCAGCCGAAAGCCATGTTGACCGTTCGATTACAAACCCATTAGATTTTGTTTATACTAATGTAATTGGTACTGTAAATTTGTTGAATGCTGCTAAGAACTTGTGGAAAGGTCAAATGCACGATAAAAAGTTCTACCATATTTCAACCGATGAAGTATATGGAACACTGGGGGAGGAAGGCATTTTTACCGAAGAAACCAGCTACGATCCACATAGTCCGTATTCCGCATCAAAAGCGAGTTCTGACCATTTTGTGAGAGCCTACCTCGATACGTTTGGGCTTCCCTCAATTGTTTCGAATTGTTCGAACAACTACGGTTCGTTTCAGTTCCCCGAGAAGTTAATTCCGCTTTTTATTAACAACATAAGAAACAATAAACCGCTTCCTGTGTATGGAAAAGGAATTAATATTCGCGACTGGCTTTGGGTTGAAGATCATGCCCGTGCTATCGATGTAATTTTTCATAACGGAGTAATTGGTGAAACCTACAATATTGGAGGCCATAACGAATGGACAAACATTGACCTTATTAAAAAAATGTGTTCCATTTTAGACAGAAAACTCAACAGAGAGGAAGGAACTTCTGAAAAATTGATAACCTATGTTACTGATCGTGCTGGTCACGATTTGCGTTATGCCATTGATTCATCAAAGTTGCAGAAAGAGCTTGGCTGGGTCCCTAGTTTACAATTTGAAGAGGGTTTGGAAAAAACAATCGATTGGTACCTCGAGAACGAAGAATGGTTAAATAACATTACAAGTGGCGACTATCAACAGTATTATGAAAAAATGTATAAGAACCGTTAATTCAGAATTTTGAAAAATTTACTCATAATAATGCCGGTTAAAGATTCAATTGAAACAGCTCAAAAAGCAATTTCATTGATTTGTGAATCGAAATCAGAATACGAATTTTTGGTTTTTAACGACTGTAGTGCAACGGAAACGCGTAATATTTTGGAATCAAAAACAGGTTTTGAACTCATTAATATTGAAGATATTTTAGAAACGCCATCGCCAAATTATAGGTTCACACTTCGAGAATCGCGTAAAAGGGCAATTGAATCAAATGCCGATTTGTTGATTGTTGAATCTGATGTATTTGTACAATCCGGTACAATTTCCAAGTTACACGAATTTGCCAATTCCCATCCCGAGTGTGGTATGGTTGCTGCAATTACTGTTGACGAAGCAGGAAATATCAACTTTCCATACAAGCATATTGAACCAAATGGTGATGATTCGATAGTCACCCACCATCGATTAAGTTTTTGTTGTACATTACTCACTTTCCCGCTTTTGCAAAAATTGGATTTCGATCAACTTTCTGATAAGAAGGATTGGTTCGATGTTCAAATTTCCCGCGATTCGCGCGAAGCCGGTTTCCTAAACTATGTTTTGCCAAGTGTAGAGGTGATTCATTTACCGCATAGCAGCCGTCCGTGGAAAAAATTGAAATACAGCAATCCCGTGAAATACTATTTGAAAAAATGGTTCATGAAACGCGATCGCATTTAAGTGCTAACCAGATTATTTCCATTATATATCGGAGATTTTCATACGTTGGTAATCCATTAAATTAATTCTATTTTTGTACATGTTGAATCGAATTTAAGCAATTGAAATGATAAATCCTGTTGAACCAACTTCATCCAAAACATTTGATAAAAAAGATTTACTGGTCATAATTCTATCAATAATTTTAATTGTAGTTATTGCTCTTTTCTTTTTACAAAGGCGCGATAACCAGATAATTGTAGATCAAATAAACCAGGAAAAGGATTCGATTCAAGTTGAATTACAGCAAATGGTTGTTAATTTCGATTCGGTTAAAACCGATAACGATGCCCTAAATAACACATTACTGGTCACTCAAACCGAGATTAAAAATCTGTTAAATGAGGTTGAACAGGTAAAACGAGCTAGTTACGAAGAGATTACAAGTTACAAGAATAAGGTAAACACATTAAGAGGAATAATGAAGAGCCTTTACAATCAGATTGATTCACTTAATGAACGAAATAAGGTTTTGTATGCTGAAAATCAACAAGTAAAACTTCAATTTTCTGAAGAAAGAACAAAAAATGAACAGCTTTCGAAAGAGAAGGATGAGCTGGTGCAAACAGTTAAAAAGGCTCAGATTCTCGAAGCTTTGGATCTTATAGCTACTGGGCTTACCCCAAGAGATAAAGAGACTTTTAAAGTGGCTAGAGTACAAAAACTGATGGTTAGTTTCACTCTTAGCAAAAATTTAACTGCAAAGAGAGGTGCAAAAAACATATATATTCGAATTATGCGTCCCGATCAATTATTGATCAGTAGCTCTGATCAAAACCTTTTTCAGTTCGAAGATTTGAAAATACCGTTTACGGCAGTGCGTGAAGTGAACTACGAAGGCAATGAATTACCAGTTAACATTTATTGGGAAAATGCTAATTCAGAATCGTTTATGCCCGGAAATTATACTGTAGATGTGTTTGCCGATGGGTATAATATTGGAACTACAACTTTTGTTTTGAAAAAATAATAGAAATAAAGCGGTGTGTGCGCACCGCTTTATTCAAATTCGACAAATTCCCTTTTGTAACTGTTTTACATCAACCAATCAACTTAAATATTCAATTCAATTGTATGTTATAAAAGGTGAGTATTAATACGCTGTTTGGTGCATCAGAGTTTCTTATAAAAAGTTGTTATACAACAACAATTTGAATTATCATGCAAGGTTTTTATCAAGATAAAAAGGAAAAGATAGATGATCTTATCATTTTTTCTGGGATTAATCTCGTTTCAGGATTTCTAGCTTATGCATTATTAAGATCGGGGATAAAAGTTGCATTCAGAAAAAATCTACATTTCAACACCGATTTTGAACCTGAGATTAGTAATTTCTACCCAAATTCGCTTTCTCAAACAATTTCAGCTAAAAAGCAATATGACTTTATTTTGTTATGTTCAAAAGTTTTTCCACACCTTTTTTTCCCCCAACGACTTTTAGTTACATCTAATAATCCGGTTAATGGCAGGGTGAATATGGCCATTGATAAGTTGTTGAATCTCGATCGTGAGGTTGCAACATTGCCTATAAACATTAAGAAATACAATCAGTATGAACCTTTGTGGGATACTTTTTCTTATGGAAAATTAGTGCATGAATATCGATTTGACAGGAATAGGGCATTGGTTGAGATATACAAAATCTGTTTGAATTTGGGAGCTGTTATTGTTTCTGAAGATAATGATGGTTACGCTGGTAATCAGTTTGATTGCCCGTCAGAATCAAATTTATTTAGAATCAAAAATTACCTGTTTATTACGGGAAACAATGTTAGAATAGAAAATGAAAGATTTACGTTAACTGTTCAGTCTGTTTTATCAGATACTTTATTGAATTTTGAATTAAAAAAAGAGTCTATTCCATCACAATCGATTGTTGATGAGTTGGTTGATTTGTTGATTTCCATAAAAATACCGATCACTTCTGAAATACGGAACTGGATTATTCAGACTTCTGAAAAACAGATTGAAAAGAAATCAAAAGAGATTATTCATGACGTCGGGCTTGAAGAACTGGGTAGCACAATTAAGGCTTATGAAAAATATTTTTCAGCGTTTACACATAAAAAAATAAGTGTAATAAATACATTATTGACTGATTATAAGGAGGAAATGAATTTTTCTAAATATAGACAGATTCAAAGTGAATGTGAACAGAAATACGATGAGGCCAAGCAAACAGGAATATCTTTCTCACGGTTTATGTACTTTTTTTATCGTTATTTCCCTGTGATTGATGAAATGATTGAGCGGGCTTATGAATTGACAGACAAAGAACGTAATCCATTAAAAATATGGGATGGAATAGAAATTGAGTTTTTGCAAAGAGAGTTAAGAATTTGTCAATGATTTTTTTATTTTTGCTGAGTATTTGCTCATAAATAAAATGGATAAACGCTCATTAATTGTTAATTCGGCTATTAAGTTATTCAGTAACAATGGATTTCAATCTACGTCTACAACCAGTATTACTCGAGAAGCGGGCGTTGGTACAGGAACATTGTTTCTCTACTTTAAGAGTAAGGAAGAGATGATCAACCAGATTTATCTCGAAATAAAGGAAGAAATAGCAATCGAGATCCAAAAAGAGTATAAGCAGCAGCCTTCTATAAAGTTAAAAATGCAAAAGCTTTGGTTGAACATGGCTGATTGGGCAATAATGAATCCTCAAAAATTTCTCTTCGTTATGGATTTTAGTAACTCTCCGTTTATTAATAATCTTACTAAAGAAGAGGCAATTGGAGGTTTTAGATTTGTATTCGATTTAATTCACGAAGGAATTGAAAACGATATTTTCACAGCTTATAACGATGAGTTCATATTTAATCTTCTAAATAGTCATTTATTTGGAACAATCAACTACATTCTATTGAACCAAGTTGACGTTGAAATGGTTATTGGGCAGTCGTTCAACGTGCTTTGGAAAGGATTAAGGTCTTAATTTTTTTGATTATGAAATGAGTAAATGCTCATTGTGTTTTAACAAAAAAGAAAATTGAAAATGAAGAAAACAGTATTGATTACAGGTGCTTCGTCAGGAATTGGAGAGGCAACCGTAGAATTGTTGCTTAAACAAGGGTATAATGTATATGCTGCTGCACGTAGAACCGACCGTATGTTGGGTTTGGAAAGTAAGGGGGCCAAAATATTAAAGCTTGATGTGACAGATAACGATTCGATCGAATCGGTAGTGGACCAGATAAACCGTGAAGCTGGAGGCATTGATATACTGATTAATAACGCTGGTTATGGTTCGCTTGGTTCACTTGAAGAAGTAAACATTGATGAAGCACGTCGTCAGTTCGATGTAAACGTTTTTGGATTGGCCAGGCTTATTCAGCTTGTGCTTCCTAATATGAGAAATAAGGGAGCAGGTAAAATTGTAAATATCTCGTCGATAGGTGCTAAAATATATCAACCCCTTGGAGGTTGGTACCATTCGACCAAATTTGCAGTTGAGGGATTAAGTGACTGCTTGCGTTTGGAGTTAAAAGCTTTTGGAATTGATGTTATTTTAGTTGAACCAGGGCCAATTCGCACTGAATGGGGTAATATCGCTCTTGAAAATCTTATGAATAATTCAGCTCAGGGACCGTATCGGAGCTTAGCAAATGCGATGGAACGCAATTTTAAGACTTTTTACAGCGAAAAGAGAGCCTCGGGACCCGAAGCTGTTGCAACGATTATTTTAAAAGCAATTCAAGCAGCAAAACCTAACACCCGTTATGTTGCCGGGAAAGGTTCAAAAGCTATTCTTTTTGGAAGGAAAATTTTGAGCGATAAACTGTTTGATAAAGTGATGCTTACCATGCTTCGATAATTTTTAGATTTTACTTCGATTTAAATGAAACATCAAATGCTAATAGTAATTACAATTTTACTTCTGATCAGTATATCAATGTTTTTTACGGTTTTACCAAAGCTAGGTAAGAGCCCCGATAAGATGAGAATGATTGAATTGACCAAATCGAATAATTTTAGGAATGGTCTTTTTCAAAATAGTGTCGAAACATTAATGGAAATCCCTCCTTATGAGGTGATGAAAGAGATGATGAAAAAAAGAATTTTTAGGGTTCCTAAATCTTCGATACCAACTGTTCCTATTTCAAAGAATTTTTTTGAAATAGCCGATTCTTCTGAAATACTGATATCGTGGCTTGGACATTCAACTTTATTGTTGAAGATTGATGGAAAAACAATTTTGATTGATCCTGTTTTCAGTAAACGAGCTTCTTTCACTCAGTTGATGGGTCCAAAACAATTTGATTATTCTCATCAGTTTTCGATAGAAGAGTTGCCTCCAATTGACATTGTTTTGATTTCGCACGACCATTACGATCATCTGGATTATAACGTAATAAAAAAATTGGCCCATAGTAGCTGCAAATTTTATGCTCCGCTTGGAGTTGGATCACATTTGAAGTTATGGGGTGTTAAATCGCAAAACATATGCGAGTTGGATTGGTGGGAGAGTTCTCGTTCAGAAGGAATTAGTTTTACAGCAACACCGGCTCGACATTTTACTGGTAGAAGTATAGCACGGTTCAAGACCTTTTGGTGTGGATGGGCAATAAAAACAGAAAATCAAAATATTTTCTTTTCTGGAGATTCAGGATATTTCGACGGGTTCAAAAAAATAGGAGAGAAACTAGGTCCATTTGACCTTTCTATTCTGGAATGTGGTCAATACAGCAAATATTGGTCTTCAATACACATGATGCCTGAGGAATCGGTTCAAGCTGCTATTGATGTTAGGAGCAAACGAGCTATGCCTATTCATTGGGGTAAGTTCAATCTTAGTATTCATGCATGGAACGAACCACCACTTCGCTTTATTAAAAGGGCCGAAGAGCTTAAACTGCCGATAATAATTCCGAAGATTGGTGAAACATTTTCAACTAATTCAGTACCTGAAATCACGAATTGGTTCCAATAGAAATAAAAAAACCTGGGTTCAATGCCCAGGTTTTTTGAAATATTGTAATGTTCTGTTATTCGCGAACAGCAGCAATTCCAGGTAAAACCTTACCTTCCAGGTATTCGAGTAAAGCACCACCGGCAGTAGAGATGTAAGAAACTTCATCGGCTTTTCCAAATTTGTTGATGCAAGCAACAGAGTCACCACCACCAATTAACGAGAAAGCACCCTTGGCAGTTGCAGCAGCAATTGCATCGGCAACGGCTCTTGAACCACCTTCGAAAGTTTCGAATTCAAATACACCAACAGGACCATTCCAAAGAATTGTACCTGATTCTTCAATTACTTTTTTGAATAACTCAATACTTTCAGGACCAGCATCTAAACCTTGCCATCCTTCAGGGATATTGTCAGCAGCAACTATTTGAGTATTTGCGTCGTTAGAGAAAGCATCGGCAGCAATAACGTCTGTAGCCATAATTATTTTTACACCTTTCTCTTTTGCAACTCTTTCAATTGTTTTTGCGGTTTCAAGGAAATCTTCTTCACAAATTGAATCACCAATTTTACCTCCTTTTGATTTTACAAAAGTGTAGGTCATACCACCGCCAATAATCAAGTTATCAACTTTGCTAAGCATGTTTTCGATGATCGAAATTTTAGAAGAAACTTTGGCACCACCCATGATAGCAGTAAACGGACGGGCTGGTTTTTCTAACACTTTGTCAATGCTTTCGAGTTCGCTTTCAATTAGGTAGCCAAACATTTTATCATTAGGGAAGCATTTTGCTATAACTGCTGTTGAGGCATGGGCACGGTGTGCTGTACCAAATGCATCGTTTATCCAACAATCTCCATTAGCGGCTAATTCTTCGGCAAACGATTCAACACCTTTTTCTTCTTCTTTATGGAAGCGTAAGTTTTCGAGAATCAACACTTCACCTGGTTTAAGTGCATCGGCCATTTTTTTTGTTTCAGCACCAATACAATCAGGAGCAATTTTAACTGGGACTCCGAGAAGGTCAGAAAGGTGTTTAACAATGTGACGTAAAGAATATTTGTCTTCTGGTCCTTCTTTTGGACGACCTAAGTGCGACATGATAATTGGTGAACCACCTTTTTGAATCACCTTATTAATGGTTGGGAGGGCGGCTCTAATTCGAGTATCGTCGGTAATTTCAAAATTTTCGTTTAAAGGCACATTAAAGTCAACTCGGATGAGAGCTTTCTTGCCTGAAAAATCATAGGTTTCAATTGTTTGCATGTGTGTGAACTTTAAATTTAGAAATGTTTTCAAAGATAAGAATTTAACGAATATCCAATCTACATGAAAACGAATATGCGGTTATATTAAAATTGTGTTAGGCTTATCTGTACTGGGTTTAATTTAAAAATACAAGATTAAGAATCAACCCTTTTTTTGAATTTCGATTGATCTTCAACATTGTTATTGACTAATGGGGAGATGAATAATGAGCTAAAAAAAAGCAGGTAAAAAAACCTGCTTTTAATATTATTCGTATCTGTTGTAACCTCTGTCGCGATTAAAATCTCTTCTTTCACCACCACCACGGCTATCATTTCCACCACGGGTGTGATTACTGTTACGATCGAATCTACGGTTTCCATCAGGACGACGGCTACCACCGCCACCACCACCTTGTGGTCTGCGATCGAACGATCGTTTTTCTTGAGCGCGGGGTTCAGATTGTTTTACAACAATGTAGTTCCCCATGAAGTTTGTGTCATTTAATTGTTGGATAGCAGCGGTGCCTTCCGCTTCGTCTTCCATTTCTACGAATCCATAGCATTTTGACATGCCAGTTTCACGATCCATAATAAGCTTTGTTGAAGAAACTTTTCCAAATTGGCCGAATAACTCCGTGATTTGATCAGCAGTAGTGTCGGAGTTAAGTTTTGCTACAAAAATGTCCATAAAAAAAGTAAAAAAATTAAATAAGAATTGGATTAATTAACTCTTTAGAAGTTGCGTAGCAAGACAAATCATAAAGTTAGAGAATTGCGAGTACTAAACAAATCCTAATGAAGCAAATCTATTGATTCTTAATTAGAAGAAAAAGAGTTTTCAACAAATTATTGTTGAAAAAGTTAAAATATCTTTAAATAGCTAGTTTTGAATCAATTTTTTGACGTTTTTATTTCAATATTACTTCTTTTCTACATGTATTTTTTCGGTTGGCTACTGATTTTCGTTGCGATAATTAATTTCTTGTATCAGTTTTTGCCCTAATTCATTAAAAGCTCTGCCAGTTATGGTTGAAGAATCAATTGCTGCTGGTTTTCCATTATCTCCACCTTCACGTATTGATTGTACGATTGGGATTTGCCCCAGCAATGTAATTCCCAACTTTTCAGCCATTTGTTTACCTCCATCTTTTCCAAATAAATAATATTTGCTTTCTGGAAGTTCTTCGGGTGTAAACCATGCCATATTTTCAATTAATCCCAAAACAGGAACATCAACAGTTTTACCTTTGAACATATTTACACCTTTAATTACATCGGCAAGAGCAACTGTTTGTGGTGTAGTAACAATTACAGCCCCTGTAACAGGAACTGTTTGCATCAATGTTAGGTGAATGTCGCTTGTTCCGGGAGGAAGATCAATCAGCAGATAATCGAGTGGACCCCATTTTGCATCAACAATTAATTGTTTAAGGGCATTTGAGGCCATTGGACCACGCCAGACAAGTGCATCTTCGGGATTTACAAAAAAGCCAATAGAGAGTAGCTTAACTCCGTATTTTTCCACAGGAAGAATCATGTCACGGTTACCTACTTTTTCTCCCATTGGTTTAGTTAATTCTTCACCAAACATTATGGGAATTGACGGGCCATAAATATCGGCATCAATA
>Ga0209373_10000977_pt1 | contig 38198 bp, 47 predicted proteins | sample Higcelweek5metaG_FD_187173 | JGI IMG/M metagenome (GOLD analysis project Ga0209373, IMG submission 187173) | Freshwater pond sediment microbial communities from the University of Edinburgh, under environmental carbon perturbations - High... | ecosystem: Environmental > Aquatic > Freshwater >... | reverse complement strand
TACCGATACCCCTTGCAGGATAATTGATCACCCTCTTTAACGATTCATCATCGCTATGATTCAGGATCAGCCTGAAATAGGCCAGAATATCCTTGATCTCTTTCCGCTGATAAAACGAAATACTGCCATAAATTTTGTAGGGAATGTTCTGCTTCCGGCATGCTTCTTCGATGATCCTGGATTGTGAGTGAGTCCGGTATAGAATTACAAAATCCTTGAAATCTGCCTGTTCCCGCAAATGGGTGTCCAGAATACGATTGGAAATGAAAAAACCCTCTTCCTGATCAGTCAGGGATTGTACCACCTCGACCAGATCGCCTGTTTCTTTGGCTGACCAGATCGTTTTGGGGATACGGGTTTGATTTTTTAAAATTAAACTGTTTGCTGCTTCAACAATAGTCTGCGTCGAACGATAGTTTTGCTCCAGTTTGAAAAGCTTATACTCAGGATAATCATTCCTGAAATTCAGGATATTCTCGATTCTGGCACCCCTGAAAGAGTATATGCTCTGCGAATCATCTCCCACAACACAAAGGTTGCGATGGGTTTTGGCCAGCATGTTGACAATGGAATACTGCGAATAATTTGTATCCTGATATTCATCCACCAGGATGTATTGAAACTGATCCTGATAACGCCTCAATATATCTGGATTCTTCTGGAAAAGCAGGTAAGTATTCAGCAACAGATCATCGAAATCCATAGCACCGGCATTCTTGCACCGGTTGGCATACGTAATATATATATTGCACATCTCCGGACGCCTTGACGACTCGTCAACGGCCAGCCACTCACTGTTTGCTTTATAGCTTTCCGGTGTGAGGAGCTGGTTCTTGGCTGATGAGATCCTCCGGAGTACCTCCCCAACAGGATAGATGTCATCGTCGAGCCTCATGTCATGCAAAATGCTTTTAATCAGACTTTTAGTGTCATCGGTGTCGTATATGGTGAAAGTCTGTTTATAACCGATAGCCTGGCTTTCCCTCCTAAGTATCCGCGAAAACAGGGAATGAAAGGTTCCCATCCAAAGTGAACGTGTGATTTCGGGCTTCATCAGGCGTTCGATCCGATCTTTCATTTCCCGGGCGGCTTTGTTCGTGAAGGTGAGGGCCAGAATATTGCGCGACTGAACACCCTGTTCCAGCAACCAGGCAATTTTAAAGGTGAGAACACGGGTTTTCCCTGAGCCTGCTCCGGCAATTACCAAGACCGGTCCGTCCGTCTGCCGGACAGCTTCTTGTTGAATAGGGCTTAAGTCTTTGAGAATATTATCCACTTTGATTTTTAATTATACGGAATTGATCAAACTTTCGTTAGTAACAGCAGTCAGGGTTCGTTCGCCAAAAATAGCAATTGTTGCCATTGCGGGCCTATTCAATTGCTGACGAATTCTGACTAAGTTTTACTAATATTGTAACTCGTTAACAGTAAGCGCTGATATTGATGAAATACCGTTTGTTTTCCCGGATAGGCCTGATGGCCACATTCTTGTTCGTTTGTTTTTTTTCTGCCAGGCTCTCTGCCCAGGAAGGTGTTTATACAGTCAGGATTAAACAACCGGCTGTCGATACCGTGAAAACCTGCCAGAATAAAACAGTAATTTTCATGGCCGAGGGCCAGAATGCAGATTTTTCACCGTTTGAATCCGGTAATGTGACTTTTACCTGGTATTTTGAGAATAGCACTGACGGTGTCGTCGGGCAGACTGTCTCACACGCTTTTGCCAAGGGTGGTCATTACCTGGTCCGACTTTCTGTGACCGGGAAATCGGGGAGGCCTGACGCAACCAATGTGCCTGAACTGCATGTTTTTGTCAGCATGAGTCCCTCTTTTGCGGGTACCCGTTCAGATCATTCTTCCATTTGCAGCGGAAATGAAATCGGGTTATCAGGTTTTGTAACACCAATCCGATGGACAGCTGATGAATACCCTTTTGAAAATTCTTACGCGCAATCTGATTATAATTGGAATGGGGTAGGGATCCAGTCAGACCGTAACGGAATAGCCAGAGTGAAACCTCCGCTCAACAAAGGAGATCTGGAATACATATTCAGAGTGACTGATGATTTTGAGTGCTTCCACGATACTACGCTTACCCTGTATGGAGTTTCTGCTGAATTTGCGCCAACTCCAACCACCGGAGAAGCTCCTCTTGAAATAACCCTGAACATCAATAACGCATCCAATGGAGGCGACGAGTCATCCATAAATTATAAATATGAGTTCTACGAGACACATGGGGATACTTCAAATCTGCTAACCACTACGGAATCAAAATTTACCATCGAACGCCCCGGACAATATCTGGCACGTGTAGTCGCTACTTACGAGCAGTGTTCCTTTGTTTATACTTACGAGAATTATATCAAAGTTGACTCTTCGCTGCTCGAAATTCCTAACGTTTTTACTCCTAACGGCGATGGTGCCAATGACTTTTTCCAGGTTAAGGCACTTTCATTGAAAACCTTCTCCGGTAAGATTATGAACCGGTACGGACGTGTTGTATACGAATGGACAAACGCCAGGGATTCTGACCAGGGATGGAACGGTAATTACATGGGCACGGGAAAACCAGTTCCTTCAGGAACATACTACTATGTCATTTCGGCTGTGGGCTATGATGACAAGGTGTATAAAGGGAAAGCCAACGAAAAGGTTTATTACGGTTTTCTGAGCTTATTCAGATAAAAAAAAGATGCCAGCCCGTGAGAGCTGACATCCTTAGTTCAATCCTATTCTTAATTGATCCTATTCTTCATCGTCTGCCGTGTACGCAGCCTGCAATTTCTCCTGAACATCCGGCGGGCACAATGCGTATTCACTGAATTTCATTGTGTAGGTGGCCCGACCGTTTGTGAGAGAACTTAACGTGGTTGAATACTTGTTCAACTCAGCCAGCGGAACTTTTACTTTCAGATGCTCATAGCGGCCTTCTGAATTCATTCCCTGAATCATGGCACGTCTTCCCTGAAGATCACTCATGACGTCTCCCATGCGATCACCTGGCACTAAAACCTCAACATCGTAAATCGGTTCAAGAATCTTCGGACCTGCTTTCCGGAATGCTTCGGCAAATGCTTTTGCACCAGCCAGTCGGAATGAGATTTCGTTGGAATCTACCGGGTGCATCTTGCCGTCGTATACAAATACGCGAATGTCACGGGCATACGATCCGGTTAATGGGCCATTCTCCAGCTTTTCCATCAGACCTTTCTGAATGGCTGGCATAAAACGGGCATCAATCGATCCGCCAACTATGCAGTTGTAATAAACCAACTTGCCACCCCAATCCAGTGGAATCTCTTCCTTGCCACGGATCGAAAGCTGCATATCTTTACCTTCAAGCTTGAATAAGGTTTTTTCAGGTACGCCTTCTTCGTGCGGTTCAATAATCAGATGTACCTCACCAAACTGACCGGATCCACCAGACTGCTTTTTGTGACGGTACGAAGCCTGAGCCACTTTGGTAATAGTTTCCCGGTAAGGAATCTTTGGCGTCAGATATTCGGTTGGAATCTTGAATGTATTGTCAAGAAGCCATTTTACAATGTTCAGGTGATATTCGCCCTGACCGGATATGATAATCTGTTTCAGTTCTTTTGAATATTCGATTCCGATTGACGGATCTTCTTCGTGCAGGCGGTGAAGTGCTTCACCCAGCTTTTCATCATCTGATTCCTCTTTGGCTTTAATGGCAGTACGGAACTTGGGTTCCGGCATCTCAATCGGTAATATCGGGGAATCAACACTCTTGTCGGCCAAGGTTGTAAAGGTTCGGGTGTCTTTCAGCTTAACGGTGCCTCCGATATCTCCCGGAAACATCGATTCAACTTTCTGACGTCCTTTACCGGCAACGGCAAAGATCTGTGAAACTCTCTCCTTGGCATTGGTGTTGAGGTTCAACAAGTCGATGCTTTCGGTTAATTTTCCGGAGATCACTTTAAAAAAGTTGATCTCACCCAGATGCTGTTCGTTAAAAGTCTTGAATACAAATGCAATGGTAGGCCCGGATTGACCAACTTTGATTTCCTGTCCGTTCTTGAATTTGTATACTGCCTGATCAGGAGTCGGAGCAAAGTTTACAATGAAGTCACAGAGCGACTGTGTACCCTGGACATTCCTGGCTGATGTGCAAAGGATCGGGAAAATTCCGCGCTCAGAAATACCTTTCTTCAAACCTAATTTCAGTTGTTCTTCAGTCAGGGTATCGTTGGTGAAGAATTCTTCCATCAAGGTTTCATCTGCTTCAGCGGCCAGCTCAACCAAACGGGCATGGTAATCAGCCGCCTTTTTGGTCTCGCTTGCCGGAATTTCACTCTCCACAGGAGCGCCACCGCCGGAGGGGAACTTAATGGCTTTCTTCTTGATTACATCGATAATAGTATCAAAGGCTGGCCCCTCATTCAGGGGATATTGTACCACAACCACCTTTTGTCCGAAAGCTTCACGTGCGCTTTCGATGGCTTTATCGTAGTGCGACTTTTCATGATCCAGTTGATTGATAACCAGGATAACAGGCTTATTGTGTTTCTGGGTGTAGCGCATCAGGGATTCGGTGCCGGTTTCAACACCATTCTGAGCATTGATCAGCAGAAGTGCAGATTCAACAGCACTGAGCCCGGCAATGGTTGCACCAACGAAATCATCGGCACCGGGTGTGTCAATGAAATTGATTTTAAAATCCTTGTATTCAGTGTACAATACTGTTGCGTAAACTGAATTGCCACGTTCATGTTCAATGTCCTGGCAATCGGAAACCGTATTCTTGGTTCCAACATCTCCCCGTCGGCTGATTACACCTCCGTCAAACAGCAGGGATTCGGCTAAAGTGGTTTTTCCTGATCCCGAATTGCCCAGAAGTGCAAGGTTTCGTATCTGACTCGTTTGATAAACTTTCATAACTCCCTTAATTACTGGTAAAATGATGAAAAAAAAATCTTGTTAAAAAAATTCCTGATAAAATTTGGTGAGCAAAGCTAAGTGTTTTTTTTTATTTTCAAGAGCAGACTATCAATGCTGCTTCTTTTTGTGAAACACCAAAACCAGAATCAGTGTTAATGCAGTGACAATCAGTATAAACACAATTTCGAGGTGCCTTATTCCGTGATTAATTGAAATGCTTCCAGGATTGCCGATAAGAACCTGCCCGGCCCAGAAATAGGGTGCTCCATTTGCTTTTGTCGCCTGACTTATGTATGTGTTTCTGGCCTTCATGAGAGCTTCCCGCTGACCCATTCCCGCATAGATGTTTTTGAAAAACAGCTTCATCACCGTTGAGGAAGATTGATCATCCACCGGCCATAGCGTGGTGATCACCGAAGGCACACCGGCATACTGAAAACCTCTGGCCAGGCTCATGATTCCTTCTCCAACCTGCAGTTTGCCTGTACCGGTATTACAGGCATTCAGGATGACCAGCGATGAATTTATCTTTAGCGACATGATCTCGAACAGATAAAGGCTGCCGTCGGGCTCTGAAGGATTTAACAACAATCTCGACTGCATGGGGTGGGTTGAATCCATAATGCCATGGGTGGACAGGTTTATAATAGATTCCTCCTGAAAGGCCCGTCGCAGCGATTGCTCTCCAGCTTTTCGGTTTTCAAATACTCTGGTTTTGAAATATCGGGATAGAGATTTAGCCTCACTGCCTGAATTGCCAAGCGGAAACAGGGTGAGGGAGTCTATCGTACACCCCTGGCTGGCAAAAGGAGAGAATGTGTAAATAGTTGCTTTGCCCTTCTTCCCTGAATTTTTACGGAACTGGTACAATTGCTCATGCGAAGAAATATAGGAAATCTGGTACTTTTTATTGAGATAACTGAGTTTTCTGAAGTCTGAACCTTTCGGTTTTAAGGTATCGGAAACGAATACCTCAAATGGCAGGAACCCAAGTTCCTCATCAGGAAGGATGATCAACTGGTCGATTCCTTTGAACTTTTCAACCGGAGCGAAAAAGTATTCATACATCAGGTTCGATAACCGGCAGAAATCCCTGAAAACCTTGGCATCCACATACGATGTGATGGTTGCCCGAAAGGCGTTTATATCCTTTCGGAATTGGCTGGGAAGTGTGTCCCTGTAAGTGTAAAGGGTATCACGCGTTAAAACGACGACAATCATAAAATCCAGCTGCAATCGGGTGTCTTTGATAACCGTGTAATCGATCATGGCCTCTCCGGGATTCAATATCTTTTGAATATCTCCGGGCAGATATCCGTGGTTCGAGTATACATTCTGAAAATACTCCGGGTTTGCACGACGGGCCTCGATATCAATATTTTTTAACTGATCGGTTAACAGGGATATCCGGGTTTGTAATGACCGGATGCTGTCTGCCAGGGGCCCCGGTTCTGCTGACAGACCAATCAGCCTCGATTCGGTTTTGTTGATGAGCTGTTTGATGCTGTCTTCAACTTTGATCCAGGGGGCTATTTTACCCATGTATTGCCGTGCCTGATTGGTTCTGAGAAACTCGTTCAGCGTGGCCGATTTGTTCCGTTCAGATAGCAGAAACGCCTGTTCCAGATATTTTTTATCTCCGGTAAGCTCAAACAGATCCATAGCCATATCCAGTGCATTAAAGAAGTGGATTTTTGCTTCTGACGCCAGATATGGTTTGCTCTCAAAAGAATACATAAACCGAAGCGTATCCATCATTTCCAGGGCTACCATAAAGGTTTGGAGCCCGTCTGACAAATCCTTGGGATCATGATGAATATTATATCTCCTGTGAAAACTATGTGCTTTGTATGCTGTATAGTCGGCTAATTGTGGAGTGGTTTTGCTGACTCCGGGATTCTCTGACAGATTGGTATCGCTGCAGCTTGAATCAATACTGTTCAATGCTTTCTGAAAAAACACCAGCGCTTTTGTGTATTCATCTTTGGCCCCGAAGCTAACTCCCAGATTGGCATAGTAGTCGGCCGGGTTAAGGTGGCTTTTAATGGAGTAATCCACCGCTTTTTGATAATAGTACCTGGAGCTGTCTGCGATTTTCAGATATTCATAGCAGGCGCCGATATTATTATTTACCACGATGAGTTCCGTTTGCTGCAACCCGTGAATTTTAAGTTTCTCATTCAGAGAAAGTTTGTAGTTTTTCAATGCCTCACGATACTGGTTTCGCTGCAGATAGAGAAATCCGAATTCATTATATACCTGGGCAATGTTCAGGGCTGTTTCGGTATTACCCGCCTTCTTTTTCCTTTGTTTCTGATAGATGGCCAGGGATTCATTGAGCAACGTTTCAATTCTTTTGTCGGAGCTGTTCATCTTTGACAATACGGAACTCAGATCGCTCAGATCAGCAGCTAAAACAGACTCCCTTCCCATTTCTTTATTCAGTGATATGGAACGGTCAAAATTTCTGGATGATTCGTACAGGTCTTCGGTCTTTTTATACAACCTTGCCAGTTCTCCATAGGAATCAGCCAACAGGATTTTGTTTAATCCACCGGTCATCGGGCGTATGGCTATTGAAGTCAGAAGGCTGTCGGCAGCCTGATTGAAGGAAGCGGCAGCAGATAGGCTCAACGCATGATACAGAAGACAATTTGAACGAATCGACAAACTCCCTGAACTTTGTCCCATATATCGGAGGAAGTTTTTAAAAGCCTCATCAGACTGATCTGTTTTTTTTGACCATGCGTAGAAAATCGCGGTTTCAAGCCAGCCTTCAGCCAGTGAAGCAGCGCTCCGATTACTCCTGATATCCATGGTTTGGTGCAGATAATGAGCAGCTTCGGATCGATTCCCATTAAAAACCAACCGGTATAGTTTAGAAGTGTCCAAAGGGATTTTATCCCCGGAAACGGACGAAAAGACCGGATACGGCAATGCCAGAATTACTGATAAAGTAATCGGAATCAATATTTTAACTACACTTTGCACCTTTATCCTTCCAAAACAATACCAACAAATATATGATATTATGTCGGGTATCTTGAGGAGGTTAAAACAGCCGATCGTCAAAAAAATGTTTAATAAATATAAATATCTCAAAAAGTCAGCATACCTTTATCGCCAATCAGAATAATGTAATAACGTATAACTCTGATCAATTGAAGGGAAAAATTATGAAAAAGTACTTAACGACGTTGCTGTTTACCGTGATGGTTGCATCTTTAATGACGGGTGTTCAGGCTCAATACAATTGTCATGATCACTCCGGAAGATCGACTGTAAAAGTGATTAAAGGTACAGCGGTTGATATCAACCGTGATGGTCGTTGGGATTATGTAACTTTTGGGTTGCAGGGAAAGGACTTTCAGGTTGCTGATATCGAGATTCAAGACGAACTTGGAGCAACGATTGCTCATGTTGATGCAGCCAGCCAGTTTTCGATGCAATTTTTTGCCTGGTACTTTGTAAGCCTGAGGGACCTGAAGACACCAAAAAATTTTCTGGTGAAGATTCATCTCATTGATGGAAAAGGTTTGAGCAATGACAGTTCCGCTGGCAGCGCTTCTTTATACGGGCGTGCAATGGCAAGTGATCCTAATGATCCGGAAGAGACTGTTGTGGTTGTAAAATACCCATAGCCAAGAATTGTATTTGAACATAAATATAAAGTCCCGGATGACCGGGGCTTTTTTTTATGATTTTTTTCATTGGCATTCGTTTTTCTTAAAAAAACTTTTACCTTTGCACACCATTTTGTTAAAAACATAGCGGGTTTAAAAATAGCTCATAATGCCTACGATACAGCAATTAGTAAGAAAAGGAAGAATCAGTAAGAATGATAAGAGCAAAGCTCCGGCTCTTGATTCTTGTCCACAGCGCCGCGGAGTTTGTGTCCGGGTTTATACTACCACCCCTAAAAAACCTAACTCCGCCATGCGGAAGGTTGCCAGGGTGAGATTGACTAATCAAAAAGAGGTCAACGTATATATACCTGGTGAAGGTCATAATCTCCAGGAGCACTCAATTGTGCTTGTTCGTGGTGGAAGGGTCAAAGATCTTCCGGGTGTACGTTACCACATGGTAAGGGGTACTTTGGATGCTGCCGGAGTAGATGGCAGAAGACAGAGAAGATCTAAATACGGTGCCAAAAGGCCTAAAAAATAGTCTGTTACAGTAAGCAATTTTCTAATGAGAAAAGCGAGAGCCAAAAAGAATATAGTACTTCCGGATCCCAAATTTGGAGATGTCCGGGTAACCCGTTTTGTAAATGACCTGATGTACAGCGGGAAAAAAAGTATTGCTTTTGCCAGTTTCTACAATGCTTTGGAATTGGTTGAAAAGAAAACTCAGGATAGCGGAATGTCTCCTCTTGATGTTTGGAAAAAAGCACTCGAAAACATTACACCTGCAGTGGAAGTAAAAAGCCGCAGGGTGGGTGGTGCCACTTTCCAGGTCCCGATGGAAATCCGTCCTGACCGGAAAATATCGATAGGAAACAAAAACTTGATCGCATTTGCCCGTAAACGTGCAGGTCGTTCAATGAGTGAGAAATTAGCAGCTGAAATTATTGCTGCATTTAACGAAGAAGGCGCAGCTTTCAAGAAAAAGGAAGATACGCACAGGATGGCCGAAGCAAACCGGGCATTCGCACATTTCCGGTTTTAACCGGAACAAAAGTTCTTTGACACGTTGGGATGGCACTAGATCTCTCTTATACCAGAAACATAGGTATAATGGCCCACATTGATGCGGGAAAAACCACGACTACCGAACGTATTCTGTTTTACACCGGTGTAAATCACCGGATCGGAGAAGTTCATGACGGTGCTGCAACTATGGACTGGATGGTACAGGAGCAGGAAAGAGGTATAACCATTACTTCTGCTGCAACTACTACCTGGTGGAAATACAACGGACAGAACTATAAGTTTAATATTATAGATACTCCCGGTCATGTAGATTTCACAGTGGAGGTGGAAAGATCTCTTCGCGTGCTCGATGGAGCAATCGCAGTTTTTTGCGGTGTTAGCGGAGTAGAACCACAATCCGAAACTGTCTGGCATCAGGCTGACAAATATGGCGTTCCACGGATCGCTTTTGTCAATAAGATGGACAGACCAGGAGCCGACTTTATCGGGGTTCTGAATGAGATGAAGGACAAACTGGGGGCGAAACCCCTGGCAATCCAGATTCCGATCGGAATTGAAGATAAATTTGTTGGTGTAGTCGACCTGATAAACAATAATGCCTTGATTTGGCCGGAAGATGATTCGATGGGTTCTCACCCTGCGATTCTCCCTATACCGGCTGAAATGGTAGAACAAGCTGAAGAATGGCGCAATTTGCTGCTTGAAACAGTTTGTGAAACCGATGATCTCCTTCTCGAAAGGTTTTTTGATGACAAGGATGGCATCCAGGCCAATGATCTGATCACTGCAATCAGGAATGCGACTCTGAAAAGAGATTTGATTCCGGTTCTTTGCGGATCAGCTTTCAAGAATAAAGGCGTGCAGCCTCTGCTTAATGCAATTGCTGCTTTCTTACCTAGCCCGCTCGATGTTGGAGCGGTTACCGGATTTGAACCCGTTACGAATCAACCCGTGACCAGGGAATCTGATCCAAACGCGCCTTTCGCAGCACTCGCCTTTAAAATTGCTACTGACCCATATGTAGGCCGTTTGGCTTACTTAAGGGTTTATTCCGGGACAATCCATTCGGGAGCCACTGTTTTTAACATGCGAACCGAGAAAAGAGAAAGGATTACCCGACTTTATCAAATGCATGCAAACAAACAGAATCCGCGGGATCTTATAGAAGCAGGTGATATTTGTGCAGCTGTCGGATTTAAGGATATCAGAACAGGCGATACTTTATGCGACGAAAATAACCAGGTGCTTCTTGAAAACATCAGTTTCCCTGAACCAGTTCTGGGTTTGGCCGTTGAAGCCAGAACTCAGGATGATATGGCAAAACTGACTGATGCCCTGCAAAAACTGGTTGAGGAGGACCCGACTTTCAGAGTCAAAATCGATGAAGAGTCAGGTCAAACAGTATTGAGCGGAATGGGTGAACTTCACCTGGATATCTTGCTCGACAGGCTGAAAAGAGAATTTAAATTGGACATAAACAAAGGGCCTACGCAAGTTGCTTATAAAGAATCTATCCGACATGCAGCTGATGTCCATACGATATTTAAAAGAGATACCGGAGGCAAAAATCTGTTCGCCGAAATTAAAGTCAGAATCTCTCCGGATACTGATTTTAAAGGACTGGAATTTATTTCTGAAATCGCCCCGGAGGAACTCCCCAAAGCATATATTGCCGCTGTTGAAAGAGGTTTTAAAAACGCGATGAACAGTGGTGTATTAGCCGGATTTCCTTTGAATAAATTGAAAGTTACTCTAACGGGTGGTTCATTTCACCCGATCGATTCCGATGAACTTTCGTTCGAAATTGCAGCTCAAAAAGCTTTCCGTGAAGGTTGTGAAAAATCGCGACCGGTTCTTCTGGAACCAATCATGAGCCTTGAAGTTGTATCCCCTGAAGAATTTGTAGGAGATGTTATTGCCGATCTCAACAAACGGCGTGGCCAGGTTACCGGGATGGAGAATAAACCCGGTGGGCGCGTTGTTAAGGCTACCGTACCGTTATCTGAACAAGTCGGATATGTTACGGTACTCAGAACCTTGACTTCGGGCCGGGCCAGTTCAACCATGGAGGTTTCTCACTATGATGAGGTTCCCCGTGATATTGCCATCGCCGTGTTACAAAAAGTATTTGGAAGAGTGGATTTATTGTAGATAAATACATATAGAATGAGTCAGAAAATAAGAATCAAGTTGAAGTCTTACGATCACAATCTTGCAGACAAGTCGGCAGAGAAGATCGTAAAAACGGTAAAAAGCACCGGTGCTGTTGTAAGCGGTCCGATACCGCTGCCTACCCATACCAGGGTGTTTACTGTTCTGAGATCAACTTTCGTGAACAAAAAATCGAGAGAACAATTTCAGCTGAGCTCATATAAGAGGCTGATTGACATCTATGGATCGACAGCTAAAACTATTGATGCACTGATGAAACTGGAGCTACCCAGCGGGGTTGAAGTTGAAATTAAAGTATAATTATAAGAAGCTAATAAGATGCAAGGCTTAATCGGGAAAAAGATCGGGATGACTTCAGTTTTCGCTGCTGATGGGAAAAATGTTCCATGCACCGTCATTGAAGTGGGTCCTTGTGTGGTTACCCAGATCAAAACCCACGAAACAGATGGGTATGAAGCTGTGCAGGTGGCCTTCGACGATAAAAAGGAGAAGAACACCCCTAAACCGATGTTGGGACATTTTAAAAAGGCCAACACCACACCAAAGCGTGAAGTTGCCGAGTTCAAAAAGGACAACGGCGAAGAATTGAAACTGGGTGATGTCGTTACAGTAAATAACTTCAGTGATAACAACTGGGTTGACGTTACTGGTACATCTAAGGGAAAGGGATTCCAGGGGGTTGTAAAACGCCATGGTTTCGCTGGAGTAGGTGATAGTACTCATGGTCAGCATAACCGTCTGAGAGCACCGGGTTCGCTTGGAGCTTCTTCCTATCCTGCAAGGGTATTTAAGGGAATGAGGATGGCTGGCCACGATGGTAACAGTACTGTTAAGATGCTTAGTCTTCAGATTCTGAAAATTGTTCCGGAACATAACCTGATGATTGTCAAAGGTTCGGTTCCTGGTGCAAAAGGTTCATACGTAATAATTGAGAAGTGATGAAATTAGCAGTATACAAGACTTCCGGTGAAGATACCGGGCGAACCGTGGAGCTGCGCGACGATGTTTTTGGCATCAGTCCGAATGATCATGCGGTATATCTGGATGTAAAGCAATTCATGGCCAATAAACGCCAGGGAACGCACAAATCCAAAGAACGCAACGAAATTCACGGCAGTACCAAAAAACTGAAAAAGCAAAAAGGTACCGGCGGAGCACGTGCCGGTAGCATCAAGTCGCCGGTGTTTCGTGGTGGTGGAAGAGTTTTTGGTCCGGTTCCACGCGACTACAGTTTTAAACTGAATAAAAAAGTAAAAATTCTTGCGCGGAAATCTGCACTGACTTATAAAGCGCAAGGATCACAGATCGTGGTGGTTGAGGACTTCATCATGGATGAACCAAAGACCCGGAAAATGATTGAGATCCAACAAAACCTCAAATCAGAGAATAAAAAAATGTTATTGGTTTTAAATCAACCGAATAAAAACATATATTTGTCCTCTCGAAATTTGCAGGGAATCAAAGTTGTAATGGTCTCGGATCTAAACACTTATGATATATTAAACGCTTCATCTGTAGCCTTCCTGGAGAGTTCGATTGAAGCTTTGAATGAAAATTTCGGACAATAAGAACTGGTAACAATGGATATTCTGATCAAACCGATTGTAACGGAAAAAATGACGGGGCAGACCGAAGACCTTAAGTTTTACGGTTTTATCGTAGACAAAAGGGCCAACAAAAATCAGATTAAGAAAGCTGTACAGGATATGTACGGGGTTTCAGTTGTTACCGTTAACACGATGCGTTACGGTGGCAAGGAAAAATCGAGATTTTCACGCAACGGAGTTGTAAGAGGGAAGAGCAACGCTTTTAAGAAAGCAATTGTTTCCCTGAATGAAGGAGATGTCATAGATTTTTACAGCAATATTTAACTAAGCAATGGCAGTTCGCAGTTTTAATCCGGTAACACCGGGGCAGAGAAAAAAGGTTATCGGAACGTTTGAGGAAATTACTCAATCGGTTCCTGAAAAATCTTTGTTGAAGCCAGCTAGAAGATCTGGTGGACGGAACAATAGCGGCCGAATGACTATGAGGTATCTCGGCGGCGGTCATAAAAAAATGTACCGCGAAATTGACTTCAAAAGAGATAAAGATGGTATTCCGGCTATGGTCTCCTCAATTGAGTATGATCCTAACCGTACTGCTCGTATCGCTTTGTTGGTGTATGCCGACGGTGAAAAGAGGTATATCATCGCTCCGAATGGTCTGAGTGTCGGTCAGAAACTGGTATCAGGTTCTGGTATAGCCCCGGAAATTGGCAACAGCCTTCCTCTGGGTGAGATACCGCTCGGTACCATTGTTCATAATATTGAACTGCGTCCGGGACAAGGCGGGGTTATGGCAAGAGGTGCCGGTACCTACGCACAGATCGTTTCGAGGGAAGGCCGTTATGCGATTGTGAAATTGCCATCCAATGAAACCAGGCTTGTACTGGTTGCGTGCCGTGCAACGGTTGGCGCTGTTTCCAACTCCGATCATGGATTGGAAAGCGATGGAAAAGCCGGTCGTGCCCGGTGGAAAGGCCGTCGTCCAAGAGTCAGAGGTGTTGTTATGAACCCGGTTGATCACCCGATGGGTGGTGGTGAAGGACGTTCGTCAGGAGGTCACCCACGCTCACGTAAGGGATTATTGGCTAAGGGTTACAAAACCAGGCATCCAAAGAAATCATCGTCGAAGTTTATTCTTGAAAGACGTAAAAAGTAACTGATAATAAACTACTGTATGAGCCGATCATTAAAAAAAGGTCCTTTTATCGAATTCAGCCTGGAAAAGAAAATTCTGGCCTTGAACACAGCCACGAAGAAATCGGTTGTTAAAACATGGGCAAGAAGAAGTATCATATCCCCTGACTTTGTTGGACATACTGTTGCTGTTCATAATGGGAATAAGTTTATTCCGGTTTACATCACAGAAAACATGGTAGGGCACAAACTGGGTGAATTCGCTCCAACGCGGGTTTTCAGGGGACATGCCGGTAACCGGAAGAAATAATTGAATTTTTCATTAGCGAGAAGATAAAAACTCACAAAAATGGGATCCAGAAAGAAAGAAGCGGCAAATCGGAATAAAGAAGAACGGAAATCACTATTTCTGGCTGCTTTAAACAATAATCCGACCTCTCCGCGAAAGATGAGGCTGGTTGCTGATATGATCCGGGGAATGGAAGTTAAACAGGCCCTGGACACTCTGCGATATAACCCGAAAGAAGCCTCCAGAAAATTGGAAAAACTTCTGATGTCAGCGATCGCAAACTGGCAAGCCAAAAATGACGGGATTCGTATTGAAGACAGTCATGTATATGTAAAACAAGTATTTGTGGATTCAGCACGGATTCTGAAAAGATTACGTCCTGCACCACAGGGTCGCGGGCACAGGATCAAAAAGCGCTCTAACCACGTGACAATTTATCTGGATAGTCGTAAACAAGTCGAAAAAACGGACGCATAGATGGGACAAAAAGTAAACCCGATTAGTAATCGCCTGGGCATTATCAAAGGTTGGGATTCCAATTGGTACGGCGGAAATGACTTTTCCGAAAAACTGGTTGAGGATTATAAAATCCGCGAATACCTGAACGCTCGTCTGGCAAAAGCAAGCGTTTCAAAAATCATTATCGAACGCACCCTGAAGCTTATCACCATAACGGTTAATACTGCCCGTCCGGGTATTATTATCGGCAAGGGTGGACAGGAAGTTGACAAGCTTAAGGAAGAATTGAAGAAAATCACCAGTAAAGAGGTACAGATCAATATTTTTGAGATCAAACGGCCTGAAATGGATGCAGTAATCGTTGCTGCCAATGTAGCTCGTCAGCTGGAAGGCAAGATCGCTTACCGCCGGGCTATCAAAATGGCAATAGCTTCTACCATCCGGATGGGTGCTGAAGGAATCAAAATTCAGATCTCTGGCAGGTTGAACGGTGCTGAAATGGCTCGTTCGGAGACCTATAAAGAAGGTAGAATTCCACTGCACACGCTTCGCGCTGATATCGACTATGCTTTGGGTGAAGCCCATACAAAAGTGGGTACAACGGGGATAAAAGTCTGGATTTGTAAAGGTGAAATCTTTGGCAAACGCGACCTGTCTCCGAACATCGGTGCCAAAGCTCCGAGAAAAGGGTTTAAGAAAAGAAGAGGTTAATCGTCTGAATAATTACAGATCGTCATGTTACAACCGAAAAAGACTAAGTACAGAAGGCAACAGAAGGGAAAGATGAAGGGCAACTCCGAGAGGGGTAACCAGCTGGCCTTTGGATCATTTGGCATCAAAGCGTTAGAAACTTGCTGGATGACCGGAAGGCAGCTTGAAGCAGCCCGTGTTGCTGTAACACGTCACATGCAGCGCCAGGGACAAATTTGGATTCGTGTTTTTCCTGATAAACCGATCACCAAGAAACCGGCTGAAGTACGTATGGGTAAAGGTAAAGGTGCTCCTGAAGGATTCGTTGCCAGGATTACTCCGGGTAGAATTCTTTTTGAAGCTGAAGGTGTTTCGCTGGAATTAGCTCAGGAAGCATTAAGGCTGGCAGCTCAGAAACTCCCGATTAAAACCAAATTTGTCATCAGACGAGATTTTGTTGAAGACTCAAATGCTGAATAATGAAAAACGTAGAGATTCGCGAACTGACTACTAAGGAACTTATCGAACGGATCGATACCGAAAAAGGTAATTTGGTTCGTATGAAGATAAACCATACGGTTTCTCCGCTTGACCATCCGCATCACATTCGTGACGCCAGGCGACTGGTTGCACAATTGATCAGTGAACTGCACAAGCGTGAGATTAATGAAAACAAGCAAAGCCAATAATCCATGGAAGTTAATAGAAACTTGCGCAAGGAACGTACCGGTGCGGTCGTTAGCAATAAAATGGATAAAACCATAGTAGTTGCCGTTAAAAGAAAAGTAAAACATCCCATTTACGGGAAGTTTGTTAATAAGACCACGAAATTCGTTGCTCATGACGAAGAGAATACTTGCAATGAGGGAGATCTTGTTAAGATCATGGAAACCCGCCCGATGAGCAAAAGGAAGAACTGGAGATTAGTGGAAATTATAGAAAGAGCTAAGTAACCATGATACAGCAAGAGAGTAGAATGATCGTGGCCGATAACAGCGGTGCCAAAGAAGTTTTGTGCATCCGGGTGTTAGGCGGAACCGGAAAAAGATTCGCCACTGTCGGTGATAAGGTTGTTGTTACGGTAAAATCTGCTTTACCTGGAGGAGACCTGAAAAAAGGTACTGTTTCAAAAGCGGTTATCGTTAGGACCAAAAAAGAAATCAGGAGAAACGATGGATCATACATTCGTTTCGATGACAATGCCTGTGTTCTTTTGAACGCTACCGGTGAAATACGGGGAACCCGTATTTTCGGTCCTGTGGCCAGAGAACTTCGTGAGAATTATATGAAGATTGTTTCTTTGGCTCCTGAAGTGTTATAATATTAAGCACAAGACCATGCAGAAAAAACTGAATATTAAAAAGGGAGATACAGTGATCGTGATCGCTGGTAACTCAAAGGGTCAACAGGGCCATGTGCTGGAAGTTATCCGCAAAACTGACAGGGCTATCGTAGAAGGCGTTAATATGCTTACAAAACATACGAAGGCCGACAAAAATGCACCACAGGGTGGAATTATCAAAAGGGAAGGCCCAATCCATCTCTCAAATCTGATGCTACTGGATCCTACTTCCGGAAAACCAACCCGCATTGGCCGTCGTATTGGTGAGAATGGTAAATTGGTACGTTATGCCAAAAAATCTGGAGAGGAGATCAAGTAATGGAATATACACCTAGTCTACAGGTTAAATATAAGGAAGAAATCATTCCTGCCCTGACTAAAGAATTTGAGTACAAAACCGTAATGCAGGTTCCGCGTTTGGAGAAAATAGTCATCAATCGTGGCGTCGGAAAAGCAGTTGCTGATAAAAAGTTAATCGAAGTAGCTCAGGAAGAGCTTTCTCAGATTACCGGACAAAAAGCAGTTCAAACCCTGTCAAAAAGGGATATATCAAACTTTAAACTGAGGCAGAAAATGCCGATTGGAGTTAAGGTAACTCTTCGCCGTGAAAAAATGTATGAATTCCTGGAAAGGCTCATAGCTGTGGCTCTTCCCCGTATTCGTGACTTCAACGGTGTAGCTGCAAAACTTGACGGACGCGGAAATTATACGCTTGGCATCACTGAACAAATTATTTTCCCGGAAATTGAAATCGATAAAATTCCTTCAATGATGGGTATGGAAATAAGTTTTGTGACCACCGCCAAAACCGATGAGGAAGGATATGCCTTGCTCAAAGAGTTTGGAATTCCATTTAAATCAACTAATAAGAAATAGGGATGGCTAAAGAATCCATGAAAGCCCGCGAAGTTAAGCGGCAGAAAATGGTTGAAAAATATGCTGAAAAGCGTGCCAGGCTGAAGGCTGAAGGAGATTACATTGCCTTGAGTCAACTTCCAAAGAATTCATCAAAAGTAAGGTTGCATAACCGGTGTAAGCTGACCGGAAGGCCTAAAGGTTATATGCGTCAATTTGGGATTAGCCGTATCTCGTTCCGTGAAATGGCTTCCAATGGGCTGATACCGGGTATTAAAAAAGCAAGTTGGTAATTTAATTATTAGAAAAAATGACTGATCCTATTGCAGATTACCTGACGCGTGTTCGTAATGCGATTATGGCCAAGCATAAAGTAGTGGAGATCCCTGCTTCGAACTTAAAAAAAGAAATGACAAAAATCCTGTTTGAGAAAGGTTATATCCTCAGCTATAAATTTGAGGATGATGATAAACAGGGTATCATAAAAATCGCTTTGAAATATCATCCGATTTCCAAGGTTCCGGCTATCAAAAGCATTCAGCGTGTTAGCAGACCAGGGCTCCGGAAATACAGCGATGTTGATAATTTACCCAGAGTATTGAATGGTATGGGAATTGCCATCCTTTCTACCTCACGGGGTTTGATGACTGAAAAAGAAGCCCGCAAGGAAAATGTGGGGGGTGAGGTTATTTGTTACGTATATTAATAAGTATTGAACGATGTCACGAATTGGTAAATTACCTATATCCATTCCTTCAGGTGTCACTGTAGATGTACAGGCTGACAATCTGGTTAAGGTTACCGGTCCGCTGGGTTCATTAACTCAGCAGGTTGATCCTGAAATCCAGGTCAAGGTTGAAGATGGAATTGTACATGTTATCCGTCCAACGGAACAGAAAAGACACCGTGCATTGCATGGTCTGTACCGTTCACTGATTAATAATATGGTTATCGGAGTATCAACCGGATATGAAATTAAACAGGAACTCGTTGGAGTTGGTTATAAAGCTACTGCTGATGGCCAGATTCTTGAGGTACACCTGGGTTATTCCCATCCATTTGTGATTCAGTTACCATCAGAAGTTAAGGTGGAAGCTGTCACCGAACGACGCTCAAATCCAATCATAACGCTGAAAAGTATTGATAAACAATTGATTGGACAGGTTGCTGCTAAGATTCGCTCCCTGAGGCCACCAGAACCTTATAAAGGCAAGGGTGTTAAATTTGTGGGCGAAGTACTCAGAAGAAAATCTGGTAAAGCTGCAGGTAGTTGATGCAGGTAGGTTATCAAAGTATTAAAGATAAAATCTAGAAGAAATGGCTTTTTCAAAGCGTGAACGCAGACTGAAGATTAAAAACCGGATCCGGAAGACTATGTCCGGCTCCCTGGAAGCGCCCAGACTTTCCGTTTTCCGCAGCAATCGACAGATTTCTGTGCAATTGATCAATGATCTGAACGGACAGACACTGGTTTCGGCCTCTTCCTTAGAGAAAGAGATTGCCCAAAAAGAAGGTATTAAAAAAATTGACCAGGCAAAACTTGTTGGAAAACTGATCGCTGAAAAAGCATTGGCCAACGGAATTAGCAAAGTCGTTTTTGACCGCAATGGGTATTTATATCATGGTAGAGTAAAATCGTTGGCAGATGCAGCCCGTGAAGGTGGGCTTAAATTCTAAGAAATATGGCTACTAGCGTACGTAAGGTAAAAACAAGTGATCTTGAACTGAAGGACCGGTTGGTTGCAATCAACAGGGTAACCAAAGTAACCAAAGGTGGACGAAATTTCAGCTTCTCAGCTATCGTTGTGGTAGGTAATGAAGACGGTGTGGTTGGCTGTGGCCTTGGAAAGGCTAATGAAGTTACTACGGCTATTGCAAAAGGCGTTGAAGCTGCAAAGAAAAACCTGATTAAAGTTCCGATCATTAACGGCACCATTCCTCATGAACAGGTTGCTAAGTTCGGTGGAGCTACAGTTTGGCTTAAACCTGCTTCCGGTGGTACCGGAGTAAAGGCCGGTGGTGCTATGCGTGCTGTACTCGAAAGTGTCGGGATTCACAATGTGCTTGCAAAATCGAAAGGTTCATCGAACCCGCATAACCTGGTTAAGGCCACCATGCTGGCCCTGGTTGAAATGAGAGATGCACTGACAGTAGCTCAGCACAGAGGCGTAAGCCTTGATAAAGTTTTTAATGGTTAATGTTTTATTTTGAAACCATGGCTAAGATTAAAATAACTCAAACAACAAGTAAGATCCATACCTCTGAAAGGCAGAAAAGAACCCTTGAGGCTCTTGGATTAAGGCGGATGCATGCCTCAGTTACGGTAGAGGCTACTCCCCAGATAATTGGTATGGTTGAAAAGGTAAAACACCTGGTGTCAACTGAGACAACTAAGTAATTAATTCGTTAGCATTAAAATCCAATGGAATTACATAATCTGAAACCAGCTGAAGGTTCAACCCACCGTGAAAAGAGAATTGGTCGAGGTCAGGGTTCAGGCCATGGCGGTACTTCAACACGTGGCCACAAGGGCGCAAAATCAAGGTCTGGTTATTCGAAAAAGGTTGGTTTTGAAGGAGGTCAGATGCCTATTCAGCGCCGCCTTCCAAAATTCGGCTTTACCAATATCAATCGTAAGGAATTTAAGGGTATCAATGTAGGATCCCTTCAGATGATTGCTGAAAAGATGAACATATCTTCAATTGATGTGGAAACCTTAGTCTCTGTTGGGCTTGCCCGCAAGAATGATAAGGTGAAAATATTGGGTAATGGTACCCTAACCATGAAGCTTGATGTGAAAGCTCATGCATTTTCAGAATCAGCAGTAAAAGCAATTGAAGCTCAACAAGGAACCGTAGTAAAACTATAACGGGATGAAGAGATTAATCGAAACGCTTAAGAACATTTGGAGGATTGAAGACCTCCGGGCTCGTATCCTTACAACGTTGGGCCTGGTTCTTGTTTATCGACTCGGTAGTTTTGTCGTTTTACCTGGTATTGACCCTACTCAGCTTGGCGCGCTGAAACAGCAAACTGCAGATGGACTTGAAGGTCTGCTGGATATGTTTTCAGGTGGAGCATTCTCAAATGCCTCCATTTTCGCATTGGGTATTATGCCATACATTTCCGCTTCCATTGTGATCCAATTGCTCACTATTGCTGTTCCCTATTTCCAGCGTATGCAGAAAGAAGGGGAGAGCGGAAGAAAAAAAATGAACCAGATTACCCGCTGGTTAACCGTTTTGATTACTGCTGCACAGGGACCGAGCTATCTCTTTAGCCTGAGACAAACACTTGATGCCTCTGCCTTCGTGTTGCCGGGAACGTTCTTTAATATCTCTTCAGTTATTATCCTTTCAGCCGGTACACTATTCGTTATGTGGTTGGGTGAAAGAATCACTGATAAAGGAGTTGGAAATGGCATCTCTCTGATCATTATGATTGGAATTATTGCCCGTTTACCTCATGCACTCATGGGAGAATTAGCCTATAAACTGGAACAACAGGGTGGTGGATTAGTAATGATTCTGGTTGAGCTTTTAATCCTTGTATTTGTAATTATGGGCGCTATTGCTCTGGTACAGGCTACCAGACGAGTACCGGTTCAATATGCAAAACGTATTGTCGGTAACAAACAATATGGTGGTGTCCGCCAGTATATTCCGTTGAAAATAAATGCTGCCGGCGTTATGCCGATCATCTTCGCACAGGCTTTTATGTTTGTTCCGCTGATGCTGGGCCGTTTTAATCCGGAAAGCTCCAGTAACTTCATTAAAGTATTTAGTGACTACGGATCTTTTTGGTACAATGTCACATTTGCTATTCTGATCATATTATTTACCTATTTTTATACAGCTGTTACGGTTAATCCAACCCAGATGGCTGAGGATATGAAAAGGAACGGCGGTTTTATACCGGGTGTTAAACCAGGTCGTAAAACTGTTGATTTTCTCGACACGGTTATGTCAAGGATTACTCTTCCCGGCTCGATATTTTTGGCTATCATTGCCATTTTGCCTGCCGGTGCACGATTGATTCATGTTAATAGCCAGTTTGCAGCTTTCTTTGGGGGAACATCTCTCCTGATTTTGGTTGGTGTTGTTCTGGATACATTGCAGCAGGTTGAAAGTCATTTACTGATGCGCCACTACGACGGTCTGATGAAAACAGGTCGTATTAAGGGGCGTGCCGGTAGTGCCAGTTCAATTTAGTTGCATTTAGCGTTCTTTGTATGTTTCAATTAAAGACGGACGAGGAAGTTGAATTGCTCAGGCAAAGCAACCTTCTTGTGTCTGCAACTCTTGCTTCTGTTGCCGGTTTAATGAAACCGGGTGTTACTACCCTCGAAATTGACCGGTTAGCTGAAGAGTTTATTCGTGACCACGGCGGCATCCCTGGATTCAAAGGTTATCAGGGTTATCCTACGACACTTTGTATTTCAATAAATGACGAAGTGGTTCATGGTATTCCTTCGCGACGGACGCTGAAAGACGGAGATATCGTATCAGTTGATTGCGGTGTTCTGATGAATGGATTTAACGGTGATTCCACTTATACATTTACCATTGGAGTGGTTAAACCGGAAATTCTTAAACTGGTTCAGATCACCAAAGAGTGCCTGTATAAAGGTATTGCTCAGTCAACAACTGGTAAACGGATTGGGGATATCGGCGCTGCCATACAGAAGCATGCAGAGGTTAACGGATTTTCAGTAGTGCGGGAAATGGTCGGACATGGAGTGGGTCGTCATCTTCATGAAGCACCTGAAGTTCCAAACTACGGCAGGGCTGGTTCAGGAGTAGTATTACAGAATGGACTGACCATTGCGATTGAACCGATGATCAACATGGGAAAAAGGCACATCTATCAGGAACCTGACGGATGGACCATCAGAACCCATGATCATAAGCCTTCTGCACATTTTGAACATAGCATTGTCGTGAGAGATGAGATAGCAGATATTTTGTCTGACTTTAATATAATTGAACAAGCAGTTTCTAAAGTATAATATATGCCAAAGCAGTCTTCTATAGAGCAGGATGGGACAATTGTTGAAGCTCTGTCCAATGCGATGTTTCGCGTTGAATTGGAAAATGGGCACGTGATTACGGCTCATATCTCGGGGAAGATGCGTATGCATTATATTAAGATTTTGCCTGGAGATAAGGTGAGAGTTGAAATGTCTCCTTATGATCTGACAAAAGGTAGAATAGCATATCGATATAAAAATTGATAATATTTAGCGATAATGAAGGTAAGAGCATCCGTTAAGAAACGTTCAGCCGAGTGCAAGATTGTACGTCGGAAAGGACGGTTGTATGTGATTAATAAGAAAAATCCCAAGTTCAAGCAACGTCAGGGATAAAGTGGTATTTTGAAATAATTCATAAGGAATATCTTTTATGGCACGTATCGTTGGTGTTGATATACCAAACAACAAGAGAGGCGAAATCGCACTCACTTATATCTATGGAATTGGCAGAAGCACATCCCGTAGAATTCTGGACGAAGCAGGCGTTGATCGGAATCAAAAAGTTCAGGAGTGGACCGATGATCAAAGCGCCGCTATCCGTAACTTCATTAATGACAATTTCAAAATCGAAGGTGAACTTCGGTCTGAAACTCAGATGAACATCAAACGTCTGATGGACATTGGTTCCTATAGAGGTATTCGTCATCGTCTCGGTTTACCGGTACGTGGGCAAAGTACCAAGAACAATGCCCGTACCCGAAAAGGAAGACGGAAAACCGTAGCAAACAAAAAGAAAGCGACTAAATAACCGTTAGAATATGGCAAAGAAAAAAGTTAAAGCAGCGAAGAAGCGGGTTGTAGTGGTTGAAGCACTCGGGCAGGCTCATATCCATTCTTCATTTAACAATATTATTGTGTCCCTGACCAACAATATCGGACAGGTTATCTCCTGGTCGTCAAGCGGGAAGAACGGTTTCCGTGGGTCGAAAAAGAACACTCCCTATGCTGCACAGATTGCCGCACAGGATGCCTCAAAAGTAGCTTATGACCTGGGTTTAAGGAAGGTTAAGGTATTTGTAAAAGGGCCAGGTAACGGAAGAGAATCTGCTATCCGTACGATTCATAACAGCGGTATCGAAGTAATCGAAATCGTTGATGTAACACCACTGCCGCATAACGGTTGCCGCCCTCCTAAACGCAGGAGAGTATAAGAAATTTGTATTAACAAACGATAAATCAGAGTTAGATGGCTAAGTATACTGGACCAAAGACCAGAATCGCAAGAAAATTTGGGGAACCAATTTACGGATCGGATAAGTATTTTGATAAAAGGAATTATCCTCCTGGATTTCATGGTCCTTCAAGAAGAAGAAAAAAACTTTCAGAATACGGTACGCAACTGAAAGAAAAGCAAAAAGCTAAATATACCTATGGTGTATTGGAAAAACAATTTGCAAACCTGTTTCATAAAGCTCAGAGAACAAAAGGTATTACCGGTGAAGTTCTGCTGCAACTTTTGGAAACCCGTTTGGATAATGTTGTGTATCGCCTGGGTATTGCCCATACTCGTGCTGCTGCCAGACAGTTGGTTAATCACCGTCATATAGTGGTTAATGGAAAGGTACTTGATATTCCATCCTATCTGGTTCAACCTGGTGATATTGTCGGAGTACGTGAGAAATCAAAATCCCTGGAGGTTGTTTTGAACGCCCTGGCTACTTCTGCAAGAACGAGGTATTCATGGCTGGAATGGGATCATACCGAAATGTCGGGTAAGTTCCTTAACATACCTGAACGTACTGAGATTCCTGAAAACATCAAGGAACAACTGATTGTTGAATTATATTCCAAGTAAACGTAAAATCCTGATCAATGGCCATTCTATCATTTCAGAAACCTGACAAGGTTATCCTGCTCGAATCGGACCCCAGTTATGGAAAGTTCGAATTCCGGCCACTTGAACCGGGCTATGGGATTACTATTGGTAATTCCCTTCGCCGTATCCTACTGAGTTCGCTCGAAGGATTCGCTATTACCACTGTGAAAATTGAAGGTGTGGACCACGAATTCTCAACCATTAAAGGCGTACTGGAGGATGTTTCCGAGATTATTCTGAATCTGAAACAAGTTCGGTTTAAACTACAAATTGAAGGTGTTGAAGATGAGCGGGTTACCGTTACGGTATCCGGTCAGGACCAGCTTAAGGCCGGTGACCTGAACAATTTTCTGAGTGGATTTAAAATTCTGAATCCTGAATTGGTGATCTGCCACATGGATCCTTCTGTGAAGTTCCAGATGACCGTAACCATCAACAAAGGTAGAGGATATGTGCCTTCTGATGAAAATAAAACGGAAGATGCTGAAATTGGAATTATTGCCATGGATTCAGTGTTTACCCCAATCAGAAACGTAAAATATACTGTCGAAAACTTCAGGGTTGAACAGAAAACTGACTACGAGAAGCTCGTTATCGAGATTAAAACTGATGGATCAATTAATCCGAAAGATGCGCTGAAAGAAGCAGCCAAAATCCTTATTCACCATTTCATGTTGTTCTCGGATGATAAAATCACCCTGGAGTCAGATGAAAAGATGGAAAGTGAAGAGTTTGATGAAGAGGTTCTGCACATGAGACAACAACTCAAAACCAAACTGACGGATCTTGACCTTTCAGTGAGGGCATTGAATTGTTTGAAAGCTGCAGATGTGGAAACTCTTGGAGATTTGGTCGCTTATAATAAGAATGATCTGTTGAAATTCAGAAATTTCGGGAAGAAATCTCTCACTGAGCTGGAAGATTTGCTGAAAATAATGAATCTGAACTTTGGAATGGATGTAGCAAAATACAAGTTAGATAAGGAATAGTATAATGAGACACGGAGATAAACAAAATAATTTAGGGAGAACGACTGCTCATCGTGAAGCTATGTTAGGCAATATGGCCTGTTCCCTGATCAAACACAAAAGGATTAGCACAACAGTAGCCAAAGCAAAAGCTTTAAGGAAATATGTTGAGCCACTGATTACCAAAGCAAAAGATGATACGACTCATTCACGTCGTACGGTTTTCAGTTACCTGAGCGACAAAGAAGCTGTTACGGAACTTTTCCGCGAAGTGATTCAAAAAGTTGGTGACAGACCAGGTGGATACACCAGGATTCTGAAAACCGGTACCAGGTTGGGTGATAGCGCAGAAATGTGCATCATTGAGCTGGTGGATTTCAATGAAAACATGCTTGCCGCAAAAGCAGAAACCAAAACAAAAACCACCAGGCGTTCAAGGAAATCAACCAAAACCGCCGGTGCTGCTGAGGAAGCTCCTGTAGCTACAGAAAAGAAGCCTGCTGCAAAGACTGCTAAGAAGAAGGCTGAGGCCGCTGAAAAGGTCGAGGTTAAAGCCAAAGTAGAAGAAATTGCTGAAGAGCCTAAGGATGAAGTAGCCGGTGACGAACTGGTTGAAGAAAAAGAATAAGGTTCATCAACTGATAAGCATATAAAACCCGGGTAACCTTTACCCGGGTTTTTTTTATCTTGTACGACAAAAGGAGTATCTATCCGATGAATCTGTCAACTTTTGTGAAACGGCTTGATCAAGCTGGAGAGCTTATCAGAATACAGGAACTTGTATCTCCGAATCTCGAAATCACTGAGATTACCGATCGTTTTTCAAAGCTGCCTGGTGGTGGCAAGGCCATCCTGTTTGAAAAAACAGGAACCGATTACCCGGTTTTGATCAATGCTTTCGGATCTGAAAAGAGAATCAAAATTGCATTTGGAGGAAACTCGCCAAACAGCTTTGCCGGTGATATCCTGAAGATGGTTGAGGAAGTAACTCATGGAGGTACAGGAATCGCCGGTAAGTTGAGGAAGATACCGCTGCTCGGGAAAGCATCGCGATGGATTCCAAGGCACAAAAAAGGCAGGGGTGATTCGCAGCATGTTATTGAATTGACTCCAGATCTTTCAAAATTACCCGTTTTAACCTGCTGGCCTTTTGATGGCGGACCCTTTGTGACGCTGCCACTGGTTCATACGACAGATCCGGTTAATGGATCCTCAAATCTCGGAATGTACCGTATGCAGGTGTTTGGGACCGATACCACGGGTATGCACTGGCATATGCATAAAACGGGTGCCCGTCACTTTCAGGAATACAAGAAACTTGGAAAAAAAATGCCGGTTGCCGTTGCATTGGGTGGTGATCCGGTATATTCCTATTGTGCAACCGCTCCTTTGCCCGATGGTATTGATGAGTATCTGCTGGCAGGTTTTATCAGAAAGAGACCGGTAACCCTGGTCAAGTGTGTTACCCAGGATTTGTGGGTACCGGAGGATTGCGATTTTGTATTGGAAGGCTATGTTGATCCTGATGAACCTTTAAAAACTGAAGGGCCGTTTGGGGATCATACCGGGTTTTATTCTTTGGAAGACGAGTACCCTGTCTTCCATCTGACTGCCATTACCCATCGGAAAAATGCAATTTACCCGGCTACCATTGTTGGGATTCCACCTCAGGAAGACGCATGGCTGGCCTGGGCAACAGAGAGGCTGTTTAACCCGATGATCAAACTGGCTATGGTTCCGGAACTTGTTGAATTTCACATGCCTGTTGATGGGGTGGCACATAATCTGGTTCTTGCAAAAATTGACACGTCATACCCCGGACAGGGACGCAAGGTCTTACATACGCTCTGGGGAGCCGGACAAATGATGTTTACAAAATTTACCATGATTACCGGAGGTGGGCCTGAACTGACCGATTATGAGAAACTGGCCAGATATATTTCACACCGTGTAAATCCTGCTGATCATGTTGAAATAGCCACCGGACCGTTGGATATTCTTGATCATGCTTCAAGGATTCCTGCTTTCGGAGGAAAGATTGGGATTGATGCCACAGGTGTTGAATTGTTCAACGACGAAATGAGCACTGATTCCTTTGATGACCATAAAGCCATTGCTTTTCGCTCGCAACACCCGCAGGTAACCGGCATGAATCTCGAATGGGTTAAAAAGGGGATATCGGTGGGGCTGATTTCTGTGCGTAAATCCTATCAGGGAGTAATACCGGAGATTATTGAAGAAATTCGGTTGACGGATACTCTTAATGATATTCGATTTTGGATCATTTTAGATGACTGGGTTGATTTGAACGACCCTCACCGGATTGTCTGGCTGACCGGAAGTCATGTGGATGTGCTGTCGGATATAGGCATATTCAAGGCAGAACCCGGCAAGTCAGCGGGAATGATGTTCATTGATGCTACTGCAAAAACTCCGGATCTGGATGGTTTTATTCGTCCCTGGCCTAATCCGACAGTGATGAATGCCGAAACAATCAGCCTGGTTGACAAAAGGTGGAAGGAATATGGTGTTGGAAGGTTTATCCCATCACCTTCATCAGCATTTTCAGATTCCTATAAAGCGGGTGCGGTGTGTTTCTTTTTGAATACTTCAGTACCCTGATCCAGGAAACTGATAAAAGCATCTACGTCAAGATTATAAGAACGGGTAGGAATCAGCAATGAGCCATCTGTATCGAGAAGAGCATATTGAGGCTGTGTATTCTGTCCAAACCGGGTGATCTGAAAATCCTGATACTTTTTTCCCAGAGTTTTCTTAACCTTTCCATCATAAGTAGAGGTAATCCATTCCGATTCAGGAAGCTGAATCACTTTGTCGTCAACATACAAAGCCACGATCACAAAGTTTTCCTTCAACCGCTGAAGTACGCGTGGGTCTGACCAGACCCTTTGTTCCATTTCACGGCAGTTGACACATCCATGGCCGGTAAAGTCGATAAAAACAGGTTTGTTTCGGGTCTTGGCGCAGGCAAGTGCCTGGTCATAATTGAAATATCCTTTTAAATCATGGGGTAGTTTCAATTTATCGGCGTAATCAGGTTTTGCACAGAGAATTTGGTCTCCGGAATCAGTTATGGAGGCAGCCTGAATATTTTCGCGAATGATATGCTTCAGATCAAAGTCGCTGGTAGTTTCCGGAGGCAGATAGCCGGCCAGTGCTTTCAACGGAGCACCAACCATTCCGGGAATCATATAAACCACAAAGGTAAAAGTGATGATGGAGAGGAATAACCGGGGGATTCCGATATGAGTAACATCGCTGTCATGTTTAAATTTGATTTTCCCCAGCAGGTAAAAGCCCATGAGTGTAAAGATAACGATCCAGAAAGCCAGATAAACCTCACGGTCGAGGATGCCCCAATGGTAGGTTTGATCGGCAATACTCAGGAATTTGAGACCGAGCGCCAGTTCGACAAATCCAAGAATGACCTTGACCGAATTAAGCCAACCGCCGGATTTTGGCAGAGAGTTCAACCAGGATGGGAAAATGGCAAACAGGGTGAATGGCAGTGCGAATGCGATTCCGAATCCCAGCATTCCAACAATAGGTTGAAGAACTTGTCCCCCTGCCGATTGAACCAATACGGTACCTACGATAGGCCCGGTGCAGGAAAAAGAAACCAGAACAGTGGTAAATGCCATGAAGAACGGGCCGGTTAGACCGCCTTTATCGGCCCGCTGGTCAGAATGATTGATCATCCAGCTTGGCAGATTGATCTCAAACATACCGAAGAACCAGGCTGCAAAGAAGAGGAAAATGAGGAAAAACAGTACGTTAGGTATCCAGTGAGTGCTCAGGAAATTGGCCACACCAGGGCCAAAAACCAGCGCGACTATAGTACCGATGATAGCAAAGATCGCGACGATTGAAAGCCCGAAAAACAGCGCCTCAAAGAGGGATCTTCTACGGGATTTTTCTCCGTGCATAAAGAATGAGACAGTCATCGGGATCATGGGAAACACGCATGGAGTGAGCAAGGCGATCAGTCCGCTGCCAAAGGCGATCCAAAACAGAGCCCAGAGACTTCTGGAGGAACCGGTTGTTTGTGCAGGCGTCGATACCTGTGTGCTTGTTGGAGCCGAAATGGTGTTGTCCGGATTATCTTGTTTATTAACTGCCGGCTCAACGATTGTTTCATTGACCAGTTGAATGCCAGATGTGGTTGCGGCAATATCAAAGGTGAAATCAGTATCACCAAGGGAGCACTGGGTATCATCACATATCTGATATTCAACGGTTCCTTTGATTTTAACTGCTTTTCCACCAAGGACTTTTATTTTCTGTGAAAACTGGGCTTCCTCGTCGAAATAGCGCACCTTCATGTCAAACATCTTATCGAATTCTTCGATTGGTTTGCTTATTTCAGCGACACTATCGATCCGCTTATAGTTTCGGGATGGTTCAAAACTGAAGCTGGTGGCAACAGGTCCGCCTTCTGGCACAAACTGACTGTACATGTGCCAGTTTTCTTCAATTACGGCGGAGAACTTCAATTCGTATATGCTGTCATTGACAGGTTTCACCGAGAAGGACCAGGTTACCGGGTCAACAATCTGAGCCCTTGCCGGGCTAATAAGACCAGTTAACAGGCACAATGTCATCAGGAGATAGAGGGATTTCTTCTGCTTGAACATAGTCGATAAAGGTAAAGGGTGATTAAATGACGAATTTTTCGCCGTTTTGATCGAGGAATTCGTAATTCAGAATTCCAAGATTCGGATCTGATACAATTTTGAGCCAATTACGGTTCTTGTATGACCATTTCATCCTGATAGAAGGGAATCCGTAACGCAGATAAGCTGCGAGATAAGGATGGGCTTTCAGGGTCAATTTGGGTTTCGGATACTTATCCAGAATATAGAGGAATTGATTCAACACCTGATCCAGGATAAGAATACTTGGGGTCACTTCGCCGGTTCCACTGCAGGTTGGGCAGGTTTCCATGATCTGCACATCCATTTCGGGACGAACTCTCTGCCGGGTAATTTGTATCAGGCCGAATTTGCTGATCGGGAGGATATGATGTTTAGCCCGGTCGGCTTTCATCGCTTCCTTCATCCGGTCGAATACCTTTTGGCGGTTGTCGGCCTTGACCATGTCGATAAAATCGATCACGATGATTCCGCCCATATCTCTTAATCTGAGCTGTCGGGCAATTTCATCGGCTGCCGACAGGTTGACGTCCAAAGCATTGGTTTCCTGGTCATTTGCTGACTGCGACCGGTTACCGCTGTTCACATCGATGACATGGAGCGCTTCAGTATGTTCGATGATCAGATAGGCGCCACTCTTGTACGAAACGGTTTTTCCGAACAAGGTTTTTATCTGTTTATCGATTCCGAAATGCTCGAATATCGGTGTGTTACCGGTATAATGCTTGACAATTTTTTGTTTTTCCGGGGCAATGGTGATAATAAAATCGCGGATTTCCCGGTAGAGCGACTGATCATTAACAGAGATACTGTTGAAGGAGGGATTCAGGATATCCCTTAAGATGGCAGAAGTTCGGTTTAGCTCGCCTAATACGAGGGTAGGCGGTTCCACTGACTTGATGTCCTGGAATATGGATTCCCACCTTTCCACCAAAGATTTTAATTCCGTATCAAGAACGGCTACTTTGCGCTCTTTGGCTACTGTTCTGACGATGACGCCATAGTTTTTAGGCTTGATCGAGAGAATCAACCGTTTCAGCCTGTCTCTTTCTTCTTCAGATTTGATTTTTGTGGACACAGAAACCTTATCTGAAAAGGGTAGAAGCACCAGGTTACGGCCTGCCAGTGATATTTCGCTGGTCAGACGCGGCCCTTTGGAGGCAATGGGTTCTTTGGCTACCTGCACAAGAATGATCTGACCCGACTTCAGCAGGTTGGTGATCTTGCCGTGTTTATCGATGTCGGGATCGGTCCTGAACTTATCCAGAACAGGGACCTTGCTTTTACGGTTAAGTGCCTGGTTTAGATACTTATTCAGGGATTGGAACTGTGGCCCAAGGTCCAGATAATGAAGGAAGGCATCTTTTTCATATCCGACATCAACGAATGCAGCGTTCAACCCGGGCATGATTTTCTTAACCTTACCCAGATAGATATCACCTACCGAAAACTGGATATTGGATTTTTCCTTGTTGAGTTCAACCAGCTTTTTTTCTTCAAGGAGAGCAATAGCTATTTCGCTTGTGCTGGCATCGATGATCAATTCATTACTCACAACTCGTAATCTTTTTGGAGAAGAGTAAATGTAGAAACTGTCTTTCCAATAAACAGCATAAACCTAAAGAGATACTCCTTAGGTTTACGCTGTGCAAATTTTTTAAAAGACTATTTCTTTTTCTTATGGCGATTCTTCCGCAGGCGTTTTTTCCGCTTGTGCGTTGCCATCTTATGTCTTTTGCGTTTTTTTCCGCTTGGCATGTTAAATTCAATTTATTAGTACAGAACTACTTTTTCTTTCTAACCTGATCTTTAACCTTTGCTACGAAAGTTTTTGCTGGTTTGAAGGCAGGGATGAAGTGTTGCGGAATGATGATAGTTGTATTCTTTGAGATATTACGGGCGGTTTTTTCGGCTCTTTTCTTTACGATAAAACTACCAAATCCCCTCAGGTATACATTATTACCATTAACCAACGAGGTTTTAACTGTGCCCATAAAGGCTTCAACTGTTTTCTGGACAGCAACTTTTTCAATACCAGTGTTCTTGCTGATTTCGTTTACAATGTCTGCTTTAGTCATCTCTATAAATACTTTAATTATCAACTAATTACAATCGGTCTGCAAATATATATCTTTTTCTCTAATAATCTTTCACCTGATATTTTTTTTTTCTTTTTTTTCCATTTGACTGGTAAACATGCATATATATAGGGTGGAAGATGATCCGGCCGGTCATATCCAGTTATGAAGTTTTGTAACTTGGGAATAGTTCGTATTTTTAATCATCAATTAATAATTATACAAATGTCTGTAAATAAAGCAATTCTTGTAGGAAACGTCGGCAAGGACCCTGAAGTTCGTCACCTGGAGGGGGGCACTTCGGTAGCCCGTTTTACTCTGGCAACATCCGAGTCATACAAAAATAAGTCCGGCGAACTCGTGAAAAACACTGAGTGGCACAATATTGTGGCCTGGCGGCAGCTTGCTGATCTTGCGGATAAGTATATCCGTAAAGGCGGTCAAATATACGTTGAGGGCAAAATCACCAATCGTCAGTATGACGATAAGGATGGCAATAAGAAGTATATTAGTGAAATTGTCGCAGACAATATCCGTCTTTTAGGCCGGAAGGAGGATTCTTATGCACCACCTGCCGGAAATGGTTCTGCTCGTGCCTCATCAGAATCTGCACCCTTGAGCCCGGTTCCTGAAGAGATGGATCTGCCTGCTGACAGTGATGATTTACCTTTTTAATCATAGGGCGGCACTGATTTGAATCTGAATCTGATCATAGAATTACTAGTCATTCTGTTGTTATTGGCAGCTTCTGCTCTGATTTCAGGAGCAGAAGTTGCTTTTTTTTCGATCGGGCCCAATGAAAGGGACCAGCTTAAGCTAAAAAACAGCAGAAAAGCAAAGAACATCCTCGTGCTGTTGGGTGTTCCGGAGGATTTGCTGGCCACTTTGCTGGTGAGTAATAACTCGTTAAACATTGGTATCGTCATTCTTTCAACCTGGATAACTGACTCTTTGCTTTCTTTCCCCGACCATCCGGTCCTGAAATTCGTTATTCAGGTGGTGGTGATCACCTTTGTATTGTTATTGATTGGTGAAGTATTGCCAAAGATCTATGCCACGCGGCACGCGCTTCGCCTTGCTCAGATCATGTCATTACCGGTTACCACGATGGAACGCATTCTCCGACCTGTGAACAGGGTGCTGATCGGTTCAACCTCTTTAGTCAGAAAGAGAATGAAGGACCAAAGCCCTCCGTTAACCATGGATGAGCTGTCAAAAGCATTGGTACTTACCGGGCCCGAATTGATCGAAGAAAAAAAGATACTTAAGGGGATCGTAAGTTTCGGAAATATTGAGGTCGGCGAAATCATGAAACCCAGGGTTGACCTGTATTCTCTGGATATCAAAGAACCTTTCCGGGTCATTCTTGACCGAATGATCGAATATGGTTATTCCAGGTTTCCTGTATACTTGAATAATCTCGATGATATTCGTGGAATTATCTACGTTAAGGATTTACTCTCCCATATCCAGAAAACCAATTCATTCAGGTGGCAATCCCTGATCCGACCTGCTTTCTTTGTTCCTGAAAACAAGCATATCAATGACCTTCTTCAGGAATTCAGGCAGAATAAAATGCACATGGCCATTGTGGTAGATGAATATGGAGGTACATCGGGATTGATTACCATGGAGGATATCCTGGAGGAAATCGTGGGTGAGATCAGTGACGAGTCCGATGAAGAGGACCTGTTGATTCAGAAACTTGGGGAGAAGTTGTTCCTGTGCAGCGGAAAGATCAGTTTACATGATCTGATCAAAGAGCTTGAATTGGAAGAAGCTTGTTTTGACGAAGTTAAAGGAGGGGCAGAAACGCTTGCCGGACTGATTCTTGAAATCAGGGGAGAAATCCCTGAAATCGGAGAAAAGATTCATCTGAATAATCTTACGTTTGTGATCAGGAGCCGTGATGACCGCAGAATCAAGGAAATTGAAATTAAAATCGAATAAGGGATCATGAAGTTCAACCGTATCAGTGATCTTGTTTTATTAACTTTTATCCTTCTGATAGTTGGATGTTCGAGGGATTATACCCCCAAACCCAGGGCATATTATCGGATCGATTTGCCTGAAAAGGAGTATCAGACTCTTTCCGGCGATTTTCCCTATAGGTTTGATTACCCGGTTTATGCCCGGATTAATCAATATAAAGGGCAATGGCAGGGATCTGATACCTCTGATTACTGGATCAATGTTGAATATCCGCAGTTTAAGAGCCGTGTTCATCTGACCTATAAAACAGTCAGAAATAACCTGGTTGCTATGATCGAAGATGCTCATAATTATGCCTATAAGCATAGCGTTAAGGCAGATGCCATTATCCAGTCGGAGTACATTGACAGTATTCATAAAGTATATAGTGTACTTTTTGATATCAAAGGGAATACTGCTTCGTCAGTTCAGTTTTATGCAACTGACAGTGTGCATCATTTTCTGAGAGGGGCTTTGTATTTTGATTGTGAACCCAATAAGGATTCATTGGCTCCCGTAAAGGATTTTTTACGCATCGACATCATTCGGATGGTCGAATCTCTCACCTGGATGAATAAGACAGAAAAATGATATTACCTTACCTGAATAGCCTGAAAGGCAAAAAGAAAGCATTTGCCTGGTTGATAGATCCTGATAAAAGCAATGATGATCACATCAAATCACAACTTACCGTAGCTGATGATTACGGGGTAGATTTGATTTTTGTCGGGGGAAGCCTGACCTTCAAACAGGTTGATCATGTGATCATGCAGATAAAATCTCTTACCCGGATACCGGTAGTTCTTTTCCCGGGATCGCCGCTTCAGTTAAGTTCAGAGGCAGATGCTGTATTGCTGCTTTCGCTGATCTCCGGGCGAAATGCGGAATACCTGATTGGGAACCACGTAATAGCTGCTCCATTTTTAAAAGAATCCGGATTGGAGATCATACCGACCGGGTATATGCTGATTCATGGAGGACAGCAAACTTCTGTTTCCTATATGAGTAATACCCAGCCGATTCCGTCTGATAAGCCGGATATTGCGCTGGCAACGGCAATGGCTGGTGAAATGCTTGGACTCAAAACCATCTATCTGGATGCCGGCAGTGGCGCTTTGAATCCTGTTCCGATGAACATGATTACCCCGATTGCTTCGGAGATTGATCTGCCGGTTATCATAGGAGGAGGAATCCGAGCTTCAGCGGATATCCGAAATGCATATACCGCCGGAGCTGATGTGGTGGTGGTGGGAAATGTAGTTGAAAATAGCCAGACCCGTTTGGCGGAACTGATCGTTGAACGTGACCGGTTCAATACCTGACCGGCGAAAACTCAATACCGATACTGAGCGCCGGAAGATCTTGCTTCCAGGAGGATTCCAGCATCCGTGATAAACGATAGGAAGCTGTCAGGCTGATCCTGTCGAAACCAACCCGTACCATCGCTTTATAGGAGAAAGAGTTGAACCCGCCGATGGCTGAACGGGTCGTCTTATTGGTCGTTAATAAGCTGTTGCCATTTGTTTCAATAATGTCTTTGGTCATCAAATGACTGGTGATGGGTGTTTCAGCAATCACTCCGGCATCGATGTATCTGCCCAGATAGTCGCCTCGTTGTCCCAATCTTACTCTCATCAATACTCCTCCAAAAAGGCCGGTGTTCCTCACCGATTGAACCTGATGTATCAGGGAATCGGGAAAACTCTTTCCTGTTTGTTGGCTGATATTGAAAAAGTTACAGTTGAAGCCTGATTCGGTGATCAGGGCAATGGGTTGCGCTATTTTCAGTTTATAGCGAAATCCCAGTGAGAACGTACCAGTCAGCAGCTGATTGGTTTGAATGTCTGCTGATTTATCAACGGGAAAGTTCAATGACAGGGAAGCAAACTCGTGAACAAAATGTTTGCGGTTCGGACCGAAATCCGGATGATTGGTCAGGTTACCGGGCCATTTTTCAAAAACCAGTTTCTGAGCTGATGCGGTTGTGCTGATCAGGCAGGTGATGAACAGCATGATGACGCCAATAGCTATTATTTTTCTTCCCATACCCTGGTTTCTCCATTAAAACTGCAACGAAAAACAGCTCCGGCTTCAAAACCCGACTTGCTGATCAGTACCGGTTGAGTGTTATTAATTTGGTAAACTCCATATTTAATGATCAACCCGGCAGGATTGCTGATATGATAATATAAATACTGTTTGGGGTTTAGTCCGGGATTGAGCACACTGCTGTCACGAATTTGAACATTAAAATTCTCTTTGTCGAATGACAGGATAAGCAGGTTCGCCGGTTTTTTCGGGGCCGGGCTGAGGATGTACGAAGCCTGAGGGATGCCGTATCCGTGCGAGTAATCATAATAAGGATAAAGATTAGCCGATTGTTCAATCAGGGCAATTATTTCCTGAGCAGATAAGTTGGGGTTTAACTGCCAGGCGCAAGCTGCAAATCCTGTAACCAGGGGTGCTGAGAACGAGGTTCCGTTTAAAACTTTTGTTCCTCCGTTTGGAGAAAGGGTAAGGACTTTACCCGGCGCGCTTACATTGGGTTTCAGCCGTTTATCGGCTGTCGGGCCGACTGAACTGTATGAGGTGACTAATCCTGTTTCGGGATCAATGGCCCCAACACTAAGTATCGAATCAGCATCCGCAGGAGTTACCAGGGTTTTCCATCTGCTTTGACCTTCGTTGCCATTGGAATTAATGATCAGTACCCCCAATCTGGCTGCACGGGCAGCAGCTTTAGCAGCAATGCTGTGGCGTCCATCCAGCTCAGAGGTGAAGTATCGCTGATGTGTATATCCCAATGAAGACTGAATGATTTGCGCACCATGATCAATGGCCCAGTCAACCGCCTTGGCCCAGTTTACCTCTTCCTGAAGAGGTTCTCCCCGGGTTTCAGTCCGGGCTAAAAGGAACTCTGCATCGGGAGCCAGTCCAAGCGGCTGTCCGTCACTAATTCCTGCAATGCACGACAGGACGGCAGTTCCATGAGACAAGCCGGTGTAAACATTTTCACAGTTTTTTACAAAATCCCAGGTGGCAATGATCTGGCTATGATCTATCAGATGTTTAAAACCGGGATGAGTATTGACTCCTGGAAATCCGCCATCAAGTATGGCGATTCGGATGCCTTTCCCGGAAATTCCTCTCTGAATGAATTCCTTACCTTGCATGAGGTTGATCTGGGCAGCACTGATTTTCACCTTTTCACTGACATACCCGCCATCAAATGAAAATCCCAATAATATGCAGGGGATCAGGAGCAGTATTTTTTTCATCAGTGCATTTATCTTTTTGTTGTTCAATCTGTTTTATCTGATCAGATCGTACAGGATATTGCCTGTTGCTCCTGCCGGGGATGATATATTCAGGAAGTGCGACAGTGTAGGTGCAATATCGAGCAGAGTAACCGGACGGTTGATCGACTGGGCAGGCACTTTCCATCCGTACCAAACCATCGGGATATGTCTGTCATAAGAATAGGGTGAGCGCGAATCGCTGTCGGTATTTTCTTCTTCAATCCATCCGGGTTGCAGAATGATCAGGATATCTCCGGTACGGTCGGGATTGTAGGAGTTCTGCACCAGATCACCCCAAGGACTGGTCACATTGCCCTGA